>Ga0310330_100305_pt1 | contig 14431 bp, 14 predicted proteins | sample LakMicDCLTotalB5_FD_195544 | JGI IMG/M metagenome (GOLD analysis project Ga0310330, IMG submission 195544) | Enriched freshwater cyanobacterial communities from Lake Michigan, Michigan, United States - MI23.DCL.Total.B5 (v2) (version 2) | ecosystem: Environmental > Aquatic > Freshwater > Lake... | reverse complement strand
CGCGGCGGGCATGCGCAACACCGGCTGATCCCTCCAAGCCAAGCCCGACAGCCACGCCTCGTCCCAGCCCTGGACTCCCTCTTGATCCCCTTCCGCAGCCAGCCCCCAGCCCCGCGCCTGCGGGAGGGCTACCGCTTGGTGGCCGATGGGCTGCCCAGCCCCGCAGCCCTCAATCGGCTGCTGCTGGCCAGTGGGGATCGCGCCCGCGATGCCGAACGCTGGCAACGGGTGCTGGAGCGCAGCATCTGGCACCTGGCCGTGGAGTCCTCCGAGGGAGAGCTGGTGGGCTTCGTGCGGGCCACCAGTGATCTGGCCCTCAACGCCAACCTCTGGGACCTCTGCTCCGATCCCGCTGATCCTGCCCAGGGGGAGGTCCTGGCGGTGCTCGTGCACGGCGCCCTGGGACGGCTGCGCCGGGAGCTGGCCGGGTGCAGCATTTCCCTCTCGGCGCCGCCGGAAGCCCTTGCGGCGCTCGAGCGCCACGGCTTCGCCGTGGATCCCGGAGGCATTCGGGCGATGGGGCTGCGGCTGGAGACCTAAGGCACAAAAAAACCCCCAGCGCCAAAGCCAGGGCTGCTGGAGGCGGTGGGGGCAGATGGGGTGACGAGCATGGAGGGACTCGAACCCCCGACCCTCAGAACCGGAATCTGATGCTCTATCCAACTGAGCTACATGCCCATGGCAGAAGGCCCATGGCCGGGGTTGAAACCCCAGTGGGCCTACCTTAACTGCTCACCGCTTCAGACCCATCCGGCTGCACCGCCTGGAGCTGCTGCGTTTTCGCAATATCAGTCGGCTGGAGCTGGCCCTGGAGGCCCCCCGGCTGCTGGTGATCGGTGCCAATGGCGAAGGCAAATCCAACCTGCTCGAAGCGGTGGAACTGCTCGGCTGCCTGCGCTCCCACCGCACCGGCGGCGACCGCGACCTGATCCAGCACGGCCAGAGCAGCAGCCAGATTCGGGCCGCCACCGGCGGAGGCGACCGGCTCCAGCTCGACCTACGCCGCAGTGGCGGGCGGCTGGCCCAACGCAACGGCAAGGTGCTGGAGCGGCAGCTCGATCTGCTGGGGTCGCTCCGCTGTGTCGGCTTCAGCGCCCTCGACCTGGAGCTGGTGCGCGGCGAGCCGGCCGGTCGTCGCCAGTGGCTCGACCGGGTGGTGCTGCAGCTGGAGCCCGTCTATGGCGATCTGCTCAGCCGCTACGGACGACTGCTGCGCCAGCGCAGCCAACTGCTGCGGCGCGGCCTCGGCGGCGGGGAGCTGCAGGCCCTGCTGGACGCCTTCGATCTGCAGATGGCGCTGATCGGCACCCGGCTGCACCGGCGCCGCTCGCGGGCCATCCAGCGCCTGGAGCCCCTGGCCGCCACCTGGCAGGAGCGACTCAGTGGTGGGCGGGAACGGCTGGAGCTGCAGTACCAAAGCGGCACCGTCCTGCCCGGCGAGGAGGCCGAGGAGCCCTGGCGCCAGGCCCTGCTCGAGCAATTGCAGCAACAACGCAGCGAGGAGCTGCGTCTGGGGCAATGCACGGTGGGGCCGCACCGCGACGAACTGGGCCTGAGCCTGGCGGACCAACCCGCACGCCGCTACGGCTCGGCAGGGCAGCAACGCACCCTGGTGCTGGCCCTGAAGCTGGCCGAACTGGAACTGGTGGGATCGGTGCTGGGGGAACCGCCGCTCCTGCTTCTCGACGACGTCCTGGCCGAGCTCGATCCGATGCGGCAACAGCTGCTACTGGAGGCGGTCGGGAACGGTCACCAGTGCCTGGTGAGCGCCACCCACCTCGGCGCATTCAGCGACGGCTGGCAGGCCGAGAGCCAGGTGGTGCTAATGCGCGCCGGGGAACTGGACGGAGAGACCCCAACGGATGCGTTGCATTAGGCACTAACACCGACTCAAACGCGTATGGTGATTGCTTGTGCGGTCGGAATCGATGACCCAAACCCTGCCCTGCCTCCACCCAAACCCGGGATGGACCGAGGCCCCTGCAGCCACCAACCCAGCTGCCCACCTGCCCCACCAGGTCTCCGATACGGTCGGGAAACACTGCATCCTCGAGCTCTACGGCTGCGATAGCGCCCGTCTCGACGACGAAGCTTTCCTCAGGGACACCATCACCGCAGCAGCGAAGCGTGCCGGTGCCACCCTGCTCAATCTGATCACCCACCGTTTCGAGCCCCAGGGCGTCACGGGGCTGGCCTTGCTAGCCGAATCCCACATCTCGATCCACACCTGGCCGGAATCGGGCTATGCGGCTGTGGACGTGTTCACCTGTGGTGACCACACCATGCCCGAAAGGGCCTGTGCCGTGCTCGCCGAAGAGCTCACCGCCGGAACCCACAAGCTCACCAGCTTTCGCCGCGAAACGCCGTCGTGCATCGCCGACAGCCAGCGGGAGCCCCTGCAGGAGCAGCCGTTCACGGCAGCGGTGACGCTCTGAACCCCGGCGGTCGTTGGGCGGCCAGCTCCCGGTTGAGCTTGCCGCTCACGAGTCCCTCGAGATCCACGCCCACGGCCGTAAACCCCAAGTCCAAGAAGGCGGCCACCAGCTCGCCTCTGGGTGTGGGCTCGGCCCATAGGCGTAGGGCCCGGTCGAGTTGGTCGGCGGGCAATTCAATCCGCGCCGTCTGGCCTTGCGAGCGCACCCGCAGCTGGGGCCAGCCGGCGGCCAACAGCCAGGCCTCAGCCGCAGCAACCCGCAGCAGCCGCTCGGCCGTGATCGGCTCGCCGTAGGGGAAGCGCGAAGCCAGGCAGGGCTGGGCGGGCTTGTCCCACCACGGCAAGCCCAGAGCCCTCGACAGCTGGCGCACCCCGGCCTTATCGAGGCCCACCTCGGCAAGGGGAGAACGCACGCCGAATTCCCGGGCCGCCTGGATCCCAGGCCGGTGATCGCCGAGGTCGTCCGCATTGACGCCATCGACCACGGTCGCCCCCCCTGCCGCCGCCGCAATCGGCGCCAACAGGCGGTGCAGCTCCCGCTTGCAGGCGTAGCAGCGCTGGTCGGGATTGTTGGCGTAGGCCGGATCGGCCAACTCCGCTGTGGTGATCTCGCGGTGGCGGATGTGTAGCCAGCGAGCCTGGGTGGCGGCCTCCTGGCGCAGGTAGGGGGCCAAGGCCGGCGACACCCCGGTGATCGCCAGGGCCGCCTCACCCCGTTGCTCCACGGCCAGGGCCGCCACCAGGGCGCTGTCGACACCACCCGAATAGGCCACGACCAGCTGATCGAGGGCCGCCAAGTGCTGACGCAGCGCCGCCAGGAGCGCCGCCAGCGACGGCGGCAACGGTTCCAGCAGGGAGAAGCGCATCAGGCGAACTGGATCAGGCCCCGAATCCTGCCCCGATCCTGGCAACTCCCAACCGGGAAGCGCCGGTAACATCCCCCCATGAGCAGCACCCAGACGCCGCAGCGGGGCACGGGCCGGGGCATCGGCATTCGCACGGCAGCCGGCAGCGACGAACGGGCCCATGGCCAACTTCACGTCTATGACGGTGATGGCAAGGGCAAGAGCCAAGCGGCCCTCGGGGTGGTGCTGCGCACCATCGGCTTGGGCATCTGCGAACAGAAACGCACCCGGGTGCTGCTCTTGCGCTTCCTCAAGGGCCCCGGCCGTGCCTACGACGAGGATGGGGCCATTGAGGCCCTTCAGCAGGGCTTCCCCCATCTGATCGACCAGGTGCGCACCGGCCGCGGCGAGTTCTTCAGCGCCGAAGAAGCCACCCGCTTCGACCGGCAGGAAGCCCAGCGGGGCTGGGACATCGCCAAGGGGGCCATCGCCAGCGACCTCTATTCGGTGGTGGTGCTCGACGAACTCAACCCCGTTTTGGACCTGGGTCTGCTGGACATCGAGGACGTGGCACGCACCCTGGCGGCCAAGCCGGCCGGCATGGAAGTGATCTGCACGGGCCGAGGTGCCCCCCGCCAGCTGGTGCAATTGGCTGACCTGCACTCGGAGATGCGGGCCCACCAGGGACCCGGCGGACTCGAGGGCGTGGAGATTTACACCGGTGAGGGCAAGGGCAAATCCACCAGCGCCCTGGGCAAGGGTCTGCAGGCCATCGGCCGGGGCATCTCCCAGGACAAGAGCCACCGGGTGCTGATCCTGCAATGGCTCAAAGGCGGTGCGGGCTACACCGAAGACGCGGCGATCGCGGCGCTGCGCGAGAGCTATCCCCACCTGGTCGACCACCTGCGCTCCGGCCGGGATGCGATCGTCTGGCGCGGCCAGCAGCAGCCCATCGACTACGTGGAGGCGGAACGGGCCTGGGAAATCGCCCGGGCAGCCATCTCCAGCGGCCTCTACAAAACCGTCATCCTCGACGAGATCAACCCCACGGTGGATCTGGAGCTGCTGCCGGTGGAGCCGATCGTGCAGACCCTCCTGCGCAAGCCAGCCGAAACCGAGGTGATCCTCACCGGTCGCTGCAAGAACCGACCCGCTTACTTCGACCTGGCCTCCGTGCACTCCGAAATGGTGTGCCACAAGCACTACGCCGAGCGGGGTGTGGACCTCAAGCGCGGCGTGGATTACTGAAGAGGGACCAAAGCGGGAGGCCCTAGCGAGGCACTGGCTCAGTAGCGCGGCACGCTCGGATCCACCTCCTGGCTCCAGGCGTCGATACCGCCGGCCACGTTGATGCCCTCGATTCCAGCCCGCTTGAGGGCGATGAGGGCCTTGGCACTGCGCCCTCCCAGCTTGCAGTGCACGTAGAGCGTCTTGCCGGCCGCAAGCTGCTGGATGCGTTCCACGGCGGTGCCGTTCTCGATCTGGTCGAGTGGGATCAGCTCGGCACCCGGGATCACGCCAATCTCGGCTTCGGGGGGGTTGCGCACATCGATCAGCACCAGGCCACTGGTATCGCCATCGAGCAGCACCTTGAGCTCGCTCACGCTGATGCTCTCCACCGCACCGGCCTCCTCCTGGCCCGGGGCGCTGCCGCCAACGCCGCAGAACTCTTGATAATCAATCAGTTTGTCGATCACGGGGCGCTCGGGGTTGGGCCGGAGCTTCAGCTCCCGGAACTTCATGCCCAGGGCATCAAACAGCAGCAGCCGGCCGCTGAGGGTGGTGCCGATGCCGGTGATGATCTTCACCGCCTCGGTGGCCTGGATCACCCCGATGATGCCGGGCAGCACGCCCACCACGCCGCCCTCGGCGCAGGAGGGCACCATGCCTGGCGGCGGGGGCTCGGGAAACAGGTCGCGGTAGTTGGGGCTTTCGGCGTCGAGGTTGAACACGGTGGCCTGGCCCTCAAAGCGGAAGATCGAGCCGTACACGTTGGGCTTGCCCAGCAGCACGCAGGCGTCGTTCACCAGGTAGCGGGTGGGGAAGTTGTCCGTGCCATCGCAGACGAGGTCGTACGGGCGAATGATCTCCAGGGCGTTCTCACTGGTGAGCGCCGTTTCATAGAGATCCACCTGGCAGTGGGGGTTGATCTCGAGGATGCGCGCCTTGGCCGATTCGATCTTGGGCTTGCCCACCCAGCTGGTGCCGTGGATCACCTGACGCTGCAGGTTGGAATGGTCCACCACATCGAAATCGACGATGCCGATGCGGCCCACACCAGCGGCGGCCAAATAGAGCAACAGCGGCGAACCCAAACCACCCGTGCCCACGCACAACACGGACGCTGCCTTGAGGCGCTTCTGCCCCTCCATGCCCACCTCGGGCAAGATCAGGTGCCTGGCAAAACGGGCCACCTCATCGGGGCTGAGTTGAACGCCGCTGGTATCGGGAGGAAGCATGGCCGCTGGGATCAGCTCTCCATTGTCCATGGCAGGCGCTGCGGCCGGGCTGGCGGCTCCAGGATCCACCAGCCGAGCAGCGGCCGAGCCTGGTCCACCCCCTGATCCTGACTGCCGGCGCCAAGGATCACCATCAGCGCCGGCAACGCACTGAGACGGCGGTCACTGGCGGAGGGCACGGCCTCGCTGGTGGGGTGGCTGTGGGCCGAGCCCAACAGCTCCATCCCCCGCTCACGCCCCCACTTCTGAGCCAGCAACTGCTCACGGGGATCAATCGCGAAGTAGCGGCAGCGTTCATCCGGCACCGGCCAGACATTGCAGCAGGGCCAAACCCAGTCCAGACGCCAGACATCCCCGAGCCGCTGACCGAGCAACAGGGCACACCCTTCCTGCGGCCCAGCACACGCGAGGATCTGGCGCAGAACGGTGAGCAGGCGGTGACCTGCCAGGAGCTGCACTGGCGGTTGGCGGGACACACCGATACCTTATGAAGCAATCCAAACACCTGCCCCTCTCTGCGGTCCATGAGCGATACCACCCCCGACGCGGCTGAGCAGGGCACTGCCACTGAACCTGCCACTGGAGTGGAGACCGGTGCGACCTCCGGGCACACCGACGTCAGCTTCACCGAGCGCTACAGCGAGATTCTGGCCAAGGTGAATTCCACCCTCGACCAGGTGGACTGGAGCCAGATGGGCCGGATCGGCAAGGCCACTGGCGTGATCGTGGCCGTCATCGTGGCCCAGATCTTGATCAAGGGCGTTCTGGACACCATCAACCTGCTGCCTGTGGTCCCCGGCCTGCTGGAGCTGCTGGGTCTGGTGGTTGTGGGCCAGTGGAGCTGGCAGAACCTCACCACCAGCGAGAAGCGCGGTGCCGTGGTGGCGAAGGTCCAAAACCTGCGCAACGAATACCTGGGCTAGGCCAGCAGGTCGTTGATCGAGGCCTGGGCCTGACGGAGGTAGTCACCTCCGAACAGGTTGGCGTGGTTGATCAGGTGATACAGGTTGTACAGGGCAACCCGCTTCGCCGCCCCGGGCTCCAGGGGCCATGTCCCGACATAGCCCTCGAAAAAGGCCGGCGGGAATCCGCCGAACAGCTGGGCCATCGCCAGATCCACCTCCCGATCCCCCCAGTAGCAAGCGGGATCGAAGATCGCAGCGGCTCCGTCTGCTAGTAGGCCGGCATTGCCGCTCCAGAGATCCCCGTGAACGAGCGCCGGCTGGCAGCAGTGGCCGGCCAGCCACTGGGGCAGTCGCTCCAGCAAAAGCTGCCCCCCCTGCAGGGGGTGGCCACCCCTGGCCGCCCGGTCCAGCTGGGGGGCCAGGCGGCATTCGGCGAAGAACGGCCCCCAGTCCTGGCACCACCGGTTGATCTGGGGTGCAGAACCGATGAAGTTGTCAGCGGCCCAGCCATAGCCCGCGGCCGGGGCGTTGGCGGCGCTGGAGCGGTGCAACCCGGCCAGGCCTTGACCGAGCCGGAACCAGGACTGGCGAGCAGCGACACCCCCAAGCCGGCCGCCCAAGTTGAGCCAGCCCAGCACCAGCACGGCCTGCTCACCCGCCACTCCCCAGGCCAGGGGCTCGGGAATCACCAGCCCCGGAGGGGCATGGGACGCCAGGGCCCGCAGCCCCAGCACCTCCGCCTCCAGCAGGGGGAGTCGGGCAGCGGTGTTGGTCTTGGCAAAGGCCAGCCCACCGCCGGCCAGCTCAAGCCGCCAGGCCCGATGGATGCAGCCCCCTCCCACCGGTGACCAGCCCACCAGGTCCTGGCCCAGATGGCGTTGCAGCCAGCGGACGAGGCACTCGGGTGGGTCAGGCGCCATGGCGCGGGCCGCTCAGGCGCCTGCCAGCATGCCGGGATGCAGGAACGCAGCGATGTGGTGGTGGTGGGAGCGGGCATCGCCGGCCTCACTGCCGCGGCCCTGCTCGCTAAAGCAGGCCTGCAGGTGCAGCTGCTGGAAGCCCACCACCAGAGCGGCGGCTGCGCCGGCACCTTCCGCCGCGGGGCCTACACCTTTGACGTGGGAGCAACCCAGGTGGCAGGGCTGGAGCCCGGCGGCATCCATGCCCGGATCTTTCAACACCTGGGGGTGGATGCACCCCTGGCCAGCCCGCTGGATCCCGGCTGCGTGGTGGATCTGGGCGATGGCAGCCCTCCGGTGCAGCTCTGGCGCGACCCCCAGCGTTGGCAGGCGGAACGGCGCGCCCAGTTCCCCGGCAGTGAACGCTTCTGGCAGCTGTGTGCAGCCCTGCACCGGGCCAACTGGGCCTTCGCTGCCAGAGATCCGGTGCTGCCCCCCCGCCATCCCTGGGATCTGGCCCAGCTGATCGGGGCCCTGGGCCCGGCCAACCTGGTCAGCGGGGTGCTGGTGGGATCCACCATCGCCGACCTGTTGCATCTCTGCGGCGCCGCGGGCGATGCCCGACTGCGGCGCTTCCTCGACCTGCAGCTGAAGCTGTACTCCCAGGAACCCGCAGACCGCACCGCCGCCCTCTACGGCGTCACCGTGCTGGCCATGGCCCAGGAGCCCCTGGGGCTCTTTCATCTGCAGGGCTCGATGCAGAGCCTGGCCAACGCGCTCGAGCAAGGGCTGCACCAGGCCGGCGGCCAGTTGCTCACCCGCCACCGGGTCACCGCCCTGCATCGGGAACCTGGACCCGCTGGAGCGGAGGCTCCATCCTGGCGAGTGGAGGGCATCGGGCCCGGTGATCGGGCCTTTGCCCTGCACGCCCGCGACGTGGTGTTGGCCCTCCCCCCCCAGACCCTGACCAGCCTGCTGGGGCCCGCCATTCCCGAGCGCTACAAGCGGCGGCTGAACGCCTTGAACGAACCCTCCGGCGCCCTGGTGCTGTACGGGGCCGTAGCCCGCCGCGACCTGCCGCCCCAATGCCAGGCCCACCTGCAACGGGCCTGGGAGGACCCGGGTTCCCTGTTCGTGTCCGTGAGCCGGGAGGGGGATGGCCGGGCACCCCACGGAGAAGCCACCGTGATCGCCAGTGTGTTCACCGAGGCAAAGCCCTGGTTCGGTCTCAGCCCGGAGGCCTATGCCGCCCGCAAGGCCAGCGTCCAGGCCGGCATGGAACGGGGGCTGCGGACCTTGCTGCAGCTGCCTGAGAACCCCTGGCTGCATTGCGAAACCGCCACCCCCCGCGGGTTTGAACGCTGGACCGGGCGCCCCTTCGGCTACGTGGGCGGCCAGGGACAACACCCGAGCCGGTTCGGCCCGTTCGGTCTGGCCAGCCGAACTCCCTTGCCAGGGTTGTGGATCTGCGGCGATGGGATCTACCCCGGTGAGGGCACCGCCGGGGTGAGTCTCTCGGCGCTGATGGCCAGCCGTCAGGTGCTGGCGGCCCGCGGACGGTCCCTGGAGCTGGCCTAGAGGAACTCGGGCCTCAGCTCCTGGCAAGCCTGGAGGGTCTGCTGGAGCGCAGCCCAGTCCGAGTGCTGAATCTGGAGCTCGAGCTGGTCGAGGGCCCGGCGGTAGTCGGCCACTGCCGCCAGCACGGCAGACCGGTTGCAGCGAGCCATCAGGGTGCCGAGCTCCGGATTGCCCCCACCCACCCGGGTGGTGTCGGCAAAGCCACTCGAGGCCAGCCGACGCCTCAGGGCGGGATCGCCTTCGGCCCCGGCGGCAGCTTGCAACAGGGCCGCGCCCACCAGCACCGGCAAATGGGAGATCAGCGCCACGGCCTGGTCATGGGCCGCCGATTCGCAACACAGCCAGGCGGCGCCCACGGCTTCCGCAAGACCCTGCACCGCCTGCAGAGCCTCAAGGTCGGTGGAGGAGTCGGGAGTCGCCACCCAGGGCCTGCCCAGAAACAGCCCCCGCTGGCCAGCATCCACCCCAGCCTGGGCGGTACCAGCCATCGGATGGCTCGCCACAAAGCGCGGTACCAGACCCGACCAGCAGGCCAGCACCGGGGCCTTCACCGAACCCACGTCCGTCACCACCGCCTGCGGCGGCAGGGCCGCCACCAACTCGGCAGCCGGCGCCAGCAGCCGATCGAGGGGCAGGGCCAACACCACCAATCCACAGGGGGCCAGCACGCCGGGGTCGGTGCTGACCGCACTGGCCAGTCCCCGCTGACGGGCCCGCTCGGCGGTGGACTCGCGGTGCACCAGGGCGCGCACCTCGACGCCGAGGTGCTGCAGATCCAGGCCTAGGGAGCCACCGATCAGGCCCAGACCCACGATCCCCACGGGACGCTGGCACCACGGGGCCGTCGGGTCGAAGCCAAGCGCAGGACCATCAGACGCCGGGGGCGAGGGCACGGGCATGGACGTCATCGGGGCAGAGGAGCCATGCAGCCAGCTTCCTACGATTTGGGTCCGTTGGAGGCCTGGGAATGCTCGAAGCCCGCGCCCACCAGCAACTCAAGGCCCTGCTGGAGCGCGAAGGCGGCGAGCCCTGGCCCCACCACCTGAGCCTGAGCCGGCTGGTGGCCCGCAGCCTGCGCCGCAGCGACCACACCCTGGTACGGCTGGCACCGGGCTGTGAACCGAGTTGGTGGATCAGCCTGCTGGTACCCCTGGCCCTAAGCGAATGCCCGCTGGCCGTGGTGGTGAGCGAAGCCCAGCGGCAACGGCTGCTGCAGGTGGAGCTGCCCCGGCTGGGACGGGCCGACCCGAGCCTGGCCTTGCCCTGCTTCGAAGGTGACCATCCGCCCAACAATGCCCGCGTCTGGCTGCTCAACCATCGCCAACTGGTCGGGGCCTGGCAGCGGGGAACGCTGGGGGAGCGGCAGCTGGTGATCCCGGAGGCGGAACACCTCGATGCCCTGCTGCGCCAGGCGCTGGAGGTGGTGGTAACGCCCCAGCACTGGGACCAGTTGCGCCGGGCCCAGCCTGCGGCGGAGGCCAGCCTGCTGGCGTTGCACGAGCGGCTCAGCCGCCAGGTGCTGAGCCATCCCCGCAACCCCAACCATCTGGTCGGCCTCGCCCCGGAAGACGAGGCGCCCCTGCGGCACCTGCTGCAGCTGCTGAGCCCCCTGCCCTCTCCGTGGCCGGCCTGGCTGGCCGCCCATGGAGAGGGCTGGACCAGCTGGGCCCGGGTGAATGCCGAGATGCTGCAGTGGCAACTGCACCGCCAACCCCTGGAGCCTCTCGGGGTGTTGCGCGGCCTGCTGGAGCAGCGTGGGGCGGTGGTCCTGGGCCAGCTGGCCAGTGCCCGGGCCGCCGTCGGCCAGCCCCAACCCGCCCTCGAGTTGGGGTTCAAGCCGGATGTGAGCGTGTCCCTGGGGGATCCCCCCCTGGCCGATCCCCTGCCGCTCTATGCCCCGCTACGCCAACCGCTGCCGAACAGCCCCCACTACGGCCAGCACCTGCTGGAGCAGGGCCGGCGACTGGTGCTGGGCCAGACGGGGCTCACGCTCGTGCTGCTCGATGACGATGGATTGCGCCTGGGACTCACCAGCGGACTGGCGGCGGAGTTTGGCAGCCGGGTGGTGCACGAGAGCACCGCACCGGAGGGCAATGGTGTCATTTGCGCTCGCTGGGATTGGTGGCTCACCCAGCAGCAGCGGCTCCCCTTGCCCAGCCAGATCGTGGTGGGGCTGCTGCCGATCGCCAGCCTGGAGGACCCCCTCACGGCAGCCCGGGTACTGGCCCTCCGCCAAGGGGGGCGTGACTGGTTTCGGGAGTGCCTCCTTCCCGATGGGCTGACTCGCCTGCAACTGGGGGTGGCTGGCCTGAGGCGCCAAGGGGGGCGGCTAGCAGTGCTGGACGGACGCCTGCGGGGCCGGAGCTGGGGCCAGCAAGTGCTCCATGCCCTCGAACCCTGGGTGAGCCTCAGCCGCTTGCTACCTCATTAGCGTGGGTCATTGACGCACCACACGAGTCACCAAGGAGATGGGGGAAGCCAAGCGACGCAGCATTCAGGGACTGCCGCCCAAAGTGATCAAGCCAGAGCGCCGCGACCAGGTCGACACCTCGCCGCGGATCGCCCCCTGGCTGCCTCTGACCCGCAACCAGGCGGATCGCTTTGTCGCCCTCACCACCAAAGGAGCCTGGGTGGGCATTGGAGCACTTGTGCTCTTCTGGCTGACGGTGCGCTTCATCGGACCTGCCGCCGGCTGGTGGACGCTGTCCGACGGCTGAGCCGCCGAAATCTGAAGAAAACATTATGATCGGCGGGATTCCGGGGTGCCGCCGTGTTTCCGCGTCTTGCCGAGCAATACCGATCGGTGGTTCACGACCTAGTGATGAGCCTCCAGGCCCTGGCCAAAAGCCTGCAAGACCGGAACATCGCCGCCACCTGCTACATCTGTGGCGACGGCCGCGACGGTCACGGCGCCTCCTTCGTGGCCAACCTGGATGCCAATCACATGGTTCGCTTTCTGGTGTCTGATTTCGGCATCAGCTGGGTGGAGTCCAGGGACGGCCATGAACTGGTGAAACTGGAGGGCGCCGAAGCCATCCAGGAACTGCAGCGGGTGGCCCAGGTGCTCCAGAGCCCAGCCCCATCCCCCACACCACGGGGCGAGACATCCCTCGCCCCGACGGCCCGAGCGAAGGGAGCCTTCACCCGGCCCTGAGGCGACGCCTGACTGACAACGGCTAGCGATTCAGCTCGCCACCGGCAGTTCCTCCACTGCGTCAGCGCCCGAATCAGCCAGCACAGCGGTACTGACAGCGGCCTTGGCCGCAGCCGCCAGCGGCTTCATTGAGTTGGCCGTCACCTCGGAGCCCTCCTTGAGCTTCTGGCGCGTGAGTTGCTCAATCACCTCCGCCTGCTCCGGGTTCTGCTCCAACCAGACGATGGTGTTGTCCCGGCCCTGACCGATGTTGTCCCCCTCGTAGCTGTACCAGGCCCCCTTGCGGACCACCACGCCGGTTTCTTCAGCCAGGTCGAGCAGGCAGCCCAGGGTGCTGATGCCGCGGCCGAACAGGATGTCGAACTCCGCGATGCGGAACGGCGGTGCCACCTTGTTCTTGGCCACTTTGACCTTGGCACGGATGCCGTACTCCTCCGTACCACGCTTGAGGGTCTGGATCCGGCGAATGTCGAGACGCACCGATGCATAGAACTTGAGGGCGTTGCCACCGGTGGTGGTTTCCGGGTTGCCGTAGGTGACGCCGATCTTCTGCCGCAGCTGGTTCAGGAAGATCACGGTGCAGCCGGACTTGCCGATGTTGCCGGTGATCTTCCGCATCGCCTGGCTCATCAGCCGGGCCTGGCTCCCCACCGCCAGGTCGCCCATCTCACCCTCAATCTCGGCCCTCGGCGTCAGGGCTGCCACCGAGTCGACCACGACGATGTCAACGGCGGCGGAACGGACCAACTGATCCACGATTTCCAGGGCCATCTCGCCGGTGTCGGGCTGGGAGACCAGCAAATTTTCGATATCGACGCCGAGGGAGGCCGCATAGACGGGATCCAGGGCATGCTCGGCATCAACAAAGGCCGCCACGCCACCGCGCTTTTGCACCTCGGCAATGGCGTGCAGGGTGAGGGTGGTCTTACCAGAGCTCTCCGGGCCGTAGACCTCCACCACGCGCCCCTTGGGGTAGCCGCCACCGAGCGCCAGGTCGAGGGTGAGGGCACCGGTGGACACGGTTTCAACCCGCATGCGGGAGGCATCCCCCAGGCGCATGATCGATCCCTTGCCGAAGTTGCGCTCGATCTGGTTGAGCACCAGACCCAGCGCCTTGTCACGCTCGGCGGAGGCCCGAGCATCCGCTGCCGCAGACGAACCGGCGGCGGGGGTGCGGGAAGCGGAAGGAGAAGGAGACACGGAAGAACGGGCGGTGGAAGTGGTGGACGCGGTTGCGGACGGCGTTGCGGAAGGCGTTGGGGAGGGGGTTGCGGACGGTTTGGTCGACGGGGTTGCGGAATCGGCAGGCATGGCAGCGATCGGAAGCAATGGGACAGGCCGTGGCGCGGACCCCGCTGGGGAGCCATCCTGCGACCTCTGAGCAACAAGTGCCACCAAACGGGGCCGGCGTACCAACCGCGCATAGTACGGGCGTACTCTACCCGACTAGGGCCATTGCGCCAGGGGGGCTGCAAAGCGCTCCGGGGTGAGCCAGGCGATGGTGGGAGGCAGGCCGTCGCCATCACGGGGCCCCAGATATCCCCAGCTCACCAGGAAGCAGCGCACCGCCGCCAGCAGGGGATCCGCCCGCACCGTCTCCAGCGTGGGACGACGATCTTCGATGAACCAGAGCGGCCGCCCCTCCGCCAACAACGTCCGCAACACTTCAGGCTTGCTGCCCTGCTCGTGGCCGAATAGGGCCCTCGGCTCCAGCCCCGCCGCTGCCAGGAGCCGGGAGGCGAACGCGGCGCCCTTGGTGGTGAGCACGGCCCAATCAGCCCCTTCATGGGCCAACCGGTCCAGGCGTTCCTTCACCCCGGGATACAACCGGTGCCGAGCCAACCAGGCCGCCGGATCGGTGGCGATGGCCATTGAGCGCACCTGCTCCAACTGCCGCTGCAGCGGATCGGCCGCCCAGCCCCAGCGCGCCAGCGCCCTGGGCAAGGCCGCGTCGTAATCAGCCAGCAGGGCCTCCCAATCGAGATCGGCCCGCCCCAGCTCCGCCGCCATCAACACCATCTCCCAACCCTTGTGAATCAGGGGCCTCAGCTGGGCAAAGCCGGCAGGGGCCTCCTCGGGGAGCTGCAACGCGGGGGCGAGCTGCAGGGCCGCCTCCCGGGCCGACCACCAGTACTCCGGCATTCCAGCCACCAGCAC
>Ga0310330_100301_pt1 | contig 14538 bp, 8 predicted proteins | sample LakMicDCLTotalB5_FD_195544 | JGI IMG/M metagenome (GOLD analysis project Ga0310330, IMG submission 195544) | Enriched freshwater cyanobacterial communities from Lake Michigan, Michigan, United States - MI23.DCL.Total.B5 (v2) (version 2) | ecosystem: Environmental > Aquatic > Freshwater > Lake... | reverse complement strand
CCCCTGACCATGCCCCCTAAGCCCCACCTGGTCCTGGCTGGCGGCGGCCACAGCCATGCCCTGCTGCTGCGGATGTGGGCGATGGGCCCCAAGCGCCGGCCGGCCCGCACCCTGATCAGCCTGGTGAGCCGCCACAGCACGGCGCTCTATTCGGGCATGGTGCCGGGCCTGGTGGCGGGCCTCTATCAACCAGGCGAGTGCGCCATGGACCTGCGCCGGCTCTGCGCCCGGGCCGGGGTGGCGTTCCTACTGGCAGAAATAAGTGGCCTGGATCTGGAGCGCCAGGAGCTCCTGCTGGAGGGGCGGCCTGGCCTGCGGTACGACCGCCTCAGCCTGGATCTGGGCGCCGTGACGGCCGGCGATCCCGGCGGCGGGCGGCCCGTCAAACCGCTGGAACCCTTTTTGGCCTGGCTAGGCAGCCTGCCCCCCGGCGCCCCCATCCGCATCCGCGGCGGTGGCCAGGCGGCCGTGGAAGTGGCCCTGGCCCTAGGGGCGCGCGGGTATCAGCCGGAGCTGCTGCTGCGCGGGGAGAGCCTCGGCCTGGGCTCCCGATCCGCCAACCGGGCGGGCGAGCGCCTGCTGGCGGCCGCCTCGATCCCGCTGCGGCGCCAGGTGCCCAGCGACGCCCGCGCCGACCTGGCCTGCACGGGCAGCCGGGCACCGGCCTGGCTGGCGGCCAGCGGCCTGCCCGTCGACGCCGCCAGCGGACGGGTGTTGACCGAGCCCAGCCTGCAGGTGCTGGGCCATCCAGACCTCTTCGCTGTCGGCGACTGCGGCCTGATCGCCAGCGATCCCCGGCCCGCCGCGGGGGTTTGGGCCGTGCGGGCCGCCCCAACCCTGGCCGCCAACCTCCAAGGCAGCCTCGAACAGCCCGAACGCCCCCTGCGCCCCTGGCGCCCCCAAGCCCGGGCCCTGCAGCTTCTCGGCGATGGCGGGGCCCGGCGCGGCCAACCCCAGGCCCTGGCCCTCTGGGGCCCCCTGGCCCTGGGCCCCAGCCCCTGGCTCTGGATCTGGAAACAACGGATTGACCGGGGCTTCATGCAGCGCTTTGGGGCCCTAGCCCCCATGGCTGGCGGGGCCACCGCCCAACCCATGGCCTGCCGAGGCTGCGCCGCCAAACTCGCCGCCAGCCCCCTGTCCAGGGCCCTGGCCCGCCTGCCAGCCCCCCCGGTTGAGACGCCCAGCCCGACTGGTCCAAAACCAGCCAATCCAACGAGCCCCCTTGGGATCCAAGGGAAGCAGGCCAACGCCACCAGGGGCCAGGCCCCCCAACCGGAAGACGCCTGCTTGGTGAGCACCACCGCCAGCGGAGAGCTGCTGCTGCAGAGCGTTGATGGCTTCCCGGCCCTGGTGGACGACCCCTGGCTCAACGCCCGGCTCACCACCCTGCACGCCTGCAGCGACCTCTGGGCCTGTGGCGCCCGGGTGACCAGCGTCCAGGCCCTGGTGACCGTGCCGGAGGCCGGGCCCCAGCTGCAAGAGGACCTGCTTTTTCAGAGCCTGGCGGGGGTGCGCTCCGTGCTCGATCCGCTGGGGGCAAGCCTGATCGGCGGCCACACCCTGGAGGGCCGCGATGGGGCCGGCCTGGCCCTGGCGCTCACGGTGAATGGCACGGTGGCGCCCGAACATTTCTGGCCGAAGGGGCCGCTCCAGAGCGGCGACCTGCTCGTGCTCAGCCGGCCGATCGGCACGGGCGTTCTGTTTGCCGCCGCCATGGCCGGGGCGGCCGAGGCCACCTGGCTCGATGGCGCCCTGGCGCTGATGCAGCAAAGCCAGGCCGAGCTGGTGGCGCTCCTGCAGGCCCACGGCTGCCGCGCCTGCACCGACATCACCGGCTTCGGCCTGCTGGGCCACCTGGGCGAGATGGTGGCAGCGGCGGGCCCGGGGATCGCCAGCGCCGGCGTGGAGCTGGACGGCTCAGCAATCCCAGCGCTGGCCGGGTGCCTGGAGCTGTTGGAGCAAGGTCACGCCAGCACCTTGGCCCCCTCCAATGCCTCCGCCCTCGCCCTCCTGGACGGGCCGATCCGCCTGAAGGCGCCTCTCAGCGCCGCCCAACTGGCCCTGCTGATTGATCCCCAGACTTGCGGCCCCCTGCTGGCTGCGTTGCCCGCCGAGCAGGCCCCGGACGCCTTGGCGGCGATGCGGGCCGCGGGCTTTGCCCAGGCCGCTGTGATCGGGCGGGTCTTGGGAACTCCGCCCTAAGCAATGGCGACTGGCGCAGCTTTCGGAGTATCAAAACCCCTTGGCGGTCAGAGCCGCTCCTGATCGAGCCGTTCGGCCCGCAGGGCCCGCAGGCGCTCGCCCAGCTCCGGTCCAGGACGTTGGCCCGTTGCGATCAGATCGGCGGCACTCAAGGGTGCCTTCAGCTGGCGCCAGCTCAGCCACCAGCGCAGCAGCGGGCGACGGGGCCCGACGCCTGAGGCAATTGCCAGGGCCACGGCCTCAGCGCTGAGGCCGTGGCCCTCCAGCAAGGTGCACCAACGGGACACGCTCCAGGCGCCCGTGGGCCCGGCCGCCTCCAGCCGCTGGCGCAACTCCGCCAGCTGGACCAGGAGCCGGTGCTGGCGGTGGTGCAGTTGCAGGCGCTCGGCCAGGACCAGGGGCTGGGCAGCGCCCGCCACCAAGGCCACCAGCGGCGGCAGGCCCAAGCGCTGGGCCCAGGCCAGGCGGCGGCGCCAGTGGCGATCGGCCTGGAGGGCGGGATCGAGTAGTACCAGGGCACCCCACTCCTGCAGCAGGGCCAGGGCCTGGCGCCAGGGTTCGCGCTCGAGCAGCAGCTCCAGCTCCATGCGCAGGCGGGTGCCCAGGGCGGGCGGGGCGAGTTCGGATGGGTCCCCGTGGTGCCAGCGCCAGGGCCAGGCGGCCAGGGTGGCGCTCACCTGCTCCAGGCTGGCCGGATCGAGGCTGAAGCCCAGCCGGGCGCCGTAGCGGGCGCCCCGCACCAGCCGGGTCGGGTCATCGGCGACGCTGCATCCGTGGAGGAAGCGCAGGCGGCGGCTCTCCAGGTCGGCCAGGCCGCCATGGGGATCGAGCAGCTCACCGCTGCTGCCGTCGAGCACCAGGGCCATGGCATTGACGCTGAAATCGCGGCGGGCCAGGTCGTCCTCCAGGGCGCCGGGGCGAACGACGGGGTTTTCCCCCGGTTCGGGGTAGGTCTCGCAGCGGGCCGTGGCTAGATCGAGCAGCACGCCATGGAGTTCCAGCTCCACCGTGCCGTAGGCGTGATGGACGTGGCAGTAGCCCAGGGCCACCGGATCCTGGGCCTGCAGGGCCAGGGCCAGCCGATGGGCGGCTGGGGGGGCAGGGTCTCCCAGAGCCGTGCCATCCCCAGCGGAATGTGGGGCCTGCTGGCCCAGCCCGGGCGGCCCATCGGCCACGACCAGATCGAGGTCCAGCAGGCCGCGCCAGGGGTCCCGGTGGACGCGATGCAGCAGCAGGTCGCGCACGGCGCCGCCAACTAGGGCTAATCGCTGGGACTGGCCCTGGCCCTGGTCGGCGGCCTGGGTGAGCGCCTGGAGCAACTGGGGCGGAACTCCGGGAATCTCCATGACCTGGATCCGCCCCTGGCTCAAATCGCCTCAATCGGCGCCAGGCGCGGATCGAGGATCTTCGGGCCCATGCCCTCAAATTTCACCGCCAGGGAAATCTTCTCGCCGCTGCCAAACAGATGGGTCACGTGGCCTTCGCCGAAGGCGCTATGGCGCAGGCGATCGCCCACGGCCCAGGTGCGGGCGGGCGCCCGGCGGCGCACCGCATTGGCCGGGGCAGCGGCGGCGCCGCCGGCGGCCGTGCGTTGCACGTCGTCGCGATCGACGCGGGTGAGGCGATCGAGGCGGTTTTCGCGGCGGATGGCGGCGCCGCCACTGCGGGGGATATCCCCCTGCACGAGTTCTTCGGGGAGTTCGGCCAGGAACACCGAGGGCACGGCTGGTTCGCGCATGCCGCCCCAGAGGCGCCGCTCACTGGCGTGGGAAAGGAACAGGCGTTCTTTGGCGCGGGTGATGCCCACATAGCAAAGGCGGCGCTCCTCCTCCAGGGCAGCGGGATCCTCCAGGGAGCGGTAGCTGGGGAACAGGCCCTGCTCCAACCCCACCAGATACACCACCGGAAACTCCAGGCCCTTGCTGGCGTGGAGGGTCATCAGGGTCACCCGGTTTTGCTCGGTGTCCTTGCTATCAGCATCGCTGGCTAGGGCGGCGCCGGAGAGGAAGTCTTCGAGGGAACCCTCTTCGTTTTCTTCCTGGTATTGCAGGGCCGCATTGACCAATTCGTTGAGGTTGCGGCGGCGATCTTCGGCCTCATCGGTGCCCTCGGCGATCAGTTCGGCCACGTAGCCGCTCTGCTCCATCACCCGTTGCACCAGCTCCGACGGCGGCACCTCCTGGCTGCGCCGCTGCAGATCCTGAATCAGCTCACTGAACTGCAGCAAGCCCCGGGCCGAGCGCCCCCCCAGGGAACGCACCGCTTCGGCATCATTCACCACCTCCCAGAGGGGAATGCCCAGCTGGTTAGAGGCATCGGTGAGCCGCTCAATCGTGGTTTTGCCGATGCCGCGCTTGGGGGTATTGAGCACCCGCAGCAAACTGACGGTATCGGAGGGATTGACCAACAGTTTGAGATAGGCGAGAACATCCTTAATTTCGCGCCGGTCGTAGAAGCGCAGACCGCCCACGACTATATAAGGAATGCCCCAACGCACCAGCGATTCCTCCATCGCCCGGCTCTGGGCGTTAGTGCGATAGAGCACCGCCATATCGCCCCAGCGCAGGTCCGGGTGGGCCGCATCGAGCATGCGCATGCGATGCACCACCGCTTCGGCCTCGGCGATCTCATCGTCGCAGCGGGTGATCGTGATCCGCTCGCCTTCGCCGCGGGTGGGGCGCAGCACCTTATCGATGCGCTCCGAATTATTGGCAATCAGGGCATTGGCGGCCTCCAGGATCGTGGCGGTGGAGCGATAGTTCTCCTCCAGTTTCACCATCGTGGCGGTGGCGTCATCGGCGGCGCCATCACCGAAATCATCCTGGAAACCCATCAGGATTGTGAAATCGGCGGCCCGGAAGCTGTAGATGCTCTGGTCGGCATCGCCCACCACAAACACCGAGCGGCCCTGCCACTGATCAAAGGTGTCGGGGTCCTTGCCGTCGGTCACCAGCAGCTTGATCAGGTCGTACTGGGTGCGGTTGGTGTCTTGGTATTCATCCACCAGCACGTGGCGAAAACGGCGGTGCCAGTAGTGGCGCACCTGCTCGTTCTGGCGCAGCAACTGCACCGGCAAGAGCAGCAGGTCGTCGAAATCGAGGGCGTTATTGGCCGCTAGGGCGCGGCGGTAGCGGCGATAGGTTTCAGCCGCCAGCTTGCCGCGCTGGCCCTGTTGATCAGCTTCGAGCTGCTCGGGCAGCCAGCCCTGGTTTTTGGCATTGCTGATCGCCCAACGCATCTTCTTGGGCTCGAAGCGTTTGGGATCGAGCTGCAAGTCCTGGGTGACGATCTCCTTCACCAGGGTCTGGGCGTCGCCCTCGTCGTAGATCGAGAACTGGCGGGTCCAGCTCAGCCCTTCCGGGTCCTTGAGCTTGTCGATATCGAAGCGCAGCAACCGGGCAAACAGGGCGTGGAAGGTGCCAATCCAGAGGTCCTTAATCACCTCCCGGTAGATGCGGCTGCGCAGCTGGCGCTGGTCCTGGGGGCCCAGGGTGCTCCACGGCTGGCCGAACTGGCTCTGGGCGAGTTTCTGGGCCAGGAGCAACTCCAGCCGCTCCTTCATCTCGCGGGCGGCCTTATTGGTGAAGGTCACCGCCAGGATCTCGGCCGGATCGATGCCGTGGTGGCCGATCAGGTGGGCAATGCGGTGGGTGAGGGCGCGGGTCTTGCCGCTACCGGCCCCGGCCACCACCAGCAAGGGGCCGTTGTGGTGGTCCACCGCCTTGCGCTGGGCGTCGTTGAGGCCGGCCAGAAAGCTCATGGATCCGGTCTAACCGCCGAGGCGGCCCTCCAGGCTGGCGAGCTCGCGAAAGCTGGCAGAGCGTTCCTGCAGCTCCATAAAGCTGCCGTAGGCCTTCACCTGACCCTGGTCGAACTCATAAATGCGATCACAGCGGCGCACGGTGCTGAGCCGGTGGGCAATCACCAAGGTGGTGCAGCGCCGCCCCACCACCTCCAGGGCCTCGATCACCTCCGATTCGGTGCGGTTATCGAGGGCACTGGTGGCCTCATCGAGCACCAGGAATTTGGCCTGGCGGTAGAAGGCCCGAGCCAGGGCCAGGCGCTGGCGTTGGCCGCCGGAGAGACGCAGGCCGTTCTCGCCCACCTGGGTGTAGAGCCCGTAGGGCATCTCGGCCACAAACTCCTGCAACTGGGCGCCCTCTAAGGCTTCCCACACCCGGTCCTGATCCGCCTGGTCGGCGGAAAGACCAAAGGCCACGTTTTCGAGCACGCTGGCGTTGAGCAGGGTGATCGCCTGGGGCACCTGGGCGCAGTTGGCCTGCCAGGCGGGCAGGTCCAGGCCCTCCACGGGGATGCCATCGAGTTCGAGCTGGCCCCGGGCCGGCTGCAGCAGGCCCAAAAGGATGTTGGCCGCCGTGCTTTTGCCACTGCCCGTGGTGCCCACAAGCGCCACTCGCGATCCCAGCGGAATCGCGAGGTTCACCCCCTTGAGCACCCAGTCGTCACTGCTGGGGTAGCGATACCAAGCGTTTTGGAGCCGAATCGTATGGCGGGGGAACACCCCGGCTGGTGAGGGCACCCCCGTTGTGGCCAGGGTCGGACGGTCACAGGGCAGATTCAGCAGTTCGAGGGCGCCACTCACTAGGGGCAAGCCACCCCGCAACTGCGTCAGGGAGCGGAAGGCATCCTGCAGGGGCGGCGTCAGGCGCAGGGCCGCCACGGCAATCGTGGCCAGAAAGGGCAAAATCTCTTTCACCTTGCTGGGATCGCCGCTGAGCAGGGCCGGCACAGCGCCAACCGCAAAGATCATCGTGATGCCAAAGGGCTCGATTAGTCCCCTAGGTAGATCGGGAAGCCATTCGGTAGACCAGCTATACAGCTTGGCTTCTTCTCCTGAGGAGACAAACATCTGCCGAAAATAGGCTTCTGAGCCGGTGAGCTGGATATCGCGAATCGAGCCGAGAGTCTCTAATAAAATATTGGTGGATTCGGCATCCAGACGCATTTTCTGGCGATAGGCATGCCGCAAATAAGGAGTGATCGAAACCGAGATCAGCCAATAGGCCGCCACCAGGCTCACCACCAACACCACCGACAGCCAACGGCCGACAAACAGGATGCCGATTGACAGCAACACGATTGAGACAGAAGCACTGAGCATCTGCAGGGTCGGCGTCACCACATTGGAGGCAACCCGACTGAGATTGGCCAGCAGCTGGGAGCTCAGATCAGCGGTACTTTTGCCCAAGTGATATTCATAGTCCTGCTGCAAAACCCTGGCGTGCACAAGATTCGAAAGGTCGCGCCAAATCTGGGACGAAAGCCGTTGCTGAAAAAAACGCAGGGATAGCTTCGACAGGGAGGCCAGCCAGGCCAGCACTATAAAAATCAGAATCATCCACAGGCTCTGATTCAGCAGATTGCCGCCAAACACCCAGACGCCGCTGAGGCGATCCTCCAGCCCGGTGCCCACCAGGGCACCGGTCAGACGAGCCACCACGGCCACCGACAGCAGGTCGATCACCCCGGGGACCACCGAAAAGGGCACCAACAGCAGCAGGGCCCGCCGCCGCCGCCTTGGCAAGTAATCCAGGATCTGGCGCAGCTGGTGAACGGTTTCGCTGCGCAGGAACGGCATGGATGGGGGCCTGGTCTGGAGCCAATGGGCTCAAGCTATGTCTCAGCATTGGGTCCAGGCCGCCCAGGCGGCCAGCCAGAGAACCGATTGGCCGCCTAGGACCCTTGGTGGCGAGCGATGGGACGCTTGAGCTTCCCCAGCCGCTCCAGCCGCTGCCCCCAGCGTTGCCGCCACACCGGCTCGCTCGCCAGGGGCCGGCCGCCTTGCTCCAAGCGGTCCCAGTGGCGATCGATGGCGGCCAGGGCCCGGCGCCAGCGCTCGAGCAGGGACTCCTCAGAGCCACTGGCGAGCAAGCCAGCCAAAGCTTCTGGGGCCGGCACCCAGGCCGCTGGCTCTGCTACTGCAGCCGTGATCGCCTCCAGGTCGGCCTCGAGGGTGCCGGCGCCGATCTGGTGACCCAGCCGGCCCGGATCAAGCGTGTCGGCCAGGGCGTGGTTGAGGCTGCTGAACAGCACACAACCGCAGGCCAGGGCCTCCAAGGGCGGCAAGCCGAAGCCCTCGCTCACGCCGCGGCCGCGCCAGTAGTCGGCGGAGTCGTAGAGCACCACCGCAGCGCTATTGAACAGGTCCACCAGGTCATCGACCCAGCCGTCCTGCACCACCACCTGCAGCCCCCGGGCCCGGAGGGCCGGCACCAGGGTGTGGAGCACATAGGCGCTGCACTTGCGCCGCTGCACCAGCACATCGATCGGCCGGCGGCGGGCCGGAGCCCGATCGCCCCGCTCCAGCCACTGGGGCTCGAGGGCATTGGGCACCAGAAACAGGGGGCTGCGCGGGCTGCGATCGCCCCAGTAGCCCAGGGTGTTGCGGCTCACCGCCAGCACCGGGGTGGCCGGCGGCAGATCAAAGCCATAGCCACTGCTGTGGGCGTGGTAGGCGACGGGGCGGCCCCCCAATTGCCGCAGCAACTTGGGGACATCAAAACCCCAGCTGACGATCCAGAGGGCCTGCCCCGGCGCCTCCTCCCCTTTGAGCAGGTCGCCCAGGAAGGGCACATCGGCCTGCCTCTGGCGGTAGGTCACCACCTGGGTGGGCCTCAGGGCCGCCGTGAGCCGGGCCGTCTGCAGTTCCACCTGCAGGCCGCCGCAACGGAAACGGCCCGTGGTGCCGGGCACCAGAAAGCGCAGGGGTCGCAAAGGCGTTAGGCGTGCCGTTGACCCACTCTGGCCCAGCTGGGTGCCCAGGGCTCAGGCGGCAACGGCCTCGGTGCTGCCGGTGCGCTGACGGCGGGTGAGGAAGCCGAAGAGCACCTTGCCAATGGCGGCCACCAGGTTGCCTTCCAGCTCCTGGAACATGGTCATGTTCAGGTGGAAGGCCTGGTTGGCCTCTTCCACGATGCGATCGGCCGTGGCCTGGTCGATCGGCAGGGCGTCGAGGGCCTGGCGGTAGCCCACCTTGAAGCCCTTCTCATCGGGGATGGCATCGAATTCGTAGAAGCGCAGGCCATCGTGCTCGCCCAGGTTCATGGCCTTCTGGGCAATGTTCTTGAGGATCTGGCCGCCGGAGAGGTCGCCGATGTAGCGGGTGTAGTGGTGGCCCACCAGCAGCTCGGGGGCCTCGCTGGCCACCTGGTGGATGCGATCGATATAGATCTGGGCGCCGGGGGTGGGCTGCACCTGGTTGCGCCAGTCGGCTCCGAAGTAGTAGGCCATGTCCTCTTCCAGGACAGCGCGGCGGTTCAGCTGGTCGTAGGCGATCGGCCCCACCACCGGATGGTCCTTGAGCTTGCCGATCTCCTCCTCCATGGCGCTGTAGAGGAAATAGAGGTTGGCCACCAACCGGCGATAACTCAGCTTGTCCACAACCCCCTTGAGGAAGCAGCTAACGAAACCGGTGTTTTCGGCCATGGTGTGGGCCTTTTTGGTCCCTTCACGCAATTGGGCGGCAAGCGCGACAGACATCGATCCGGAAAGCTGCTCGGTCAGGAGAATTAAGGTAGGCGGGGCATTCCCGGGCCGGCTGGCAAGGTTGCGAAGGGTTACGGGAGGGGGGAACGGAACGCCCCAGGCCAGCCCGCAAGCCTGTTCAGGCGGCCTGGCAGCCGGGCGGGGCACTGGCGCCGCCATCGAAAAGATCAAACAGCTCCCGGCAGAAGGCCTGCAGTTTTTCGGTGACCTCCGGCTGGGGCAGGTGGCTGCCGCTGGGGCTCCAATCGCCCACGGTGGCCAGGCGCCAGCGCTCCGATTCATAGGTGAGGCCGCGCACAACCACCCCCAGCAAGCGGGGCCTGGCCCCCACCAGTCCCAGGCCTGGGGCTGCGGGCCTGGGGCTGGTGGGGCCATCGAGCCGCAGTTGCACCAGCACCGAGCGGCACTGGGTGCGGGGACTCCAGCCCGGGAAGTGAAAGGACAGATCCAGCGACTCGGCTTCGGCGTAGGCGCGGGTGAGGGGGTCATCCCGCCAGGGGGTGAGGTTGGCCCTGGCGGCGGGGAAATGGCCGCGGAAGAGGGTCAGGGCCGAGGCCAGACCCTGGGCCAGTTCCACAGAACGGACCTGCTCCGCCGCATTCATGCCGCTTCCCCTGAGCAGAAAAGACGTTGGGCCGAAACCTAGGCTCCCCGCACGATCCTTGCCGCCGCCGATGGCCAGCTCCACACCCGCGACCACGCCTGAGTTCACGCCGGTGTCCTACGAGAAGCTCGTCGCCCCGAGCCTGGGAAGCGCCATCCGCTTTGAGGACGGCCAGCCGATCGTTCCCAACGACCCAATCATTCCCTTCATCCGCGGCGATGGCACCGGCGTTGACATCTGGCCCGCCACCCAGCTGGTGCTCGATGCCGCCGTGGCCAAGGCCTATGGCGGCGAGCGCAAGATTGAGTGGTTCAAGGTGTACGCCGGCGATGAGGCCTGCGACCTCTACGGCACCTACCAGTACCTGCCCCAGGACACCCTCACCGCGATCGAGACCTACGGCGTGGCCATTAAGGGCCCGCTGACGACGCCGATCGGCGGTGGGATCCGCTCGTTGAACGTGGCCCTGCGCCAGATCTTTGACCTCTATTGCTGCGTGCGTCCCTGCCGCTACTACGAGGGCACCCCCAGCCCCCACAAGCGGCCCCAGGACCTCGATGTGATCGTGTATAGCGAAAACACCGAAGACATCTACATGGGGATCGAATGGGACGCCAACGATCCGGTAGGCATCGAGCTGATCCGCCACCTCAACGACACGGTGATCCCCGCCAACGGCAAACTCGGCAACCGCCAAATTCCCGCCGGATCGGGCATCGGCATCAAGCCCGTGAGCAAGCACGGCAGCCAGCGCCACATCCGTAAAGCGATCCAGCACGCCCTCAAGCTCGAAGGCGACAAGCGCCACGTGACCCTGGTGCACAAGGGCAACATCATGAAATTCACCGAGGGTGCCTTCCGCGACTGGGGCTACGAGCTCGCCACCAGCGAATTCCGCGACGTTTGCATCACCGAGCGGGAAAGCTGGATCCTCGGCAACTTAGAAGCCGATCCGGGCCTGAGCATCGAGGCCAACGCCCGCCTGATCGAACCCGGCTACGACGCCCTCACCCCCGAAAAGAAAGAGGCGATCAACGCCGAAGTGCAGGGCGTGCTCGATGCGATCGGCGCCAGCCACGGCGCCGGCCAGTGGAAATCGATGGTGCTGGTGGATGACCGCATCGCCGACAGCATTTTCCAGCAGATCCAAACCCGGCCCCAGGAGTATTCGGTGCTCGCCACCCTCAACCTCAACGGCGACTACGTCAGCGATGCTGCCGCCGCCGTGGTGGGCGGCCTGGGCATGGCGCCGGGCGCCAACATCGGCGATCGGGCGGCGATCTTTGAGGCCACCCACGGCACCGCCCCCAAGCACGCCGGCCTCGATCGCATCAACCCCGGCTCGGTGATTCTGTCCGGCGTGATGATGCTCGAATTCATGGGCTGGCAGGAGGCTGCCGACCTGATCACCGCCGGCCTCAGCGCCGCCATCGCCAACAAGGAGGTCACCTATGACCTGGCCCGGCTGATGGAGCCCAAGGTGGAGTCGGTGAGCTGCTCGGGCTTCGCCCAGGCCGTGGTGCGCCACTTCGGCGGCTAGGGCCGGCAGACTGGCCTCCATGACCAGCGTCCTGGCGACCAACACCGACCCCTGCGTCCATTGCGGCTTCTGCCTACCCACCTGCGCTAGCTACCGGGTGCTGGGCACGGAGATGGATTCGCCCCGGGGCCGCATCCATGCCCTGAAGGCGATCGAGGCCGGCGAGCTGGCCCTCGATGCCACCGTGGCCAGCCATTTCGACAGCTGCCTGGGCTGCCTCGCCTGCGTCACGGCCTGCCCCTCAGGCGTGCGCTACGACGAGCTGATTGAGGCCACCCGCCCCAAGCTCAATGCGCCTGAGTTGCGCAGCTCCGGCCAGCAGGCCCTACGCAAGCTGCTGTTTGCCCTGCTGCCCTACCCCGGCCGCCTGCGGGCCCTGCTCACCCCCCTGCGGCTCTACGCCGGCACGCCCCTGCAAAGCCTGGTGCGCCGCAGTGGCCTGTTGCGCCTGATGGGCCCCCAGCTGGAGGCGATCGAAAGCCTGTTGCCGCCCCTGGCGCCGGAGGGCTTTGCCGATCGCTTCCCGTTGGTTGTGCCCGCCCAGGGTCCGCGCCGCTACCGGGTGGGGCTGGTGTTGGGCTGCGTGCAGCGCCTGTTTGATCCGGCCGTGAACCGGGCGGCGGTGGCGGTGCTCAGCGCCAACGGCATCGAGGTGGTGATCCCACCCGAGCAGGGCTGCTGCGGCGCCATGACCCACCACCAGGGCGAACTGGAGCAGACCCAAACCATGGCCCGCCAACTGGTGGCCAGCTTTGCGGCCGTGGTGGGGCCGGGAAAGGCCGCCGGAGCTGAGCCCCTTGATGCGGTGCTGGTGGGCGCCTCCGGCTGCGGCCACAGCCTCAAGCACTACCCCGAGATCCTTGGCGGTGGGGGTGTTCCGGCCGCCAATGGAGAAGACCGGCCCGGAGGCCCTGGCTCTGGGCAACCCTTCCAAGCCCCCGTAGCCGACATCCAAGAATTCCTGGCCCAGGTGGGCCTCTCGGACGCGTTCCGCAGCGCCCTGCAGCCCCTGCGCCATGGCGACGGCACACCCGCCAGTGCCGAACGGCCCCTCCGGCTCGTGTATCACGATGCCTGCCACATGCTCCACGGCCAGGGCATCCACGACCAGCCCCGCAACCTCCTGCGCCAGATCCCCCATGTGCAGCTGCTCGAGGCGGTGGAAGCGGGGGTCTGCTGCGGCAGCGCCGGCATCTACAACCTGGTGGAGCCGGAGGTGGCGGCGGAATTGGGCCGCATCAAGGCCGCCGACCTGGCCGGCAGCGGGGCGGAGCTGGCCGTGAGCGCCAACATCGGCTGCAGCCTGCAGATCCGCAAACATCTGGGCGAAACGGGGCGGGAGCTACCGGTGTTGCATCCGGTGCAGGTGCTGGAGCAGAGCTACCGGGGCACCTAAGGCCCAGCCAAGGCCCCTACGGGGCTTCAAGCGCTGGCCGCAGGCCCCCGCCCCTCCATCAGGCGCCAGGACTCAACCAACGTTGAGGCATCGCCCAGGTTGCCCGGGAAGGTGATCAAGGGCAGGCCTGCCAGGGCCTCTGACACGCCAGCGCCGGCCGGCCGCAGCAGGGAGAGCCCCGGCAGGAGTTGCCCCTCCAGCCGCAGCATCGCCAGGTCGAGTCCATCCGCCAGCAGGGTTTGGCTGGTGATGCCGCCCTTGCTGATCAGGTAGCCCAGCTGGGGCGCCAGGCGGGCGGCGAGGCGGGCCATCAGGCCGGCCAAGGCTTCGCCCAGGGCCCGGCGCTCGGCGGGGCTGGAGCAAGCCAGCTCCCCCCGGCTGGTGAACAGCACCGGCGTCTGGCCCCTGGCCAGCACCGCTTGCAGCCGTTCCAGCCAGGCGCTCTCAAGGGAGGGCAGCAGGCGATCGGGCAGGGGCCCAGCCAACACCCGGGCGACCTTGGCCACCTCCAGGTCCACCCCCCCGCAGGCCGGTTCGGCCAACAAGCTCTGCACCTGGGCATCGGCCAGGGGCACATGGGAGCCCACCAGCACCAGGCCCGCCAGGGGCTGTCCCTCGGAGTTGCGGCGGCGCAGGGCCGCCAGGCCGGCAGGGTCGAGGGGCTGGGGCGGCAAGGCGGCCAGGGCCGTGATCAGGCTGGCGGCCGATTGGAACAGGAAACGCCGCGGCCCGTGGGTTGGTGCGGAAGCAGTTGGGGCGGAAGCAGTTGGGGCGGAAGCCGCTGGGGCATCCCCCCCGGCAACCGGGCCAACCGCAGGATCCGTGACCCGATCCACCGCGGCGGCAAAGGCGGCCAGTTGGGCGGGCCGCTCGCCATCAACCACCACCCAGGGGTTGCCTGTGAGATCCACCAGCCGCCCCACCAGGGCCTGGAAACCCTTGCCATCGAACCCCTCCCGTTCCGCCACGGCCGCCTCGAGCTCGCTGCGGTCGATGCGTTGCACGGCCTCGGCCGGGATCGCTCCTGCCGTTTTCTCCGCCACCCAGGCCGGCAGAAAACTGGTGCCGTAGCCGAAGAGCCGGTCCTGGGCGAAGGCACTGCGGTGCACCGGTTCGCCGTGCAGCAAATGCACGCCGGCCGCCGTCGTCCGGCCGCCGCTCAGGAAGGCGGGCACCAAAAAACTGGCGGCGAAGGGGCCCAACTCGGCAGCGATCACCTCGCTCTCCAGGGGGAAATGGCCCCGCAGGGTCGAATCGCCGCGACTCACCACCAGCCAGCGCTCGATCGTG
>Ga0310330_100300_pt1 | contig 14541 bp, 15 predicted proteins | sample LakMicDCLTotalB5_FD_195544 | JGI IMG/M metagenome (GOLD analysis project Ga0310330, IMG submission 195544) | Enriched freshwater cyanobacterial communities from Lake Michigan, Michigan, United States - MI23.DCL.Total.B5 (v2) (version 2) | ecosystem: Environmental > Aquatic > Freshwater > Lake... | reverse complement strand
GGATCGGCCAGCTCTTTAGCCAGCTGGCCGACAAGTTCTACATCGTGTTCATGGTGTTTTTGATCGCCCAGTACTGGGTGACCACCGCACCACCCAGTGAGGGGGCCATCGCCGAAGCCGCCGGCGCCTTCAATTTCAATTTGGATACCCGCGCCCAGCTGATCACCCTGCTGGCCACGGGCATCTATGTGGCCAACACCATCCCGGCCATGGTGCTTGGCCTGGTAGCGGGGGTTTGGGCCGACCGCTGGCCCAAGCGGGAGGTGATGGTGGCCTCCAACGCCCTAAGGGCCGGCCTGACCCTGCTGATTCCCCTGTGTTTGATCGATGGCCCCCACTGGCTGGGGCTGAGCTGGGGCTATTGGGGTCTGCTAGTGATCACCTTCTGCGAATCGGTGCTCACCCAGTTTTTTGCTCCTGCCGAGCAAGCCGCGATCCCGATGCTGGTACCCCAGCCCCAGCTGCTCGCCGCCAATTCGCTTTATCAGGCCACCAGCATGGGCGCCACGATCGTGGGCTTTGCCCTGGGTGATCCGATCCTGCGGCTGCTGCAAGGGCTACTGGCCCACATCGGCATCAACGACGGGGAATTTGTCTTGCTGCCCATTTGCTATGGCATCGCAGCCCTTTCGATTGCCCGCATCCGGGTCAACGAGCCCCCCCGCCAGCCAGCTGGCACCAGCGTCTGGGGGGAAATTGGCGAAGGCTTCCAGGTGCTCAAAGATCGCAGCAGTGTGCGCAGCGCCATGATCCAGCTCGTGCTGCTCTACAGCCTGCTCGCCGCGCTGTATGTGCTGGCTATCAGCCTGGCGTCGGCGATCAAGGTGCTCGGCCCCACCCAGTTCGGCATCCTGCTGGCCATGAGTGGGGTCGGCCTGGCCGTTGGGGCGATAGCGGTGGCCCAATGGGGCCATAGCCTGCGCCGCCGCACCCTGGCCTCCACGGGCCTGGGCACGATTGCCTTTTGCTTGCTGCTCCTAGGCCAATTCCGCGGCCAGCTGGGCCTCACCCTGGCCCTCTGCGCGGTGCTGGGCATCGGAGCGGCGCTCCTGGCGATCCCCGCCCAAACCACCATCCAGGAAGACACGCCAGAATCCCTGCGCGGCAAGGTTTTCGGCCTCCAAAACAACCTGATCAACATTGCCCTCAGCCTCCCGTTGGTGCTGGCTGGCACGGTGGTGACTTGGTATGGATTACTGCCGGTGCTATGGGCCCTGGCAGCGATCGCCCTCGTTGCGGCCCTCTTTGAGAGGCCCTGGCGACGCTGTTAGCGTGAACCTCCGGATGCTGCAGCCCTGGTGGCCCACATTGCCTGGCTAGGCAAGAAATCGCCCTTTTGCGGCAATGTCACCTATGGCCTCAGCACCACCCATGCCCTGAGGAGCCGAGGCCATGGGATCAGCTTTATCCATTTCGACACCCCAGCCGGTCGGCCGTCCCCAACCTCCCTGGCCGAAGAGCTCGGGGTCGATAGCTCCGATGGTCCTGGCAGTGGGCCAGATGGTCTGGGTGGGGGGCCCGAGGTAGCCCTGCCCTACCTGGTGAAATCGCAGGTTTACACGATCCCCTCCCCCGGGGCCCAACGGGAGCTCCGTGAATCCCTCGAGCGGCTGCGCCCAGATGTGGTGCACGCCAGCCTCACCCTCTCCCCCCTCGACTTCCGACTTCCCGACCTTTGCCAGCAACTGGGGGTGCCCCTGGTCGCCACCTTCCATCCCGCCTTTGACGCCAGCCTGCGCAATATCACCGCCGGCACCCAGCAGCTCACCTACCAGCTCTATGCCCCGGCCCTGGCCAAATTTGACCGGGTCATTGTGTTCTCCGACTTGCAGGCCGAGGTGCTGATGCGCCTGGGGGTGCGTTCAGACCGCCTCGCTGTCATCCCCAATGGGGTCGACCCCCACACCTGGAAACCGGCCGGGGCTAGCCCCAGCCCGGAGCTGGCCCAACTGCAACGGCGTTTTGCCGGCAGAAGGGTGTTTCTCTACATGGGCCGGGTGGCCACCGAGAAAAACGTGGAGGCCCTGCTCAAAGCCTGGCGGCTAGTACGGCCGGCGGGCTGCGTGCTGTTGATCGTGGGCGACGGGCCCCTGCGCAGCTCCCTGCAGGCCAACGACGCGGAAGCGGATGTGGTGTGGTGGGGCTATGAGCCCCGACTGGAGATTCGGGTCGCCCTTCAACAGCTGGCCGAAGTGTTCCTGCTGCCCTCGCTCGTGGAGGGGCTCTCCCTCGCCCTGCTCGAAGCCATGGCCAGTGGCACGGCCTGCGTGGCCACCGATGCCGGTGCCGATGGCGAGGTGCTGGAGGGGGGGGCCGGGATTGTGATCAGCACCCAAGGGGTCACCACCCAACTGCGCACCTTGCTGCCGGTGCTGCGCGACCAGCCCGTGCTCACGGCGGAGCTGGGGCGGCTGGCCCGTCAGCGGGCCCTGGAGCGCTACACCCTCGAGGGCAATATCGATGCCCTGGAAAAGCTCTACAGCCAATTGGTTCCCCAGCGGAGCCTGGTGGCCTGAAGCCGATGAAGCGGGTCCCTTAGCCGGCAGGCCCGACCTCCAGACTGCGGCAAATGGCCTCAAAAGCCTGGGCCGGATTTTGGGCCGCCGTAATGGGCCGGCCAATCACCAAGTGGCTAGATCCAGCCGCGATCGCCTGGGCAGGGGTCAGCACCCGCTGCTGATCCCCCAAGGCCGAGCCCGCAGGGCGAATGCCCGGTGTCACCAGGGCAAAGGGCTCGGGATGGTCGGCCCGAAGCGCCGCCACCTCGAGGGGCGAGCACACGCAACCGCCAATGCCGGCACCAGCGGCCAGACGCGCCAGCCGGCTCACATAGGTGGGTACCGGTTCGGAAACGGCCAGTTCCTGGGCAAAAGCAGCCTGCTCCCAACTGGTGAGCACGGTCACAGCCAGCAGGGTGGGAGAAGCAAGCCCCGCCTGATCAGCGGCTGCCATGGCGGCGTCCTGGGCCGCCTTGAGGGCCTCGCTACCGGCGCAGGCATGCACCGTGATCAGCTCCGCCCCAAGCCGGGCGGCGCTGCGGCAAGCCCCCGCCATGGTGGCTGGGATGTCGTGGAACTTGAGATCAAGGAACACCCGCAGGCCGAGCTCCCGCAGTTGGGCCACCACCGCTGGACCGCCGGCCCCATAGAGCTCCAGGCCCACCTTCACCCAAAGCAGCCCGGGGATCGACTGGGCCAAGGCAATGGCTTGGCCTGGGCCCATGCCATCGAGGGCAAGGATTAGACGTTGGGCAGAAGCTTGGTTGGCGGCTTGGTTAGACGCTGGGTTTGGGGGCATGGCGAGGGAGGGCGGAGGGCTTCAGGCCACCAAACGCCTGAAGGTCTTTTTACCCAGCTGGAGCACCTTGCCGTCCAGCTCCGATGCATCGGCGAACTCCTGGTTGGGATCGGCCAACTTGGCGCCATCGAGTTTCACCCCACCCCCTTGAATCTGGCGGCGGGCGTCACTACTGCTGGAGCAGATGCCCACGGCAGCCAGCAGATAAAAGGCCTTGGCCGGGAAATTCACCTGGGCCAGGGATGCGGCGGGCACCTCCGCATCAGCGGCCCCAGTGCCAGCAGCCCCTCCCACCAAGGTGGCCGCATCCAGCTGGGCCTGGTGGGCCGCCGCTAGCCCATGGCGCTGGCGGGTGCCCTCCAGGGCCATGGCTTTTTGGCGCTCCCTTGGGTTGGCTGGAAGGGCGGCCAAATCCAAATCGGTGAGCAGGGTCAGATAGGCATCGACAACGGCATCGGGCACCTTTTCAAGCTTCGAATACATCGAGAGGGGATCCTCCGAGAGGCCCACGGTGTTGCCCAGGCTCTTGCTCATCTTCTGGACCCCATCGAGCCCCGGCAAGATGGGCAACAACATCCCAAATTGGGGGCGTTGGCCGAAGTGGCGCTGCAAATCGCGGCCCATGGCCACGTTGAATTTCTGATCGGTGCCCCCCAGCTCCAGATCCGCCTCGATGGCATGGGAGTCGTAACCCTGCAGCAGGGGATAGAGGAATTCGTGCAGGGAAATCGGCGTTCCCGATCCGTAGCGGTTGGCGAAATCCTCCTTGGCCAGCATCTGGCCCACGGTGCACACCCCCAGGAGTTCAATCACCTCGGGCAAGGCCAAGCCCGCCAGCCATTCACTGTTGCGGCGCACCTCGAGGCGGCCAGGGGTCTCGAAATCCAAGAGGGCCTGGTCCTTGGGCAGGCCCTCCCCAAGCTGGGCCAGGTAGGTGCGGGCATTGGCCTCCACGGCCTCGGCGCTGAGCTGCACCCGGGTGGCACTCTTGCCGGTGGGATCGCCAATGCGGGCGGTGAAATCGCCAATGATCAGCACCGCCGTGTGACCCGCATCCTGGAAGGCCCGCAGTTTGCGGAACAGAATCGAATGCCCCAGGTGGATATCGGTGCCCGTGGGGTCGATGCCGAGCTTCACCCGTAGGGGGCGACCAGCTGTTTGAGCAGCGTCAATCCGGGCGGCCAGCTGTTGGTCGCCATCGGAACTAGCGCCGGAAAGCTCACCCATGGGGAACAGATCGGCGACCCCGCGGGCCAGGTCCTGGGGCAGTGACCAATCAGCTTGTGCCATCCGATGCCCGTCCTCAGGTGGATCGTAGGCAGCCGGCCTTCGCGGCAGACGCTAGCCCTAGGTGTCGGCTTCCAACTGGCCCTTCATGCGCTCCAGGGTTTGGTGCATCTGCTGGAACATCGTTTCTGGCGTCAGCCCGAATTGGCCCAATTGGGTGCGCAGCTGCTCCACGGTGAGCTTGGCCTGGAAGTCTTCGGAGAGTTCGAAGCGCTTCATGAACACCTGGTAGCGCCCCATCATTTCCTCCATGCGGTCGATATAGAGCTTTTTGCCTTCCCGATCGAACTTGCCGTATTCGCCCCCGAGCTGCATCAGCTGCTGGTAGTCGGTGAACAGGCGCTTGGCCTCGTCCTGAACGATTTCGGATTCAAAAAACGCCATGGCCCGGGCAGCGCCGTGATCGCCCAATTGTGAGCAGGGGCGCCAGCTCTGAACAGTGCGGATCTACGTATGCCTCCAGGCTGGGACACGCCAAAATGGATCTCGCCAGCCAGCCAGCCCAGCCCCTGGACTTCACGCCATTCCTGGACCAAGTACGGCGTAACACCGACCTGAGCAACCTCATGCTCCAGGACGCCCGCATCGTGGTGTGCCTGGGCAGCAGGGCTCTGTTGGCGGCCTTTCTCGGTTGGATCGAGAACCCCGACCACGTCTTGGGGGCAGCCACCACCGAAGACGAAGGCCTGGCCCTGGTGGAGCAACACCAGCCCACGATGGTGCTGCTGAGCGACCAGCTGGAACGGGGCCATGGGGTGGCCTTGGTCCAGCAGATCAAAGCCCGCTGGCCCCAGGTCCATACCCTGCTCCTGATCACCCAAGAACAGCGCCATCGCCAAATCAAGGCGGCGATTGATGCCTGCTGCGACGGCCTGCTTGTGGAATCCAGGATGGGGCTTGGGGCCGGTGTCGCCGCCCTTCAAGCGGTGAGTGGTGGCGGGATTTATATCGACAAAAGCCTGCAGGAACTCTTCCGCCGCGGCCATGAGGGGGGAGCCCCCCTCGAACCCTTGAGCCCCAGGGAACTGGAGGTGCTTGCCCTGGTCGCCCAGGGCAAGGGCAACATCCAAATCGGAGAACACCTCTTCGTGTCTGTCGACACGGTGAAAACCCACCTCAGCCATGTGATGCGCAAGTTGCAGGCCAACGACCGCACCCATGCCGCCGTGCTGGGACTGCGCTGGGGACTGATCGACTGGCCTTCCACCGAGGTCTCTCGCTAGTTTCAGGCCTAATCAACTGTGCAGCTCGTCAGGCGGCGCCCCACCTCCATGGCCCAACGCCACTGGCTGGATCCATTGGCCCGCCACCTGCTCGTGGCGACTGGCTTGATTCCAGCCGCGCCGCCCCAACCGCCCAGCACGGATAACGGCGAGAGCGCGATTGAACGGGATCTGCTCTCCCTCAAGCTCCAACAGAACCCTGCCCTGCGGCTGACCTCGGCGGTGGAGGTGCAGCATGCGGCCGCCCTGGGCTGGCGCCTCGATGTGAACCGGGCCACCGCTGCCGACTGGCTCAGGCTTCCGGGGATCACGCCCGACCAGGTGAACCTGCTCCTGCGGCTCCAGCGGGGCGGCGTTCAACTCAGTGGAGCAGAAGACCTGGGCCAGGCCCTCGATCTCACGGCCGACCAGGTGGCGGGGTGGCTGCCCCTGCTGGATTTTCGCTGGTACAGCGACCCCCCGAGCACCGGGGCCCAAGGCGCCCGCCTCGATCTCAACCTGGCGACTGCCCGGGAGCTGGGCGGCCTGGGCCTCTCCAGCGAACGCTGCCAACGGCTGGTGCGGGAACGGGCGCGGGAACCGTTTCGGGATCTCGCCGATCTGCAGGAGCGGCTTCAGCTGCCTTCCGATCTGGTGGAGCGCTGGATTGGCAAGGTGCGTTTTGGGGCTGCCCAAGCGGGCCCCGCCCTGCCCCTGTCCCCCAGAAAGCCACGCCGCTCCTGATGGCACGGCAGGGAGATCTGTTTCAGGATCAACGGATTGGGGGGCCACGGATTGGGGGCGACCAGCCCCATGGCTCTGCCGCCGGGCCCGATCCCTTGCCGCTGCTCAAGCACCAGCTCGAGGACTGGCAACAGCGCCTGGCCCAGCACCAACACCCCCTCTTCGACGGCCAACGGGGGGCCGCCGAGCAAGGTCTTTTGTTTGCCCACGCCGAGGGCAATGGCGGCTTGGATGATCCTGAAGACGCCGCAGCCCAGTTCAATCCGTTGGATCTCAGGCCCCAAGCCCTGTCCTTTTGGCGCTGGCCCCAGGCCCCCCAGCAGGGGGCAGCCCTGTATTTCGTGGTGGATCAGCCCAGCCCCGGCTCCAGCCCCCTGCTGCTCTACGTGGGCGAAACCGGCCGGGCCGACCAGCGCTGGAAAGGGGAGCACGATTGCAAGAGCTACCTCGCTGCCTACAGCGAAGCCCTGCTCAAGGCCAATCTCAGCCTGCAACTGAGCATTCGGTTTTGGCTCGATGTGCCCGCCCAGATCAAACCCAGGCGCGCCCTCGAGCAGGCCCTGATCCAGCGCTGGTTGCCGCCATTCAACAAAGAAACCCGGGCACGCTGGGCCACGCCCTTCACCGCTGGGCTGGATTAGGCCCTGGCTACGATCTCGGCCTAAGCCGGCCGTGGTCCATGGAGTTTCGTTGCATCCCCCAAGACCTGGCCAGCGCCCTCGGCGCCTGGGCCGGCGACACCTTGGTGGTGGGCCTCTTTGCCAACAACGACTCCAATCCGGAAGACCCTCGGCGCCAGGTTTTGACCAACCTCTTCGGCAGCGAGCTGCTGCCGCGGCTCGAGCAGCGCCAGTTCAAGGCCAAACCGGGCGAAAGCGTCAGCCTGGAGCGCCTGGGAGCCTCCCCCCAAACCCTGATCCTGGTAGGTCTGGGCGAGGCCGCAGCGTTTGATCTGGCCGGGCTCAGGATGGCCTGCGCTGCTGGTGCCCGCGCCGCTTGTGCGGCAGGCGCCCAGGATCTCGGCCTTTGCCTACCCACCGAGGGCCTGGGGGCTGGAGCCGCGGCCCGCGCCATGGCCGAAGCCGTGCGCCTGAGCCTGTTTCAAGACCAGCGCTTTAAAAGCAAAGCCGAACCCAAAGCCTTGCCCAACCAGGTGAACCTGATTGGCTTGGACAGTGCTCAACAGGCCTGTTTCGCCGCGGTGGACGCCACCTGCGCCGGGGTGGAGCTGGCGCGCCAACTGGTGGCCGCCCCTCCCAATGTGGCCACCCCCCAGCACCTGGCCGACACGGCAGCCCAGATCGCCCAGACCCATGGACTGGAGCTGAAGGTGTTGGAGCGCAGCGATTGTGAAGCCCTCGGCATGGGGGCCTTCCTGGGCGTCGCCCAAGGCTCGGATCTGCCCCCCAAATTCATCCACCTCACCTATCGCCCCAGTGGCCCGGTCCAACGCAAGGTGGCCCTGGTGGGCAAAGGCTTGACCTTCGATTCCGGTGGCTACAACCTCAAAACGGCTGGCTCCCAGATCGAAATGATGAAGTACGACATGGGCGGCAGCGCCGCCGTGCTGGGAGCGGCCCGCAGCATCGCCCAACTCCAGCCAGCCGGCGTGGAGGTGCACTTCATCGTGGCCTCCTGCGAAAACATGATCAGTGGCGGTGCCGTGCACCCCGGCGACATCGTCACAGCCTCCAATGGCAAAACCATCGAGATCAACAACACCGATGCCGAAGGGCGCCTCACCCTGGCGGATGCCCTGGTGTACGCCTGCAAGCTCGAACCCGATGTGGTGGTGGATTTGGCCACCCTCACCGGAGCCTGCCTGATTGCCTTGGGCGAGGAAATCGCCGGACTGTGGTCCAGCAGTGATGGCCTGGCCCAGGCCCTCGTCAACGCCGGTGAGGCGGGCGGCGAAGCGCTGTGGCGCATGCCGCTTCGGCCCTCCTACAAGCAGGGGCTCAAAAGCCCCGTAGCCGACATGAAAAACACCGGACCCAGGCCCGGGGGCTCCATCACCGCCGCCCTGTTCCTCCAAGACTTCGTCAGCCCCAACCTGGCCTGGGCCCATCTCGACATTGCCGGCACGGTCTGGAGCGACAAAGAGCGGGGGATTGATCCAGCCGGAGCCACGGGATTTGGGGTGCGCACCCTGGTCCAGTGGATTGAACAAGGGGCTGCGGCAGCCACCTAGGTTGCTCATCAAGCACCGTGTTGTTTAACGACCATTGCTTTTATGGCTGTTCAAAAAATCCGCTGGTACGTCAAAGCCCAACTGGGCGTTCTGCTTCTCCCCGCTGGCCTGTGCCTGTTTGGTGAAGCGGTGATCCGCAAGGGGATTCAAGCCCTTGCAGCCTCCGGCAAGGTGGACACCATCACCAGCCCTGGGCCCTGGTTTTGGTACGGAACCCTTGGCCTCATCCTGATCAATGCTGGCGTGGGCCTCATGATCGAGAGCGGCTTGCTGCGCGGCTATCCGCGCAAGGGTCAACCCAGCAACGACCCAGCAAGCCACCACTAATCAAGAAGCCCCTCGATCAAGAGGCCAATCAATCAAGCAGCTGCTCTAACGCCCTGGCCCACCAGGCTGCGTGGCACTTGCTCTGACGCCTCGAGCCCACGGTTTTGCGCCTCAAGCGCACAGCCTGGCGCCTCAAGCGCGTAAATCTGCCAGCGGGCCCGTTCGGTGCAGAGCGGCAGCAGGCGATCCAAATCATCGCAAGCCTGCTTCGGACTCTGGTAAGGCCCGACATGGCGGGTCTGCAGACCGTCTCGGATGGTCAGCAGATACATACAGAGGTAGGCGCTTTGAGAAGAAAATGGTAGGTACGCCCAAAGGAGGCCTGTCTGGTCAAAAAGCTTTCCCAGACAGGGGTTCTAGGATTTTGAGGCGAAAGCCTCCTTCAGCTTTTCCTCGGTTTTGAGCTCGGTTTTGGCCCGGCTGCTTGGGGGACGCTCCCTGACCAGGCCCCACCGGAACGGGCTCGCTTGCCCCAGATGGCATCCAAGCGGCGATCGCGACCGCAGGCCCAGCGGTAGTAGTTGTATTTGACGCTATTGCGCACGGCGTAATGCTGGTGATAACCCTCGCCGGGCCAGAAGCGCTGCAGGGGCTTGATCTGCACCCGAATGGCGGAGGTTGGGCGATGCAATTCAGCGGCGGCGGCCTTGAGGCTGGCCTCGGCCTGGGCTTGCTGCACCTTGGAACTGGTGAAGATCACGGGCCGGTAGGAATCGCCGCGATCGCAAAACTGGCCGCCGCCATCGAGGGGATCCACGTTGCGCCAATAGCTGCGCAACAGGGTGGGGAAGCTGATCCGCTTGGGATCAAACCGCACCAGCACAGCTTCCTGGTGGCCGGTTTGCTCTGACGAAACCTGCCCGTAGGTGGGGTTATCCAGGTGGCCTCCGCTATAGCCACTGACGGCCTCAACCACCCCTGGGAGCGTTTCGAGGTCGTGCTCAAGGCACCAGAAACAACCCCCGGCCAGCACCGCTTCCTGCAGCGGGCCCTTTGTCGGGGCAATTGCAGAGGCGTTTGCAGGGGCAGCCCACACCGGAGCCCCGCCTACCAGGCCAGCCGCCCCAACCAAAAGACATCCTGCAGCTACTGCGCTGGACCAGAGCCCAAACGCTTGCAACGCCCCCAACCAAGCCCGATTATTCAATCCTTACTACCTAACACCTGGTCCAGGATGGCGCAGGCCGCCCGCTGGGTGACTCCGGGTTCGCCCAACTCCAGGCGCAATCGGTCGTAGCCCGCGAGCATCTCAAGGCGCCCAGGGCCCGATGGATCGAGTAATGGCAGGGCCTCCGCCACGATCGTTTTGGCCCGGAGGTCTTCCTGGAGCAGCTCGGGCACCAGGCGCTCACCCAGCACCAGATTCACCGGCGAGATATGGGGCACGCTGAAACGCAGGATGTGGCGGGCCAGAAAGGCCGTCGCCCGACTGACCCGGTAAACCACCACCTGGGGGACGCCGCGCAGGGCCAACTCCAGGTTCACCGTTCCGGATTTCGCAATCGCCACATCAGCAGCAGCGCACAGCGCCGCCTTGAGGCGATCGGAATCGGCGGCCGGGATGATGGTGGCGCGCACCCCAGCCTGGGTGAGTTGCAGCGAAAGCTGGGTCTCAAACCCCGGGAGCCCTGCCGGCACCACCACCTGCAGGGAGGGGTCAAGCTGTTGCAACTGGGCGGCGGCGGCCACGATGTGGGGCAGCATGAAGCGCAGCTCCTGCCGGCGCGAAGCCGGCATCAGCAGGAGCACCGGGGCATCCTGCTTCAACCCCAGGAGCTGGCGGGCAGCCGGCCGGCTGGGCACCTCGCCAATGGTGTCGAGCAGGGGATGGCCCACGTAGGTGACATTGGCACCGCGGCACCGATAAAAGCGGGCCTCCTGCTGGAAGATCGCCAGGATCTGGTTCGTGAAGCTGATCAGGTTGGTGCGGCCTTCGATACCGAATTTGAAGGCCCACTCCTGGGGAGCGATGTAATAGGTGACCGGCACCTGGGGGAACTTGCGCTTGAGGCGCAACCCCAAGCTCACGTTTGGGCCCATGTAATCGATCAACACCACCCCATCCGGCGGCTCCCCCTTAAACCAACGCTTGAGCCGGCGCTGCAACCGCAGGGTGGGCAGCACAAAGGGGATGGCCTCGAGCAGGCCAATGGCCCCCATCCGGGTGGTGTTGGCCAACAGAACAGCCCCCGCCCGCTCCATCCGCTCACCACCAAGGGCGACAACCTCCAGGACCAAGCCCCGGCGCTGGGCCTCCGCGTGGAGTGCTTTGACCAAAAGGGAACCCTGGAGGTCCCCAGACACCTCGCCCGTGCTGACCAACAGACGCAGCATTAACGGACTCCGGGGATGGGTCCCCGCCGGCTGGGGCCTATGGAAGCCTCAAGAAAACCCACCAATTCCGCCGCAGGTCCAGCCAAGGGCTGGCTCCTCAGGGCAGCCAAGGCCTGGGCCAAGGGCAGCCTTTCCCGGTAGAGCACGCTCCAAACCCGCTTGAGTTCGGCGAACTGTTGACCACCCTCAGCATCGACCAGGCCACTGCGCTTCAGGCCAATTTTGTTGAGGGCCCGAACCCGGGATGGGTGCCCCTCCACCATCGTGAACGGAGGCACATCGCGCTCAATGCGACTCATGCCACCCACCATCGCCATGGTGCCGATGTGCACAAACTGATGAATCCCAAGCACCCCTCCAATCACGGCCCGATCGCCCACCACCACGTGACCGGCCACCGCTACACCGTTGGCGATCACGATCCGATCACCCAGTTCACAGTTGTGACCGAGATGGCTATAGGCCATCAACAAATTGCCACTCCCCAGACGGGTTTCCTGCTCATCGGTGGTGGCCCGGTTGATCGTGACGCACTCTCGGATGGTGTTGTCATCTCCCAAAACCACCGCGGTGGGATCGCCGGCGTACTTGAGATCCTGGGGCTCAAGGCCAATGCAGGCTCCAGGGAAAATATGGTTGCGGGCCCCCATGCGCACCCGGCCATCGAGCACCACATGGGGGCCGATCTTGCTAGCGGCACCAATTTCCACCTCGGGCCCGATGACGGCATAGGGACCCACCTGGACCCCGGGGCCTAACTCGGCCTTGGGATCCACCACCGCCGTGGGGTGAATCGTGGTTCCTGGCTGGGCGGTGGTGATTACTGGCTCCATGTTCCTCAGTCCACCAGCGAAAACATCAATTCACCGGAGCAAGCCAGGTGACCATCCACCGTGGCTTCCGCCTTGATCTTGCCAAAACGCTGGCGCTTGAGGCTGAGCAATTCGCAGGTGATCACCAGTTGATCCCCGGGCACCACAGGGCGCCGAAAGCGCACGCCATCAATGCCTGCGAAGACAAACAAACCCTTGGGTAAATCAGGCATCTGGGTCACGATCAAGCCACCCACTTGGGCCATCGCTTCCACAATCAACACCCCAGGCATCAGAGGACGTCCAGGGAAATGGCCTTGAAACTGGGGCTCATTAAAGGTGACGTTCTTGATTGCCACGGCCCGCTTCCCTGGCTCGTGTTCGATCACACGGTCGACCAGGGCGAAGGGGTAGCGGTGGGGGAGGAGCCCCTGAATTTGCTCAGAGGACAGCACCACTGGCTGGGACTCAAGTCGGGGCTCAATCAAGGGTTCAACCGGGGGTGGAGCTGGACAACCCAGCCAGAACAGCAGCCAATGAGGTGTGAAGCCCATGGGAGCCGCGATAGGCAAACACATGGGCCCGGGGCAAGCCCACGAGCGCCAAGTCGCCGATCAAGTCCAGGATTTTATGGCGCACCGGTTCATCGCTAAATCGCAGGGGGGGATTGAGCCATTGATCGCCATCACAGACCAGGGCATTGTCCAAACAGCCCCCTTGGATCAAGCCAGCTGCGCGCAGCTGTTCCACCTGGGAACGCAGGCCAAAGGTGCGGGCTGGGGCAATCTCCTCCACGAAACTTTTGGGGGTGAGCACAAGGGAAAACAGCTGGCGCCCAATGGCCCGGTCTGCAAATTCAATCGCGGCCCCCACCCGCAAGCCATCGGCTGGCAAGACCGTGGCAAAACTGGATCCCTGCTGAAGGGTGAGGGGCGCCTCCAGGGTGAGGGGTGAGGGGGAGGCCTGGAGCGGAGCCAATTCCGCCTCGCCAATGGCCTCGACCCAGGGCTGGGCAGAGCCATCCAGCAACGGAATTTCCTCCCCATCCACGAGAATCTCGGCCTGGGTCACCCCCGTGCCTGCCAAGGCCGCCAACAGGTGCTCCACCGTGGCCAGCCGCTGGGAATCCAGCCGCAGGGCCGTGCACAGCTGGGTGTCTGACACCTGGCCTGGATGCAACTGCACCAAAGGCAGGCTGGGCTGATCAAGCCAACCCACCCAATAGCCGGGCTCTGCCGCAGCCTGGAGCCTCACCGATGTGGAGGCTCCACTGTGCAACGCAACCCCTCGGCGTTCAACCGGGTTCTTCAGGGTCCAAGCCTGGCTGTAATCCGAAGGCCAAACGGTCACTAGAACTTCCAGCCCACACCCAAGTTGAAGCGGTAGGTGCTGGTGAAGTCTTGGGTTGCAACCTCCAGGCGCAAGGGCCCCACGGGTGTGTTGACAATCAAACCCGTACCAAACGAGTAGCCATCGCCGGGCTTACCAAGCACACCACCAGGGTTGCCAGGGATATTTGGCTGGGTCCCAAAGGTGGTGCCGGCATCAACAAAGAATTCACCACTGATGATTTTGAACAGGGGAAAGCGGTATTCAATTGTGGCTTCGGCCATGCTCTTACCCACGCCCAGATCACAGTCGTAATAACCTCGGACGGAATTACCACCCCCTACGCAGAACGCCTCGTAGGGAGGTACATCCCCCACCATGGTTCCAGCAGAGGCCTGAAAAGCGAGGGCCTGTTTGCAATCGGGGGTTTCACCTGCTTTGGGGCGACAACCCTTAAATAGTTTGATCCACTTGACTGGGATGTAGTGAGTGAAGCTGGTACGCAAGCGGTTGAAGGTGGGAGAGTTTTCTCCAACCGACATGAACTGCTCGGAACTCACGGTAAAGAAGTTGCCCTTGGTGGGATTGCGGGGATCGTTGAGGGTACTGAAGGTAGATCCCAGGCGGAAACTCAAGAGCTGGTTTTCCGTAGCGCAGTTATAGGCAAGGCAAATCGTCTGGCCGTTTGCAGTGGCCTGGGAAGCGATGGACCCCGAGTAATCCATCGGGGTCACCTTCTGGCCCTGGAAGGCCAAAATCACATTCCAAGGAGCCTTTTTGAATGGATCCCCGCCATTGAGAGGGCGCACGAGCTGAACGCTTCCACCAATACGCTGGATCGAAACCTGATTACCTGTACTTTGACCATTGTCAGGATCGATGGTAACGAAATATCCATTGTCCTGGCTTTGAAAGATCTGGGGAACCTCCCGGCTAAAGAAAATTCTTGTCCGCATGGACGTACGGTATTTATCACCCTTGATCAATGGGTTTGTAAAAGTGATATCCCCCAAGACTC
>Ga0310330_100295_pt1 | contig 14696 bp, 16 predicted proteins | sample LakMicDCLTotalB5_FD_195544 | JGI IMG/M metagenome (GOLD analysis project Ga0310330, IMG submission 195544) | Enriched freshwater cyanobacterial communities from Lake Michigan, Michigan, United States - MI23.DCL.Total.B5 (v2) (version 2) | ecosystem: Environmental > Aquatic > Freshwater > Lake... | reverse complement strand
CACGGCTTCGTTGCCGCTGTAGCTGATGCCCACGTTCTCGAGCGCCAGGCAGGGGGCCGTCGGGGTGGTAGCGGGGGCGTGGGAGGGGGTGGCGAGTGTCATGGTGAAGCGCGGATGGAGGGAAATGGAGGCGAAGGGTGAAATTCAGGCCTGGGTAAAACGCCCCAACCAACGGGCGAACAGATTGGCCCCAAGGATCATCACCACCAGCACAAACGAGGCAGCCCAGGCCAGGGAGATCTGGGCCTCGTAGGGCATGATCGCGAAGTTGAAGATCAACACCGACATCGTGGCGATGGGATTGAACAAGCCATCGGGCCAGAAAGGAGAAAACAGCGCGGTGAAGATCAGGGGAGCGGTCTCACCGGCGGCCCGGGCAATGCCCAGCACCACTCCGGTGGCGATCGGGGTGAAGGCAGCCGGCAGGGTGACCTTCACCACCGTGACGAACTTCGAGGCTCCGATGCCGATGGCCCCCCAGCGCAGCTCATTGGGCACGAGCTTGAGTGCCTCATCGGTGGTTTTGATCACGGTGGGCAGCATCAACACCGCCAGGGCGATGCCGCCGGCCATGGCGCTGTAGCTCTGATCAAAAAACACGCGCGTGCTCACGATCAGGCCATAGACGAACACCCCGCAGATGATCGACGGCACCCCGGCTAGCACGTTGGTGCCAAAGCGCACGAACTGGGCGAAGGGCCCGGATTGGGAATACTCCGCCAGATAAATGCCGCCGCCGACACCCACGGGGATGGCGATCAGACTGGCCACCAGGGTGACCACCACGGTTCCGAAGATCGCATTGCCAATGCCGCCCCCCTCAAGCCCTGGGGCAGGGGGCAGTTGGGTGAGCAGCTGAAGGCTGATCAACGAGCCCCCCTTGACCAGCACATAGGCCAGCACCAACACCAGCGGCAGCACCACCACGGTGGAGAACAGGGCAGCCAGGCTGGTGAACAAGGCATTCCAGCGGTTGCGGAGCAGGCCCGGCTGGAAACGCAGCGAGTTGCGCACAAAGCCGGTGGTGGGGCTGGAGGTGCTGATAAGGGAGCTGTTGAAAGCCATGGCGATCAGTTGTATTTGAGGCTCAAACGCCGAACCACCCACTGGGCCAGCAGGTTCACCACCAGGGTGAGCACCATCAGCACAAAGGCCGCATACATCAGGGCCGACACCTGCTGCCCATCGGCCTCACCAAACTGGTTGGCCAACATCGAGGAAATGGTGTTGCCCGGAGCGAGCAGGCTCCAGCTGAAGTTGGTGGAATTGCCGATGATCATCGTGACGGCCATGGTTTCCCCCATGGCGCGGCCCAGGGCCAGCATCACGCCACCGGTGATCCCCGACACCGCCGCCGGCAGAATCACCTTGAGGATGGCGTCCCAGCGGGTGGTGCCGATGCCATAGGCCGCCTGACGCAGCTCCGGTGGCACCTGCTGGATCGAATCCCGCGCAATGGCCGTGATAATCGGCAGCACCATCACCACCAGAATCAGGATGGCCGGTGCCATGCCAGGGCCCTGGGGCTCCGTGGAGAAGAACGGCAGCCAACCCAGACTTGTGTAGAGCAGCTGGAGGATCGGCCGCAGGAAGGGCTCCATCACGAAGATGGCCCACAACCCCAGCACCACCGAGGGAATCGCCGCCAGCAGCTCCACCATCACCCCCAACACCTGGCGGATGCCAAGGGGGATCAGATTTTCGGTGATGAACACAGCCGTGCCCACGCCGAGGGGAACGGCAATCAGCAAGGCCAGGAGCGAGGTCACGATCGTGCCGTAGATGGCGGTGAAGGCGCCGTACTGCTCGGACGAAGGGTCCCAATCCGAGGTGGTCAGGAAGCCGAGGCCATAGCTGGCTATGGCATCACGGGAGCCGGAGAGCACCGTGAGCAGGATGCCCAGCAGCACCACGCCGACCAGGGAGGCGAGCACAACCACCAACTGACGAAAGCCCTGATCCACCAGCTTTTCCTGGGGGGGCCGGTTGCGAAACACAAACGTTGGATCGTTGGACGGAAGCTTCATGCCGGTCGCGGAATCCGCGGCAACGTCAAACACTCAACAGACCCACGGTCCCACGCGCGGACGGCCCTAGGCTTAAGAGGCGGTTAACAGTTCAGCTCCCATCATTTATGGCTGAGCAATCACAATCCGCCGTTAATTCACCCTTAACGAAAGGCCCTAGCGGTTGACGCAGATTCAGGGCATCGATTCCGTGCGTGTTCATGGGTGCTGGAGTGCTGCAAGTGGGGGCGCTGCTGGCCGCAGGCTGGCTTGGGGCAGCGGTGATCACGGTGCCGGCCCGGGCCGAGGCTCCCAGCAAATCCGAGGAGATCAGCATCGTGGGCTCCAGCACGGTTTATCCCTTCAGCCTGGAGGCCATCCGCCAATTCCGCTCCAGTTCCGGGCAGCGGCTGAAGCTGAGCGCCACCGCCACGGGCACCAGTGCCGGCCTGCGTGAGTTCTGTGCTGGGCGCATCAGCATTGCTGCCGCCTCCAGACCCATCAACGCCAAGGAACTCAAGGCCTGTGAGGCCAAGGGCGTGAGCTTTGTGGAACTCCCCCTGGCCTTCGATGCGATCACGGTGGTGGTGAATCCGGCCAATCCGTTTGCGAAGGCCATCAGCACCGCTCAGCTGCAGACGCTCTGGAGCCGCGCTGCCGAGGGCACGATCAACCGCTGGAACCAGGTGAACCCACGCTGGCCTGACCAGCCCATCAAACTCTGTGGCCCCGGCCGCGATTCGGGCACCTACGACACCTTCAACAAGGCCATCAACGGGGATGAGGCCAATTCCCGTCAGGACTACACCGCCAGCGAGGACGATGAGGTGCTGGTGCGGTGCGTGGCTATGGACCGCCAGGCCCTGGGCTATTTCGGCTTCGACTACTACCAGGCCAACCGCAAGCAGCTGCGCGCCCTCACGGTGGACGGCTTGCGGGGCCCGGTGGCCCCCAGCATGAAGGCGGTGCAGGAGTCCCGCTACTTGCCACTATCGCGGCCCCTCTTCTATTACGTCAGCGCAAAGGCGCTCAACGGCAATCCCAACCTGCGCCAGTTTGTGAACAACAGCCTGCAGAAGGGCCGCAAGATCGCAGAGCGAGCCGGGATGATCCCCCTCCAGGATTCCACCTATCTGTTGGTCACCAACAAGCTCTACCGCAACGTGCTCGGCAGCTCGTTCGCCGGCAAGCTTCCCATCGGCCTGAGCGTGGGGCAAATCCTCAAACGCAGTTTCAACGAACAGAAACAGCCTCAATTTCGGTGATGCTCGCTACATAGGGCACCGCACCGCAGCACAAGGGCCGCTTTTCCGTTGCAGCCGATACACAAAACCGGTTGCAGCTGCTTAACTTGAACATCTTCGAATTGGGCCCATGTTGATCAAAACCGGACGCGGCAGCATCAGCTTTGTGGCCGGTTGCTGCTGGGTGAATTCCGTAACGCAACCTCCCCCTGCCAAGCACACCATCCATGGCCAGCGAGATCAGCACAAGCCAGACACCTGCAACGCCAACACCGCCGCCGACGACACCGTCTGATCCGCAGGACGTCGATGACGGCCTGATGTCCAGCCAACGCCAGCGCTACCTCATGGCCCTGGAGGAGGAGGGGGCGCTGGTGGAGCGTCAAAGCGATATCCCACGCCCCGCACGGTGATGAAGCGCTGGGGTGTGGGCGCATCGGGCTCCAGCTTGCGGCGCAGCCAGAGCACGTGCACATCCACGCTCTTGTTATCGCCGCAGTAGTCAGGCCCCCACACCTGTTCGATCAACTGATCGCGGCTCAAGGCCCGTCCCGGATGCAGCATGAAATATTCGAGCAGCTTCCACTCCCGCGGCGTGAGGCTCACCTCCTGACCATCTCGGGTCACGCGGCACTCCTGGCGATACAGAACCAGGCCGCCGCAGCGCAGCACCTGATCGCCGGCGGCGGCGCGCTGCTGCAGGTGGCGCCGCTGCGTGCGCCGCAACATGGCGCGGCAGCGGGCGATGAATTCCCGTAGGCCGAAAGGACGCACCAACACGTCGTCGGCGCCGGCATCCAGCAGGACGGAACGCTCCTGCTCATCGGCCTGATCCGGCAATAACAACAGCGGCACAGCAGCATCCCGGCGCCGCAGCCGCTCGAGCTGCTGCACGGTGGCGGCCAGGCCCCAGCGGTCGGTGGGGAGATTCACCACCAGCAGCGCCGGAGGCGCCAGCAGATCAGCCTGGGGAGCCAACAACTGCAGCCGCGGCGGCAGCGGCTGCTGGTGCACGCGATAGCCCTCCTGCACCAGAGCCTGGTGCAGGCCATCGCGCCACTCGGGCCCATCGGCCAACAGCAGCACCAGCGGCGCCTGAGCGCTCACAGCCATCCCACAGCTCCCATGGATCTGGGGCAAAAAAAGGGGGGCTGACGCAGCCCCCCGCTGGAATCAACGGCGCTGGAGATCAGGCGCCGATCTTGGCCACAGCGGCCTTGGCCTTCTTGAGGATGTCGCCCTTGAGGGGCACGAAACCCAGCTCGTCGGCCTGGTTCTGGGCGGGGCCCAAGAGATACAGCATCGCCTTGCGGATCGGGCCGGCCTTGAGGCCGTTGCCCTCCTCGTAGGCCAGGATCCAGGTGAGGGTGGAGATGGGGTAGCTCTTGTCGCCGGCGGGGTTGGGATCCTCACCGGCCAGGCGGGAATCCAGCGTGATGTTGTTCAGGGCGGCGGCGCCACCGGCCAGGGTGGGCAGCACAAACTTGCCGGCCTTGTTCTGCACGGCAGCAGCCTTAATGTTGCCGCGCACGTAGCTCTGGTTGATGTAACCGATGGCGCCGGGGGTGTTGGTGATCACACCGGCCACGCCCTCGTTGCCCTTGCCGCCCACACCCACGGGCCACTTCACGCTCTTGCCCTCGCCCACCTTGCTCTTCCACTCGGAGGAGAAGGCGCTCAGGGAGTTGGTGAAGGCGAAGGTGGTGCCGGAGCCGTCGGAACGGTGGGCCACGGTGATCTTGCCCTTGCCGCACTTGAGCTGATCCCAGGTCTTGATCTCGCCCAGGAAGATGTCCACCACCTGCTTCTGGGTGAGCTTGAGGCCACTGCAATCGGCCTTGTTGAAGGCCACGGCAATGGTGCCGCCCACGGCGGGGAACTGCACCACACCGCGCTTCACCTTGGCGGCTTCCGAGGCTTTGATCGGCTCGTCGGTGGCACCGAAATCCACGCTGCCAGCAACGAACTGGCGCACACCAGCGCCGGAACCCACGGACTGGTAGTTGACTTTGATGCCGAGGCCAGCAGCACCAGCGAAGGCACGCTGGTAGAAGGGGGCCGGGAACGAGGCACCAGCGCCGTTGATGGCGGTCTGGGCGATGGCGGCACCAGCCACACCCAGGCTGGAGAGGATGCCGATGGAAAGGGCCTTCTTCGCGAAGGTCATGGAAGCAACCGAACGGGAGCTCCCAACGTTTAAACAGCGGCAGACCCCCCAGGGTTAGGGCTTGGTTAAGGGTGCGTGAAGGCTTGGTTGCCGGCGACAGCGGCATGTATCAGTGCGCACGGGGGCTTTGGGGAAGGGGCAGTGCCAAACCGTGGCGCGAAGCGGGATGAACCCTGATGCCAGAACAGATCTCGCGCTATACGGTGAGCACTTGTTCCGCCTGAGCCCATGGTTCCATCCCTCGCCGAGCTGCACCCCAACCCTGGATGGGCACCCACCAGCCCTGCCATCAACGCGCCGATCACCGACACCGTCGGCAAGCACTGCATCCTCGAGCTCTACCAATGCCGAGGCGATCGTCTTGACGACGAAGCCTTTCTCCGCAGCAGCATCACCCAGGCCGTGCAACAGGCCGGTGCCACGCTGCTGCAGCTGATCAGCCATCGCTTCAGCCCCCAAGGTGTCACCGCCCTGGCCCTTCTGGCGGAATCGCATCTGTCGATTCACACCTGGCCGGAATCCGGCTATGCCGCAGTGGATGTGTTCACCTGCGGCGATCACACCATGCCCGAGCGGGCCTGCCAGCGGTTAATCGCCGACCTGCAGGCGGGCGACCATCGCCTGCGCAGCTTCCGGCGGCAGACGCCCGAGGCGCTGGCCGGGCTCGAGCGCGAACCCCGCTGACGCCGGGGGCTCAGGGGCAACAGGCGGCCGCTGGAGCACCGCAGCCCGCGGCCACCGCCCCCAGCCAACCCTGGAGCTGCTCCAGGGCCGCGGGCCGCAGGCGGTAATACACCCAGCGGCCCTGCTCCCGCGCCTCGATCAACCCGGCCTCCCGCATCACCTTGAGGTGAAACGACAGGCGCGACTGGGCCAGCCCCAGCCCCTGACTCAACTCGCACACGCAGCGCTCACCGCCCCCCAGGGCCTGCACCACCTCGAGCCGCACCGGATCCGCCAGGGCCTTGAACAGCTGGCGGGCCTGCTCCAGATCGCCTGTGGTGGCTGGCGCTACGGCGAGGGGAGGCATGGCGATGGCGTTGCCGTTTGGCGCAGGTTAAGGCGAGCAAGCGCTTAGATCAACCAAACTTGATGCATCAACCAGCGTTGATCTAAGGTCGGCGCCACCTGCCTGCAGAGGGTCATGCGCATCGGCATCAATGGCTTTGGCCGCATCGGACGGCTGGTGTTCCGCGCCCTCTGGGGGCGGCCCGGCATCGAGATCGTGCACGTCAACGACAACGGCGGGGACGCCGCCACCGCCGCCCATCTGCTCGCCTTCGATTCGGTGCACGGCCGCTGGCATCAGGCCGTGAACCCCAACCACCACGGCTTCTGGGTGGGGGAGCAGGCCATCTCCTACAGCCAACATGCCAACCCCACCGCCGTGCCCTGGGGCGAAGCTGGCGTGGAACTGGTGCTGGAGTGCAGCGGCCGCTTCAAAACCGCCGATACCCTCAACCCCTACTTCACCGAGCTGGGTATCAAGCGGGTGGTGGTGGCCTGCCCCGTGAAGGGGGAAGTGGCCGGCAGCGAAGCCCTCAACGTGGTGTACGGCATCAACCACCACCTCTACGAACCGGAACGGCACCGGCTGGTGACCGCCGCCTCCTGCACCACCAACTGCCTGGCGCCCGTGGTGAAGGTGGTGCACGAGACCTTCGGCATCCGGCATGGATCGATCACCACCCTGCACGACGTGACCAACACCCAGGTGGTGGTGGATGGCTTCAAGAGCGATCTGCGCCGCGCCCGCTCCTGCCTGCAGAGCCTGATCCCCACCACAACCGGATCGGCCAAGGCCATCGGCCTGATCTTTCCGGAGCTGCAGGGCAAGCTCAACGGCCACGCCGTGCGGGTGCCCCTGCTCAACGCCTCCCTCACCGATGCGGTGTTCGAGCTGGAGCAGGCCACCACGGTGGAGGCGGTGAACGCCGCCTTCGAGCAGGCGGCCCAGGGCTCCCTGCGCGGCATCCTCGGCTACGAAACCCGGCCGCTGGTATCGGTCGACTACGTGAACGACAACCGCAGCGCCATCGTCGACGCAGCGTCGACGATGGTGGTGAACGGCACCCAATTGAAGGTGTACGCCTGGTACGACAACGAGTGGGGCTACAGCTCCCGCATGGCCGACCTGGTGTGTCATGTAGCCCTGCTGGATGAACGCTGAGGCTCAGCAGACATGAAACAGCTTTCTGCCCTGCAGCAATACGGGGTTGTCACCGCCAACTACTGGGCCTTCACCCTCACCGATGGGGCCCTGCGGATGCTGGTGGTGTTCCACTTCCACCAGCTCGGCTACAGCACCCTTGAGATCGCCTTTCTGTTTCTGTTTTATGAGTTCTTCGGCATCGTCACCAACCTCACCGGCGGCTGGCTGGGGGCGCGGTTTGGCCTGAGGCTCACCCTCTGGGCCGGCACGCTGCTGCAGGTGGCGGCCCTGCTGCTGCTGATCCCCGTGGCCGACAGCTGGCCCAAGGGGTTGAGCGTGCTCTACGTGATGGGGGCCCAGGCCATCAGCGGCATCGCCAAGGACCTCAACAAGATGAGCGCCAAGAGCGCCATTAAAACCGTAGCCAGCGAGGGGCAGCTGTTCCGCTGGGTGGCGATCCTCACTGGCTCCAAAAACGCCCTGAAGGGGGTGGGCTTTTTCCTCGGTGGCGTGCTGCTCACGGTCCTGGGCTTCAACCAGGCGGTGGCGGCCATGGCGGCGGGGCTGTTCCTCTCCTTTCTCGGCACGCTGATCCTGCCGGCCGACATCGGCCGCATGAAGCAGAAACCGGCCTTCACGGCGTTGTTCTCCCAGAGCGCCACCATCAACACCCTCTCGCTGGCGCGCTTCTTCCTGTTCGGCGCCCGCGATGTGTGGTTTGTGGTGGCATTGCCGGTCTTTCTCGAGGCCACGCTGGGCTGGCGCTTCTGGGAAGTGGGGGCCTTCATGGGCCTGTGGGTGATCGGCTACGGCGTGGTGCAAGGGTCGGCACCGGCCCTGCGGCGCGCCTGGGGCCAACAACGGCCACCGGGCGCAGCCGATCTCAGCTTCTGGAGCGCGCTGCTCACCGCCATCCCCGCATTGATCGCCATCGGCCTCTGGCGCCAGGTGGCCCATCCGGCGGTGGCGGTGGTGGGGGGCCTGGTGGCCTTCGCCGTGGTGTTCGCCATGAATTCCTCCATCCACAGCTACCTGGTGCTCGCCACCAGCGATGCCGAAGCCGTGAGCCTCAACGTGGGCTTCTATTACATGGCCAACGCCGCCGGGCGGCTGCTGGGCACCCTGCTCTCGGGGGCGCTGTTCCTGGTGGGGGGCCTGCCCCTGTGCCTGTGGGCCTCCAGCGCCCTGGTGGCCCTGGCCTGGCTCAGCACCCAGCGGCTCAAGACAGCCTGAACAGCGCTCGGATCCGTTCGCCCTTGGTGGGGCAGAGCATCGGCGCGTAGTAGCGCACCGCCGCCCGCTCCACCTGCTCGGGGCTGATGCCGCTGAAATCGATGCCGGCCTGGGCGTATTGCAGATCCAGCTGGTTGGCCAGCTGGCTGCCATTGAAACGGGTATCGATGCTGGCGCACAGCAGCTGGGCGTAGAGCCGCGCGGCACAGCCGGTGTTGCCATAGCTGGCCACGCACCCTCCGAGATCCGCGTCCGTGGCCGGGGCCTCCGATGACGGCGGCGGCGGCGGGGGCAACGGCGGGAGCTGAGCCAGGCCAGGCGCGATGGGGGCCGCGACGAGCAGCGCGGCAGCCCGCAGCAGCTGGCTTCGCAACCGGGACCGGATCGGCCCGCTCACCGAAAGGCCTCCGGCCGGCAGCTGCGGTAACGCGCCACCGCATCCCTCTGCAAGGTGGGAAGAGGGGCCTTGTCGAGCAGATCGGGACTCACCTGCCGGATCACGGCCGCAGTGCGGCGGAATGCCCCCTCAGCCTCCTGCAGCCGACGGGTCTGACGGGCCTCCCAGGCGGCACGGCGCCCTTGCTCCCGCTCCTGCCAGAGCGCCAGGGCCTGGTCGTACTGCTCCTGCTCGCTCTGTTGGTCGTAGATGGTCAGCCGGCTCTGCTCTTCGGGATCCAGGGGCCGAGGAGCCGGGCTGGCTGCGTAGATGTCTGCCTTGAGCGCCAACACCCCCTGACGATCGGTCTCAAAGCGAGCCAACAGCTGGGGAAGAGCCGCCTGATGGCGCTGGCACTGGGCCAGGGCCCGCTGGCGCTCCGCAGCCTGACGACGCTGTGCCTCCGTGGGCCCCCACTGGCATCCCGCCAGCAGGGAAAGGACCACCAGTGCGCCCATCAACCGGCGTTGACGCATCACTGGGTCGTGCAGGCCACCCCATGTTGGCAGGTGGCTCAGCGGGGATGACCCCATATGGGGGTATCTGGCGCCGCTCCACGGCGCGTAGCTCTGGACAGGCAGAACCAGCACCCTTGCAAGACCCCACCAACGCCCGCAGCCTCGAGTCCCACCTCGCCAGCCTGCGCAGCGAACTTGAGCAGGCTCGCCAGAGCGGCAACCAGGCCAAGATCAACCACCTGGAAAGCGAACTCAAAGATCTGGAGGCCTACAAGGCCCACCACCCCGAAGACAGCAAAGACCCCACCCCCCTCGAGGTGTACTGCGACCTCAACCCCCAAGCCCCTGAGTGCCTCGTCTACGACGACTGAACGCCCCCTCCATGACCACCCCGGCCAGCATCACCATCGGCGAACTTGAGGCCAACTACCAGCTGTATTGCAAGGCGTTGAAGATGCTGATCGCCGAAAAGCGGTCGCTCAATAAAATCCAACGAACGGTGTGCTGGGGCAGGCTAGAAATCCTGCATCATTGCCTACCACGCCAGTATAAATCCCCCGACTATCTGTATGCCCAGCTGATTCGAATCAGCCAGGATCAAGCCGCCGAGGCCGCCCGCTGAGTCATGCCTCTGGTGCCCCCCATGGGAATCCAGGACGGCAGGCTCAAGGGCCCAGCATGAAGACAACATCCCATACCCTCGTTGGTGCTGCAACGCAACTCATTCAGTCTGGGTTAGAAAATCCTCAGTTGGATGCTGTGCGACTCAGCCATCAACTGGCAGTCGATCCGTCGCGACTGGACTCCGCCTTTTGGCAATGCCGAGGCAGAAGCTGCCGCGACGAGATCGACATCAACCGTGCCAGCCGCCTGTTCAAGCTGCTAGGGGACAACCCCCTGCGGGACGCCGAAAGCAGCGCTCGCCGTTGCGGTTTCCCTGGCCTATCAGAGGCCCAGCAGGCCTTTCAACTCCAGTTGGGCATTGACCTGGAGTCGTTTCTGAACACCAGTCGGCAAGCCCTGGAGGATCGACAGGTGCGCCGTGATGACCCCCGCCCGGAGCGACTCACCTTGAGCTGTGTGTCATCCCCAGCAGGGGCCGCCCTCTGCCCGGCCAACCAAGGAGCATGATGTTTAGAGGGCTCCCCTGCGGAGCACCCAGCAACGCTCAGGAGTGAGCGATGGACCTCACCCCCTATCTCGACAGCCTGCGCGGCAGCAATCTTGACGAGGTTCTGCTGTCGGTGGCCGTGAATGGCAAAGTCGCCCTGGCCATGAAGGGGCGATTCTTCCTGCGTTGCCTGTGCGACAGCTTCAGCGACTCCACACTGATTGGCTGCGCCGTCACCGATGAAAAAAGTTGCCTCTCCTATCTCCAACAGGAGCCCTACGAGCTGCTGATCTGCACCGACTTTTTGGAGAGCGGCAATGGCTTTGAGTTGGCCCGAAAAGCGCGACAACAACAACCACACCTGAAGGTGGTGGTGCTGGCCCTGGGGGATGCGATCCCGGTGGAATACGCCGAGGCCGACTGGCTGGAGGCGGTGGTGGCGGAGGCCGACTTCATCGAAGACCAGAAACCGCTCCAGGCCGCCGTGATCGCCGTGATGGGGCACCACTCCTACCGCAGCCCCTCCCTGCGCTCCGGCCAGCTCCCCTACCTGAGCTGCCCCCGCCTCACCCCGCGGGAATACGAGGTGCTGGATCTGCTGGCCAGTGGCCTCACCGATCGGGAGATCGCCGAACAATTGGTGGTGAGCGAAGAGACGGCGCGCACCTACACCAAACGGTTGCTCAAGGTGCTGGAGGTCAACAATCGCGTGCAGGCCGTGCTCAAGGGCATGCGCTGCGGCATGGTGCAGATCTAAGCCCGCCCGCCCGGTTGATGTTGCGTGTGAGTTTGGCCGCCCTGGCCCTCGCCACCCCGCTGCTCAGTGCCGCGGCCCCAGCCCAGCCAACGGCCGGCTGCCCCAAGCCCCAACCCGGGCGCTTCGCCGTGATGGGCACCGGCAGCCGCGGCCAGGGGGTGGCGACTACCCCCACCGCCCAACTGCTGGAGGAACGCTGGCTCCCCGATGGCAACCTGCGCGGCACCATGGCGGAACGGCAGGGGCGCCGCGAACGCAGCGGCACCTACAGCGGATCCCTGCGCCTCAGCCCCAACTGTGTGGTGCAGCTGGAGCGGCGCCTGCCCTGGGGGGTGGAGCGCAGCGAGGTGGTGATCGATGGCCGCGGCCGGCCGCTGTACAGCATCAACCGCAGCCCCGGGGCGGTGATCAGCAGCCGCTGGCTGCCCATGGCGAAGGGCAGCTGCAGCGTGGATCAGCTCAATGGCCTGGTGCTCAGCCAACAGGCGGGCCTCAGTTGGCAGGGCAATGCCTGGGTCGCCAACGCCGTGGTGCAACGGGAGCAATGGAGCAGCGGCAGCGTGGAGGGCATCGCCCTGATGAGCACCAACGGCATGGGCGAAACGGCCCGCTACAGCGGCAGCCTCAAGCTCGATCCCGGCAGTTGCTGGGGCGCCCTGCAGGAACGGGATTCCCTGGGGGTGGGCTACAGCTACCGAGCCCTGGTGGTGAACGGCCACAAACAGGCCGGCGCCCGCGGCTACTTCTATCTGCAGCGCGACCCGAACGACCTCACCGTCGGTTGGCTGGTGCGGGACTGAGCACTCGCCCGATCAGGTTTGCCTCGGGGAAGCCGGCGGCCCGCACCGCCGCCAGGGCCGCCTCAGCCCGATCCGGCGGCAGCGCCGCCAGCAGCGGACCACAGGTTTGCGGATCGATCAACAGCTGATGGCGCTCGGTGCTGATGGGCTGCGGCAGGGCCACGGGCCCCTGGGGCGCCAACAACTGCAGAGCCTCGGCATTGGCGGGGGCGAGGCTGCTGGCCCAGCCGCGCCCCAACAGCTCCAGGGCCCCTGCCATCGCCGGCACCGCGCCGCCATCCAGCTGCAACCGCTGCCCGGGCGCCAGCATCTCCCCGAGGTGGCCCAGCAGACCAAAACCGGTGATGTCGGTGCAGGCCCGGCAACCGTGCTGCGCCAACACCGCCACCAAGGGGGCCTGGCTGGACTGCATCGTCTCCAAGGCAGCGTCAATCCAGCGGGGATCGGCAACGCCGGTCTGGGCCGCGGCAAACAGCACCCCGCTGCCAATCGGGCGTGTGAGCAGCAACACGGCTCCCTCCGGTAGCGGACCCTTGCCCCAATGGCGACCGGCCGGTGCCATGCCGTTGACGCTGAGGCTCAACGCCAGGCCGGCCCCATCGCGCCCCTCCAGGCTGTGCCCCCCCAGCAGGGAGGCCCCCAGGGGGTCCAGCACCGAGCGCACCCCCGCCAGGCTCTGCAGCAGCCACTCCTCCTGGATCGAGGCCGACGCCTCCGGCACCGTGACCACCGCCTGCAGGCTGTGCAAGACGGCACCACTGGCCCAGAGGTCGCTGCAGGCATGCAGGGTGGTGAGCCGCCCGTTCAACCAGGGATCCGCCACCAGGGCCGGGAACCCATCCACGCTCTGCAGCAGCACGGTGCCATCCGTGCGCGTCAACACGGCGGCGGCATCCTGCGGCGATGGCGCCAAGGCCCCTGGCCCCTGCAGGCGCTGCAGGGCGGCCGCCAGGGGCTGGGCCGAGAGCTTGGCGGCGCAACCGCGGCAAGCCATGGGCTCGGCCCGCGCGGCGTCATCGGCATCGATCAGGGCGGCAAAGCCCGCCATGAAACGCCGATCGATGTGGTGTTTCCAGCGCCAGATCCAGCGGCTGGGGCCCAGGCTGAAACCGCCATAGAACGCCAGGGCCCGCGGCCGAGCATCGGCGCCGCTACCCCCATCCCCCAGCAACTGCAACGCCAGGGCCTGGGGGCGCCAGCGCCGCAGGGGGCGCCCCTCCAGGCTGCGCCGCAGGTTCTCCACCAGCACCGGCGCGGCCCGCACCGCCCACACCCCCGATGGGGGGCGAGGGTCACCGGCGATCACGGCGCAATCGCCGCAGGCAAACAGCTGGGGATGGCCGTGCACCTGCAGGGTTGGCTCACACCGCAACCGGCCACTGGCCGCCTCCACCGGCAGGCCGCTGGCCGCCAGCCAGGGTGGGGCGACACTGCCGGTGCAGGCCAGCTCAGCAGCGGCCCCGGGCGCCGCGCTGCGCTCCACGGCAATGCCCCGTTGGGCCAGCAGCCGTTCCACCCGGCGATGGGCCGAGGCCGGTCCCAGGTGGAGCCCCTGGGCCCGCAGCAGCAACCGGGGGCGCAGGCCCCGGGCCCGCAGCGCCAGGGCCAGTTCCACGGCGGCGGCACCGCCACCGCGAATCGCCAGGTCTGGCTCGGTCTCCACGGTGGCGAGGCGCTGCTGCAGCCAGGCCAGAAACGGCTCCAGGGGCTTCACCCTCTGCGGCGCCGGGCCTGCCGCCTCCGCCCAGCGGGTCTGGGCCCCCACATCCAGGCTCAGCCGATCGAAACGCAGCGGTGGGCGCCCCCGCAGCTGCAGCAGGGCCAACTCCGGATCCACCCCGGTGATCTCCGCCTGCACGAAGGTGACGCCGGCGCGGCGACACAGCTCCCGCAGATCAATGGCACAGGCCGGGGCGTCGTACAGCCCCGCCACCAGGCCCGGCACCATGCCGGAATACAGCGCCGTGCTGGTGCGGTTCACCAGCACCACCGCCGTGCGGGCTGGCCGCAACCGCGGCCGCATGATCCAGCGCTTCAGCAGCAGGGCATGGCTGTGGCCACCACCGGCCAGCACCAACAACAGCTGATCCGGCCGCTGGCGGCCGCGAGGCGATGGCGGGCCGGAGCCGGGCCTCAATCGACGTTCAGCTGGCCGTCGTCGTCCCAGCTCAGCAGGGAGGCCAGGCCATCACGGCCGTGGGTGGAGCCCACCCGGGCCACACGGCTGGGCCCATTCACCAGGGGGATCAGTCGGCCCAGCTGCTCGGTGATCCGCTCGGAGGCGGAGTCGTCTCCGGGGTGGCCGCCGGGTGCGCCCTGGGGGGCGGGGAGG
>Ga0310330_100288_pt1 | contig 14834 bp, 9 predicted proteins | sample LakMicDCLTotalB5_FD_195544 | JGI IMG/M metagenome (GOLD analysis project Ga0310330, IMG submission 195544) | Enriched freshwater cyanobacterial communities from Lake Michigan, Michigan, United States - MI23.DCL.Total.B5 (v2) (version 2) | ecosystem: Environmental > Aquatic > Freshwater > Lake... | reverse complement strand
TTGGTGGCGGGTGGTCGGCAGCTGGGGGGCCGCCTCGGGCGACTCGCGGCCCTGGTCCAAGGCCTACCGGGCGGGGTCAGCTTGTGGGTGAGCTTGGCTAGTGCCGGCTTCCTGCTGGCGGCCCTAGCGGCCAATGGCCGCCAGCTGCAACAGCTCAGCCTCGATGGGCAAGGTTGGGCCTGGTTGCTGTTGGGCCTGGGTCTGGCCCTGCTCAGCCTGGTGGTGAATGGCCTGGCCTGGACCCTGGGCCTGGCCTGGCTGGGCCATCGGCCCCGCTGGCTGCCGGCCGTGCTGCTGTTCCTGCGCTCCAACCTGCGCAAATACCTGCCCGGTGGCGTTTGGCACCTGCTCCAGCGCCTGGCCGTGCTGCGCCAGGGCGCTCCCGCTCCTGGGATGGCTGGACTCGAGAGCCCGGTGTCCGAGCCCCTTGACCTGCGCCAGGGGCTGGTGGCGGTGCTGTTGGATCCGGTGCTGATGGCTGTGGCGGCCCTGGCCCTGGTGGCCTGCGGCGGCTGGCAGGGGGGCTTGGCGGCCCTCGGTCTGGCGCCCTTGCTGCTGCTGCGGCCCCGCTGGTTCCGGCCCCTATTGCTGCGGTTGGAGCGGCGGCGCCAGGGCCAGCTGCAACGCCAGGGCTGGCTGGTGGAGGAGCCCGAGCCGGCTGGCGAGGCCAACGATCCCCAAGGCTTATCCCTGGAACCCGCTGCCACCGGGACGATCTTGCAGCGCTACCCCCTGGTGCCGCTGGTGGGGGAACTGGCCTTTGTGCTGGTGCGTTTCAGCGGCTTTGCCTGCTGCGTGCTCGCCTTCGATGTTGCGCCCCTGCTGCCCTGGAACCAGTGGCTGGGCGGCTTTGCCCTGGCCTGGACCCTGGGCCTGGTGGTGCCCGGGGCCCCGGGCGGTCTCGGCGTGTTTGAGGCGGCCCTGCTGTTGCGCCTGGGCGGCCTAGTTCCGGAAGCCCCCCTGCTGGCCATTGCCCTCAGCTATCGCCTCGTCACCTCCCTGGCCGACCTGCTGGGGGCCGCAACGGCCGAACTGGATCAGCGTTGGTCTTCAGGCCATTGAGGGTCTGGGCCCTGGTGTCAGGCCGATCCCCTCGGGGCGCTGAAGCTCAGGCGTCCATCGCTCCGGTGATCAACTCCCCCTCCAAAATCATGTTGAAGCGCAGCAAGTCCTCCTCGTTGAGTTGCTGGCGGCTGGAGCGTTCGAAATAGGTTTCGAGCACTTCCCGCCCCCGGGCCGCGTCCCAGCCCAGTTGGGCCAGCAGCTCGTCGCTTTGGGCCAGTAGATCCACCCGCCGCATCGGCACGGCCACGCTGGTCGGATCGGCGGGTGCCTGCAACTGGCGCACCGCCGCCAGGTAGGCGACCAGGTCGCCATAGCTGGTGAGGCGGCTGCGGCTGGGATGGCCGAAGGCCCGTTGCAGATAGATCGATTCCTGGTCCCGCTGCCAGCCGAGCCGTTGCAGCTGAATATCCAGGGCTGCCAGTTCATCGCTCCAGTCCTCCGGGTCTGCGGGCTGCTCGGCGGCCGCCCCAGCCCCTGGGGGGGGCGAACCGGCTGGTGTGGCCTCGCCGCTGCTAGTCGCCCCAAGGGTCAGTGGGGCCGTGTCCTCCGCTGAACGCTCAGAGGAACCCTTAGGGCCGGGGCCTGGCGGTGCGTCGGCTGCTGCTTCGTTGGCGGCAAGGGGCTTGCTCGGCAGCGCCGTGGCCGCTTCGGAGGCACCCCCCCCGCTGGTTCCTGGTGTTGGTTTGGTTGTGAGGGCTGCTGGCAAGGGGGACGGTGGGCTCTGGGGTCGCACCGGTTTGGTTTGGGCCCCCGGTAGGGAGGGCTCCTTGCTGGGGGCCCGTTCTGGGCCTGGTAGGCGCGCCTGGGCTGGAGAGGCAGCCAGCCGCTGCTGCAGCCGCGCCAGGGCCCGGTCCTCAGCCTCTTCGGCGTTGCCGGCTTCGCCCAGGGCGCTGCCAAGGCACTGGTCGCCATCCCAGCCCGTCACCTGCACCACCAGGCGGCCCCCTTCGGCATGGACGAGCTGGACCTGGAGCTGCATGGCGTTGGGATCGTCCCTGGGCTGGGTCAAGGCTTTCTAGAGTGGCCCCTCCGGCTGTGCTGCAGAACGAATGGAAGCGCAGGCGATCCCCACAATCACGCCTCTGATCGAGTCGGCAGACCAGTGGGGTGAAATCCTGGTGCTGCTGCCCCTGCTGGTGGCCCTGGAGGTGGTGCTCTCCGCCGACAACGCCATTGCCCTGGCGGCGATTTCTCGGGGGCTCAAGGATCCTGCCCGTCAAACCCAGGCCCTCAACCTCGGCCTGGCCCTGGCCCTGGTGTTTCGCCTGGGCCTGATTGCCGCCGCCGAATGGGTGATTGATTTCTGGCCCCTGCAGCTGGCGGCCGCCGGATACCTGTTGTGGTTGGCCGTCACCAGCCTCTTGCCCCTGTGGCGCAGTGAAGCTGATGAGGCCGAATCCAGTGATGGTCCCCCAGCCCCTGGGGCAGATCCCAGCGATGACGGCCTGGCCCAGGCGCCCCACAACCGCGGCCTGGCCTCGGTGATCGCCACCCTGGCCCTTACCGATTTGGCTTTCTCGCTCGATAGCGTCGCCGCCGCGGTGGCCGTCAGCGACCGCTTGCCCCTAGTGATGACCGGTGCGGCGATTGGTGTCGTGGCCCTGCGCTTAACGGCGGGTTTATTTATCCGCTGGTTGGCGATTTTTCTGCACCTGGAAGCGGCCGGTTACCTCGCCGTGGGTCTGGTGGGGGTGCGCTTGATCGTGCGTCTTGTGGCTCCCCAGTTGGTGCCCCCAGAGTGGGTGCTGCTTAGCATCGTCGGCCTCCTGTTTGCCTGGGGCTTCTCGGTGCGTAAGCCGGCCCAGGCCGAGGCCCTCCCCGGGGCGTCCACCTGATGCGGGTGGAGTTGCGCCAGGCCGGCTCGGGCCAACTGCTGGAGCAGCTGGAGCTCGAGGAGGTGCCCTATCCCGGCCGTTGGCTGGAGCTGGGCGAGCGCAGTTTTTTGGTGCTGCAACGGAGCCACCGCTACCAGTTGCGCAATGGCCGCTACGAACTGGCCAGTATGGCCCTGCAGGTGAAGGCCGAGCGCCAGCCAGCGGAGGCCCGCTGGTGGCAGGGCCGCTGGGTGATCGGCGATCCCAACTGTCGCTTCAATGCCCGCACGCCCCTGCTGCGCTGCGCCGTGCTGCCGGAAGGCCCATGCCAGCGCTGCTGCCACTTCGAACCGGCCAGCTGAAGCCCAGGCGGCTTTAGCAAGGCCAACTCAGGGCCGCTCTAGGGTGGAGGGATCTGTTCCAGTCTTGCCATCGCTCTCCTGACCCACCCCGCTCCGGGCCAGGAGCCAGGCGCCAGCCTCCAATCCCCCTCGCTTGATCCCGCCGCCGGCGGCGCTGCCCCGCTGGCCGACTTTGAGTCGTTGGGCCTGTGTCGGCCCCTGCTGGAAGCGATTGCGGCCAAGGGCTACACCAGCCCCTCGCCGATCCAGCTGCAGTGCATCCCGGCCGTGCTCGCCGGCCATGACGTGATGGCGGCCGCCCAGACGGGCACCGGCAAGACCGCCGGCTTCACCCTGCCGATGTTGGAGCGCCTGCGCCACGGCCCCCATGCCCGCAACAACATCGTGCGCGCCCTGGTGCTCACCCCCACCCGGGAGTTGGCCGCCCAGGTGGCCGAAAGCGTGGCGGCCTACGGGCAGTTTCTTGATCTGCGTTCCGATGTGGTGTTCGGTGGCGTCAAGATCAACCCCCAGATGATGCGGCTGCGCCGGGGCGCCGATGTGCTGGTGGCTACCCCCGGCCGCCTGATGGACCTGCACCAGCAGAATGCGATTCGGCTCGATCGCGTCGAGATCCTGGTGCTCGATGAGGCCGATCGCATGCTCGACATGGGCTTCATCCGCGATATTCAAAAAATCCTGGCCCTGATGCCGCCGAAGCGACAAAATCTGCTGTTTTCGGCCACCTTTAACCCTTCAATCCGCAAACTGGCCACGGGCCTGTTGCACAACCCGGTGCAATTGCAGGCCACGCCGGAAAACCGCACGGCCACCTCGGTAGAGCAGGTGCTGCATCCCTGCGACATGGCGCGCAAGCCGGACTTGCTGCACCACCTGATCGCCAGCAATAACTGGCAGCAGGTGCTGGTGTTTGCGCGCACCAAGCACGGCTCCAACCGCATGGCCGAACGGCTGATTAAGGAAGGCATTGCCGCGGCGGCCATCCATGGCAACAAGAGCCAGGGGGCCCGCACCCGAGCCCTGGCGGAATTCAAGAGCGGTGCCGTGCGCGTGCTCGTGGCCACCGATCTGGCTGCCCGTGGCATCGATATCCAGCAGTTGCCCCATGTGGTGAACCTGGATCTGCCCAATGTGGCCGAAGACTATGTGCATCGCATCGGCCGTACCGGCCGGGCTGGCCAGAGTGGCCATGCGATTTCGCTAGTGGCCGCCGAAGAGCACGAATTGTTGCGGGCGATTGAACGCATGATCGGCAACCCCCTGCCCCGCCAGGAGGTGCCCGGGTTTGAACCCACAATCCTCTCTGCCCCACCCCTCGACCTCAGCGGCGGCCGCGGTAAGGCTGGTTCGCGGGGGCGTAGTGGCGGTGGAGGTTCCTATGGCTCCGGTGGTAGCCGGGCTGGAGCTGGCGCAGGCAGTGGCGGCGGCGGCCGGGGTGGAGCAGGGGGCGGCGCTGGCGGCCGGTCCCGCGGACCCCGCAGTGCCGGAGGCCGGGGCGCCGAAGCTCCCACTCGCCGCAGTCGACCGGCCTGAACCAGGCTTTGCTCCGATCAGCGAGCCGGCTACCAGCTGCTGGCGCGTTCGGTGAATGTCCTGGGCCCGCGGCGGCAAACCCCGATTGCTACTCCATAGGCCACGGCCAATGGATGGATCTGGCCAACGGGAGTGGCCGAGCCAGCGTCCCCAGGGTCACGGCCCGATGTATCGCGGGATACTGAGCCAGGGTTGGACCATGGCTACGTTTGAGTTACTGGGCTCCATGCGTCCGCATTAATCGACGTTAAGGGTCCCATCAAAAGTCAATGCCCCGAGTCGTTCGGCGGTTGGGTTTTGCCTGCCGCTGGGCTTGATCGTTTGGGCAGACTTAACAGCAATTTGGATTAACTCAATTAGGCCATTGAGTCCGTTTGCCTAGCCAATTAAGGCTTTGCTGGTGATTCTTTGCCTTCCGTTGCAAGCAATAGTCGCCATGGCGATGGTCCTATTGCAGCATCTTCAGTCCATTCCTGATCACCAAGCCCCTGCCACCCAGCCGCCGCCATGAGCCTTTTCGATCCCGCCTTCAATCCCCAGTCCTCACTGCTTCAGCCGATCGCGAGCACACCTAACCCGGTGCCGTGGCTGCCGACGCACGACGTGGCGGAACTGGCGCCGGTGATCGATGACATGGCCGCTATTCCAGTGCCCTGGCAGCCCAGGCAAGACTTGTTTGAACTGGTGCCGGTGAATGATGACACGGCCGCCATTCCCTTCGCTGGGGCGACCCCCAGTGGTGTACCCGTGGCAGCCTCCCCCATGGGCCAGCCCCTTGGCCTTGCGGCGCAATCTGGGGACCTGGTGACAGGGCTCGCTGCCACCCAGGCCACCGCGAATTCGGGAGGCGTTCAAACCTTTGATGGACCGACGGGTAGCACTCAGACTTTTGATCCAACGGGCAGCAGTGAGTCTTTTAATCCAGATTCTGTCGATACCTTCAGTAATGGATCAGATTGGAGGAAGGCTTTTGGTGGCTACGCGTCAACTTCAACGAACGCAGCCTATGGCTCCTTTCTGGGACCCTTCGCTAATGGCCCCAAGGAACTAGGACAGGACGTTTTCAAAAATTTTAAACTGGGAAGCAGGGGTGGCACAATTAGCTTTGACTTCTATCGCTTTGATAGCTGGGATAATGAGACATTCAGCGTGTATGCCAATAACGTACAGATTCTAAGTAGCTCTTTTAATGGTTGGGAGAACGTTTCCTCCGTTCGATCTGGTAGCGCCAACGGCTATTCCTGGACGATTGATCCTGTAAATGATTTTGCAGGCAATAATAACTATACCAGGCAAAGTTTTCACGTTACAATTGTAACACCAGCCGGAGTCCAAAACCTCCAGCTGGGTTTCGGCAGTTCCCTTGATGAGAAGACGGTCAACGAATCCTATGGCATCGATAACGTTTCAGTCAGTTCCGCACCAGAGGGTTGGACAGCGGCGGCAGGTGTGGTGCCAACTGGCTCAAATTTGGCCTATGGCTCCTTTATGGGCCCCTTCGCCAATGGCCCTAAAGTTGCAGGACAGGACGTCTGGAAAACCTTTGATCTTGCAACGCAAGGCAGAACCATTAGCTTTGATTTTTACCGCTTTGACACCTGGGATCAGGAGTCTTTTAAAGTCTACGCCAATGATGTCACTATCATCAGTAGCACCTTTGGCTGGGAAAATAATGTGACTCAAGTGAGGACTGGAACCACCAATGGTTACACTTGGACCATTGCCCCAGTGAAAGATTATTCCAGCGATGCTAGAGGTATTGTCTGGAGCAAGCAAAGCTTCCACGTCACGATTACTGCCCCATCTGCCGTTGATACGCTCAAGCTTGGTTTTGGCAGCACCCTCGACGAGGCTGCCAATAACGAGTCCTATGGGATCGATAATGTTTTGGTCAGTTCCCCATCAGCCGGTTGGACGGCGGCTTCCGGTACCGTCCCGATTGGTACTAGCAATACCTACGGCTCCTTTATGGGCCCCTTCGCCAATGGCCCCAAGGTTGCCGGACAGGACGTCTGGAAAACCTTTGATCTCGCAAGTCAAGGCAGAACCATTAGCTTTGATTTTTACCGCTTCGACACCTGGGATCAGGAGGCTTTTAATGTCTACGCAAATGATGTCATTATACTCAGTAGCACCTTTGGCTGGGACACTAATGTGACTCAAATGAGGACCGGAACCACAAATAGTTATAATTGGTCCATTATCCCAGTGAATAACTATGTGAAAGATATTGCTGGATGGAAATTTAGTCAAAGCTTCCACGTCACGATTACAGCCCTATCATCAGTTAATACCCTTAAGCTTGGTTTTGGCAGCACATTGGATTCGGCTGCCATTGACGAATCCTATGGCATCGATAACGTTTTGGTAAGTTCCGCAGCAGAGGGTTGGATTGCGGCGTCAGGTGCTGTGCCAATTAGCCATAGTAATCCCTCAGACTCCTTCTATTATAGGCAAGGCTCCTTTATGGGCCCCTTTGCTAATGGGCCTAAAGTTGCCGGACAGGACGTTTGGAAAACCTTTGATCTCTCCGCAACGCAAGACAGAACCATCAGCTTTGATTTGCTACGTATAGATTCCTGGGATAATGAGAATTTTAATGTCTATGCTAATGATGAGATTATCCTCAGTAGTAACTTTGATTGGCATGAAAATATTTTATCTTCCCGTTCAGGTACTTCCGCGTCTGGTTATAGTTGGGTGATGACGCCTCTCTCAAACGGAGACGGAGACTTCATCGGCCCTAATGGGGGTTGGGGTCAGCAGAGCTTCCGCGTCACAATTAGCATACCAACTTTTATCCCCGGTATCAAGCTTGGTTTTGGTAGCACCCTTAATGAGGATGCCCAAAACGAGTCTTACGGCATTGACAATGTCTTGTTGTACAATAGTGATCGAATTGTGTATGCTAATAGTTTTCAAGATAATACCAATGGATTTACCTCGCCTTGGCGCGAATCAGCGCCTGGCTATGACCAATTCTTGGGTCGATTTGGGTACGATAGTGGTACGGAATTGAGCATCGGGGTAGGTACGCCTTACACGTATACGCGTCTTGGGCAATTTCCGACTGTTTCGATACAATATGATTTTCTTCGATTTGATGATTGGCATGGCCAAGTCATGCATTTCAAGATGGATTTTGAATATGGCTATCCTGCTTTGCGTTTCAATACAGGAGTTGACCTCGTGAAGTCTTTTGAGGAGGATCATCCATCCGGTAGTTTTGATCTCGTCGGAAGTTATGATTTTTATGGTGAGGGTGACGGGGATGATTTGGATAAACATACCGCTAGCATTATAATGCATTTTGAGCAGACTAATTACGGTCTCCTTGGCTTTGGCCCCTCCCATGACGAATTCTTCCATGTTTCCATCTATTTTCAATCTGAAGGTGGCGGCGGGAGTCGTTATGGTGATTTTCTTGGGGATAAAATTAAGCTCAGTTGGTATGCGGATAATCCAAAGAATCGGGACACCCGTTCCTGGGGTATCGACAATATGCTAATTACCAAACCAAATGGCAGTGCTCAGTCCCAATCCCTAGTCGCAAGCCAAATAGCCCCTAACGGAATCTTTGCTTCTAATGCAATACCTGTGGTTGCGAGAGCTGCGGTGATAACCCCGTCGACAAGTCCACTGCTGTCTTTCCCTAGTGAACCCAGCAACGGGCTGCCTTCCTCCGTGGATTCGTCCTTATCAACCAGTAACGCCCAGGTGGCAACCAGACTCAAGCCGGTGTTGTATCGGGCTGCCTTGAAAGCCTCGCAGGTGGCCAAGCGGTTGATCAGCCTTTGAGGTTTGTGGCTATTCGGCTAAGGCTTTGTTCCTTGGCGGGTAGGCAAAAGCACATGGCTGACTAGCCTCCAGCCCAACGGATCGTCGACAGCTTCTTGGGCGCCCTTTCGGGGGCGCCTTTTTTGCGCATTCGCTTGGCAAGGTAGGCGCAACCCCTGGGCTCATGCAGTGCTAGTCCGCTGCATGAGCCCAGATTGACTGATCATCTGTTTCATCTATTATCGGCCTGCTGATTAGATAGGAGCGACAAATTTTGAGAATGTTTTCTGGTCTTTAGCCCTTGTTCTTTTGGCTCCTGATTGGGTTTGCATTCAAGATTCTCGTCGCGTCGTCAAGGTCGCTGTCGGTTTGTTGCTTGGCTTCCCTGTACGCTTGCCTATTCAGCAGCTCTTCAGGAGACCAGCTGCGGTGCTAACCGGGCTCCGGGATTGGCCCTAGGGTCTCCTCCAACCCTGGCTGCAGACCTACTTAGCGGGTCGTTCAACTCCTATGGCCAGGCGGAGGGGCTGAGCCTGCCTAACCCTCCCTCCGCTGCTTCCAGCAGCCTCGGCGCCCCAAGGCTGCCCTCCCCCTGGGCTGGCACGCTGGAGCTCTATGGCCTGGCGCCGCTACGCACCAGCGGCACCGCCACGGTGCGGGGCCTGGGCACCGACTTTGACCTTGATTTGGGCCAGGTTCTCCAGCCCCTCACCGCCCTGGCCAGCCTGCGCGGCAGCGTGGAATACGGCCGCCTGGGCCTGCTCACCGACCTCAGCTACCTGTCCTTGCAGGGCGCCCAAGGGCTCAGCCGGGGCGGCCTCACTGCGGACCAGAGCTTTGGGCCCCTAGACCGGAAGGGTGCCAGCGTGGCGATCGGTTCGAAAACCATCAACGCCAGTATGGGGCTAGTCCAAGGCGTCTACGACCTGGCCCTGCGCTATCGCTTTGGTGAGCGGGAATCGGCAGTGGCCCGGCCCGGCAGCTTCAGCGTGATCCCCTATGCCGGGATCCGGCTTATCAATGTGCACTTTGACCTTGGGCTGGAAGGCCAGGGATCCGGCTCCAGCATCACCGTCACAGGTCCCAACAACACTTTCAGCCTTAATCGCCCGGCCGGCAGCTTCACCCGTTATGGCGACCTAAATTCCACGGTCGCCCAACCCTTGGTGGGGTCCCAGGCCATGCTGTTCCTCTCGCCGCGGCTGCGGCTGTTTGCCCGCGGCGACATCGGCGGCTTTGGCCTCGATCAGCCCGAGAACCTCTCCTGGAATGCCCAGGCGGGTTTGGGCTATGCCATCGGCAACAGCACCCAGCTCAACCTCTCCTGGCGCCTCTTTCACTTGGGGGGCAGTAACGGGGCACCCCAGCCGAACGCCTTTGATGTCAACGAAAACGGCATTGAGGCGGGGGTGAAGTTCTTTTTCTAAGGGGACTAAATTGTTGTCACTTGCTTTGGCTAGGGCGTTGTAACTAGAATCTTAGGGGATTGGATATGGGACAAAATAGAGGCCCCCCGGTCCCAGGCGCTACGGCGGGCCAGCAGTTCTAAATCATCAAACCAGCTGGTTTTGGTCATCTGGCCGCCATGCAGGCGAATGTGATACACGTAGGCATCAATCACCAGGCCTGGTGCCAGGCTGGTGACGGCCATCATCATGCCGATGTCTTCCCCCTGGGGCAGGCCCATCCAGCCGCCGGCCCGTTTGAGCAGGTTGGCCTGCACCAGCAGGGTGGTGGGTCCAAGGGGAATCGGGTGATGGTGGCTAGGCCAGGCTTGCCAGATGGCGCCTGCTGAGCAGAATCCAGCCGGCATAATTTTCGGATCGATGCTGACGTCATCGGTGCAATAGCCCGCAGCCCAAAGGGCGCTTGGCTGGCCGTGAATGGCCTTGAGTCGGTGGTCAATTGAGTAGGGATGGAGCCAGTCATCGTCATCGGCGCTGGTGATCCAATCACCCTTGGCTACCACTAGGCCGAGATTACGGGCGGCCGCTTGGCCGATTGGCCGGGGGCTAGAGATGATCGTGGCGCGCTCGACTAAGGCGTCTGGAATCGAGGCTTCTGGATTGCCATCAATCACAATCACATGTTCCACCTTGCAGTGGTTGCGGCTGAGGCTTTGGTTGAGTTCCACCAACATGCTTAGCCGATCCGGCAGCAGCCTGGTGGGAGTGATCACGCTGACGTCGATCGAATCGCCTTGCGAAGGGGGTGCTGCGGTCATGGAGCCATCACTCGAAAAGGGGCCTTCGCTGCTGGGCTTGATCCCAGCGCTTGAAGGATTGGTTGTCTGGACGCTGCTGCAGAACTACCTGGTGGATGCTGCGGACTGACTAGGGATTGGCTCGATTTTTGCGGTTCCAGGCAGGGGAGTTCAATCCTGGTTTTTTGGCTGAATGGCGGCAAGACTTTTCCTGCCGATGGGGCTGTTGGATTCTCGAGGAATGGCGCCATGGCAATGGGCGCTGTCGAAAAATCAGGTTAGGGATCCCCAAGGGGCAATCGTGGGGACGTTTGCTGGTTTGCTTGCAAGGATCTTGGTTTCGAATGGTTGCTCTTAATCGTCGTTGATTGGGCTCTACGCCGATGAAGTGTTGGCGATCCTGCAGGCCATAGCCTTTTAGTGAAGACCATAGCCTTCTGGTGAAGACCATAGCCTGCAGGATCGGGGCAGCTAGCGCCGTTCTGGGGCGGGGCTGGGGCGGTGAGCTAGGGCGCTTCAGGGGGAGTCATCTGGGTTTTGGCCCAGCCGATCCCCGACGTTTGCCCCCAGCTGTTGCAGCAAGGCCTGGCCGCTGACGACGCCCTTGCCCTCCAGTTGGGCGGTGCGTAGCAGCAGGGGGCAGCCGGCGCTGGCCACCACCAGCCCCAGCTCCTTGGCCACGGCCAGCACGGTGCCCGGTTCGGGGCCAGGGCGTCCAACCCCAGCTCCTTTGGTGGCGGCAACGCAGGCCGCCTGGATGGCGGGATCGTGGCGCAGCAGCTCGGCCGCTTCGGGGCTGAGCTGGTCCGCCAGCCGTTGCACCAGCGGTTCTGTGGCCAGCAGTTTGAGCCGTTTGCCGCCCCAGCTGGTCTGGGCGTTGGGGTAGAGCCCCATCACCCGGCGATGGATCTGCAGGGCCGACTGGGTCCAGTCGATCTGCAGGTCGGCCTTGGTGAGCAGCCGGGCCGTGGTGAGGCCCTCGCTGGCCTGGGGGCGCACCCCCAGTCGGGCCAGCCGCTCCGCTTCCGGGCCGGGGCCGGCGGCGGCGATCAGGGGCAGGGCCTCCACCAGCAGCTCGGCGGTGAGTTGGGAGAGGCGCTCGCCCAGCTGGGCCGCGTTCTCAAGCAGGCCGATCGGGATGGCCCGCTCCAGCAGCACCGGCCCGGTGTCTAGACCCGCCTCCATCACCATGATCCCCACCCCGGTTTCGGCATCACCCTCCAGCAGGCACCACTGGATCGGGCCGGCGCCGCGCCATCGGGGAAGCAGGGAGCCGTGGCCGTTCCAGCAGCCCAGGGGTGGCTGGTCCAACACCGCCTGGGGCAGCAGCTGGCCGAAGGCCACCACCACAGAGGCATCGGCCCCCAGGGCGGCCAGTTGGGCCTGGCACTCGCCATCGCGGCGGATCCGCTCAGGCGTGAACACCGGCAAGCCCAGTTCCAAGGCCCGGGCCTTCACGGGCGAAGGCACCAGCTCGTTGCCCCGGCCCCGGCGCCGGTCCGGCTGGCTCACCACGCCTACCAGGGTGTGGCCGCCGGCCACCAGGGCGTCCAGGCTGGGTACGGCGTAGGCGGGGGTGCCCCAGAACAGGATCTTCATGGCGAAATCGGGGGCGGGTCTGGCCTGGGGCTCAGGCCTCGCCCGTAATCGAGAGACCCTCCACCCACACGTGGGGGCAGAGGCCATCGGGGGTGACCTTGGCCTCGCCTTCAAATCCGACGATGGCGTTGAGCAGGCTGCGGATGTCGCCGGCCACGGTGGCCGCCTCGATCGAACGGGCTTCGCCGCCCTGGAGCAACCAGCCGTCAAAGGGCAGGGAGAAGGAGCCCTGGCTGGCCTTGACGCCCGCATGCAGGGCGGAGAGGGAATCGATCAGCACCAGGCCAGCGCCGCCCTGGCCGCTGGCGGCGTGGCGATCGAGGCCCAAGGCGGCGCCGGCGGCCCCGGGGGTGGCGCCAATCTCAAACCAGTCGGGGCCCACCGACACCTTGGCGCCCAGGCCGGCATGGCCCGTGGGGGCCACCCCGAAGGCCCGGGCCGTGGCTTCGGAATGGAGGAAGTTCTGGAGCACGCCGCCCTCCACCAGGCTGAGCCGGCGGGTGGGGGTGCCTTCGCCATCGAAGCTGGAGGCGCCGATGTTGCCGGGGTTGAGGCCGTTGTCGGCGATCGAGAGGAAGGGCACCGCCAGGCTCTGGCCCAGGGAGCTACGGCTACTGAGGCTGACGCCATCGAGCACGGCGCGGGCGTTGAACAGGCTGCTGAAGGCCCCAATCAGATCGAGAAAGGCCTCGGGACTGAACACACAGGTGTAGTGGCCGGTGGCGATCGGCGCGTAGTCCAGGTGGGCAATGGTGCGGTCGGCCGCCTCGGTGATGCAGCCGGCGAGATCGAGGTCGGCGGCGCCATAGGCGAGGCGCACGGCACCGGCGCTACGTGGTTTGCGGCCGGCCTGTTCGGCGCGGGCATAGAGGTAGACGCTGGCGGTGGTGAGCTGCTGTTGGCGGCAGGCCCCGTCGCTGTTGAGATAAATCCGCTCGCTGCTGCGCTCGGCCAGGCCGTTGTAGGGAACGGTGGTCAGGGCCGGGTGACGATCGAGCAGCTGGCGCTCGGCGTCCTTGAGGCTGGTCAGCAGCTCCAGGATGCCGCGGGGCTCATGCAGGGGCTGCTCGAGTACTTGCAGGGGCGCCGTGGCCAGGGGCGAAAAGGCGGGAGAGTCGTCGGGATTGCCGAAGGCGCTGGCGTCCTGGGCCCCGGCCAGGGCCTTTTGCAGGCCGCTATCGGAGAGGTCGGAGGTGCTGGTGATCCCCACCAAGCCCTCGCCATTCCACACCCGCACCGTGATCGAACTGCGCTGGGCCGCCTTCATCTGCTTGGCTTCGCCCCGGTCCACCTGCACCGAGCTGTCGCTGCTGCTGGCGGCGCCCAGGTCCCAACGGCCGATCCCCTGGGCCTGGGCGAAGGTCTCGATCCGGCTCCTTAGGGCGGGCGCGTCAAGCTTGTCCATGCTCAGCGTCCTCCGACGGTGATCGAATCCACCTTGATGTGGGGTTGGCCGACAGTGACAAAGATGCTGCCGCTGACCGATCCACAGAAGCCGGCGGCCAGTTCCAGGTCGTTGGCGCACATGGAGATGCGGGGCATTACTTCCTTGGCTTCTCCGATCAAGGTGGCGCCTTTGACCGGTTTGGTCAGCTGGCCGTCCTCGATCAGGTAGCCCTCTTCCACCGCAAAATTGAACTGACCCGTGGGGCCGACGCTGCCGCCACCCATGGCCTTGCAATAGAGGCCCTTCTCGACCGAGGCGATCAGCTCGGCGGGGCTGTGGGGGCCGGCGGCGATGTAGGTGTTGCGCATGCGGCTGGCGGCGGCAAAGGCATGGCTCTGGCGCCGGCCGCTGCCGGTGCGTTCGTGGCCGGTGCGGCGCTCGCCGGCCCGGTCGCTGAGGAAGCGGCGCAACACGCCGTTTTCAATCAACACCGTGCGCTGGGGCTCCATGCCCTCGTCGTCCATGGAGAGGGAGCCAAAGGCGCCCTCGCTGAGGCCCTCATCAATGGCGGTCACGGCCTCATGGGCAATCAGCTCGCCCACCTGGTCAGCAAAGGGGGTGGTGCCCCGCTCCACCTGGGTGGTTTCCAGTAGGTGGCCGCAGGCCTCGTGGAAGATCACGCCACCGAAGCGGTTGGCGAGCACCACGGGCACCTGGCAGGCCTCCACGTAGTCGGAATAGAGCATGGTGCCGGCGCTGGTGCACACCTCCTGGGCCGAGGCCTCCACATCCCACTGGGCCAGGTGCTCGGGCCGGCCGGAGCTGCCGTAGCGGCGACCAGCGCTGGCGCGGTGTTCGCCATCGGCGGCCAGCACGGTGAGGCCCAGGGATTGGTGCAGACGGATGTCCCGGGCGAAGGTGCCGTCACTGGCGGCGACCAGCACCTCCTGCCAGTCGCGGGCATAGCTGCCGCGGCGGGCCTGCAGGTGGGCGCCATGGCGTTCCAGCCGGTCGGTGCCCTCCAACAGCCGGGTGGTGGCCTCGGCCAGGGTTGGACAGGCCCCGAGCCAGGGGGCCTTGCTGGCGCCGAAATC
>Ga0310330_100286_pt1 | contig 14883 bp, 15 predicted proteins | sample LakMicDCLTotalB5_FD_195544 | JGI IMG/M metagenome (GOLD analysis project Ga0310330, IMG submission 195544) | Enriched freshwater cyanobacterial communities from Lake Michigan, Michigan, United States - MI23.DCL.Total.B5 (v2) (version 2) | ecosystem: Environmental > Aquatic > Freshwater > Lake... | reverse complement strand
AGTGGGGCTTTGGGCTCGGGAAGCAAGGCCGGAGATGGCGGACTGGGCTCGGAGCGATGCCCACGGCCACCAAGACCTTTCAGTTGAAATATTAGTCTGCTGAGGAGCCTTCGTCTGCTGCGGTGTTAGCGGTTTCGCTGGTGCTCGAGCGCTGGATCAGGCGTAGACCGATCACCAGGAAGCCCACGGAGGCCGCCAGCTGCAGCGCATTGGTGGGGATCACAGCTGAAAGCGAGCCACCGGCTGCGGCCCCGAGCAGGCTGGCCAGCACCAAGGCGACGGAGCTGCCCGCGAACACGGCCCCTGGGCGGGTGGAGGTGCCACTGATGGTGACGATGGCCAACTGGGTCTTGTCGCCCAGTTCCGCCAGAAACACCGTGGCAAAGGTGGACGCCAGCAGGGCAATCGGCATGGTGCTGAGAGATCAGGTGAGGGGCAGATCTGTGGCGGCGGCGGGCACCAGGCCGACCACCGCCTGACGGCCCAGCCAGAGACCGAGGGCCACCATCAGGATTCCAGCCAGGCGCTCGAGTTGCTGCGGCGGCATCACCCGTGCCAGCCAGCGGCCGAGCAGCACCCCCACCAGGCTGGAGCTGATCAGGGCCAGTGAAGCTCCCACGAACACCACCCCCGGCCGTCCTGATTGGGCCGACAGCAACAGGGCCGCCAGCTGGGTCTTGTCGCCCAACTCGGCCAGGAAGACCGTGGTGAAGGTCGTGACAAAGGCGGCTCCCCAGCTCCCGGCGTGGGAAGCCCCCTCGGTGGGACTGGCGCTGGATTCGGGTTCGCTGCTCATGAACGCGGTTGGATGGCGCGCAGAAAGCGCTTTAACAGCCTGCCACGGCCGCCGTATTCACTGCGGATCTGCTGGGTGCAGCAGGCGATGGCCAGTCGGTCGCCTGCGCCTGGATCCGTCTCCGTGCCGAACAGCTTCACCAGGTTGGCCACGTTGCAAAAATCCGGCCTGTCCGCGTAGATGCGGCAGCTGCGGGAGCCGGTGTTGAAGTGAATGCACCAGCCGTCCGGCCCCACCATGGCCAGATAGCGCTCCCGTTGCTCGGCGCTGAGGGCGTCAATCGCCTCCTGGCGCAGGGCTGGATCGAGGCGGCAGCAGGCCCCGCAGCCACTGATGCAGCGCCACTTCATCTGGTCGTCCCTGGCCATCCCCGTGAAGCGGCTGGCTTCCATTCAGCCACAGCCCGTTGGCCCAGCCCGCTGTGACAAGCCGTCACAGAGCCCACACCCAGCCCTGGCGGAGTGGGCCTGCCACCTAACCTGACCCCGCAGGTGTTCTGCCCCAAAGCAGCCGCCGCCTGCCTCGTCATCCTCGCCACCACCGCGTCGCCGTCACCATGGGTATCGACTTTCACCTGATCGCGAATTTCGCAGCCCTGGCGCTGATCACCCTGGCCGGTCCCGCCGTGATCTTCGTGCTCTTCTATCGCCGCGGCGCGCTCTGATCGCTTCCCGGTTCGGCTTCCCTGCCCAGTTCCCACAGGGCGTGGTAGATCGGCTCCTGCTGGATTCGGCGGCCCGCGTAGGCCCCGATCACGGCGCTGATCAGGATGCCGAACAGCCACTGTTGATCGCCGGCCATGCGCAGGGCGAACAGCACCGTCATCAGCGGTAGCTGGGTGGCCCCAGCCAGGCTGGCTGCCATGCCCAGGGCGAGTCCGAGCTGGGCATCGCCCCCCAGCAGTTCGAGGCTGCCGCTCCCGAAAAGGGCGCCGATGGCGAAGGCCGGGTCGATCAACCCCCCCGGCACTCCGGCGGCCAGAGCCAGGATTGGCGCCACGACCCGGGCCAGAAGCACCAGCAGCCAGCCCAAGATGCTCAGCGGCGCCCCGGGAACGGGCAGGCTGCCCTGGCCATCCCCCACCTGACCCAGCAGGGCTTCGCCATCGCCGCCGCTCCAGCCGCCGCTGGCCACGGCGAGCAGACCGAGCCCCAATCCCAGGGCCAGGCCCCAGGCCAGGGGACGGCGCCGCACCCGGTGCCGCAGCAGGGCGGTGGCTTGCCAGAGGATCCGACTGAACACTCCCCCCAGCAGGCCGCCGGCCAGACCCAGCGGCAGGGCCCAGAGCACTTGCTGCCATTCCGGTTGGAGGGTCTGCAGCAGGCCGAGGGTGAAGATCGGAATGCCGTCGAGGTTGCTCACCAGAGCCGCTGCGGCGCAGACCACCGCCGCAGGCCAGAGCACGGCTGTCTGGAAGCGGCCGGTGAGCTCCTCCATCACGAACACCGTGCCCATCAAGGGGCTGTTGAAGCCGCCTGCCAGGCCGGCTCCGGCACCGATGGCCATCAGGCTGCGGGTGGAGAGGCCGGCCAGCAGTCGGGGGAAGCGTTGGCGCAGGCCATGGGCTACGGCTGCCCCCACCTGCACCACCGGGCCCTCCCGGCCCAGGGGCATCAGGGCCAGGCTGGCGGCCGTCCACAGGGCCAGCCGCGCCCCGGTGGCCGAGGGGGCCATCAGTCGCGGGGCCTCGTCGCCAGTGTCCAGGCTTTGGAGCGTCTGGGGTATGCCCGAGCCGGCGCCGCGGGCCAGTCCACCGGCCTGGAGCACCAGCAGCAGCGGCATGGTCAGCACCGGAGCCAGGGCCAGGGCGAGAGCACGGCCGCTCCAGCCGCCGCCGCTGAAGCCCGGTAACTGGTGCAGCAGCAGTTCCTGGGCGTGGTCCACCAGGTTGAGAGGCCAGCAGGCCAGGCCCACGAGCAGCCCCACCGACAGCAGCTGGAGCAGGGCTTTGAGGCGCGTGCGCTCCAAGCGGAATTCCATCTCAGGCCCCGAGCCCCAGAGCAATGGCCGCGTCCTGCATCAAGGCGCGCACGTAGGGATGGGCATGGTTGGCGCCCTCCGCGCACCTCAGTTCGTCTCCCGCCGCATTGCGCACCACCAGGCCGGTGCCCTCGCGGCGACACCAGTAGGTCCGATCCCGCCGTTGCAGCACCACTTCCGTGCTGCCGCAGGCCTGGGTGGCACTGACCCGCAGTCCCACCAGCTCCAATTGGAGCCGCTCCTGTCCCTGCCAGTTGTCCAGCCGCAGCCGGTAGGCCACATCCACCAGGGCTGGCAGGTTGGCTTCTCCCTGCCAGCGCCAGCCCATGGCCCGCAGCCGATGCTCCCCCTGCACCAGCTCCAGCTGCAGATGGCCGCCCCGCAGCAGTTTCTGGGAGGCCACCACACACCCCTGGCTCCAGAACACGGGTTGGGGGTTGCCGATGCCGAAGGGCTCGAGCCGTTGCTGTTGGCGGTGAAAGTCCCGGTCGATCCGGGCGAAGGGCAGCAGGGCTTCCGGTTCCACCGGCGTGCCGGGGCCGGCCTGCTCCAGCCAGGCTTGGGCCAGTCCATTCAGTTGGCCATGCAGCGCGGCCACCTGCTCGGCCCGCACGGTGAAGCCGCCCGCCGCCGGATGGCCGCCGAACCGCTCCAGCAGATCGGCGCAGTGGCCTAGGGCCCGGTCGACCGCAAACCCCTTTGGGGCCCGCACGGAGGCCCGCAGGCGACCCTGGCCCTCCCCGGCCAGCAGGGCGGCGGGGAGGCCGAAACGCTCCACCAGGCGGGCGGCCACGATGCCGATCACCCCGTGATGCCAATGGTTCTGGGCCAGGAGCAGGAAGGCGGGCCGCTCCGGCCCGTCAGCCTCCAGCAGGGCCAGGGCCTCCGCTTCGATGGCGCCACAGAGGTCCCGGCGCTGGCGATTGAGGGCTTCGCACTCCCGTGCCAGGGCTAGGGCCCGGTCGGGATCGTCGGTGGTGAGCAGTTCCACCACCAGCTGGGGATCACCCAGCCGGCCCACGGCATTGATGCGGGGTGCGATCTGAAAGCCCACCGCCTGGGCATCCAGGGGGGCCTCGTCCAGCCCGGCCAGCTGCTGCAGGGCCTGGAGACCGGCCAGGGGGCTGCGGCCGAGCTCCGCCAGGCCGTCGATCAGCCAGCGTCGGTTGACGCCCACCAGGGGGGCCATGTCGGCGATCGTGCCGATGCAGAAAAGGTCACGGGCGATCTGCAGACCATCGGCCCGCTTCATTTGGCGGCACAGGGCAGCTGCGAGCACGTAGGCCAACCCCACGCCGGCCAGGCCGCGATAGGGCGACTGGGGCGGGGTGCGTTCCGGGTGGAGCAGGGCCAGATGGGGCGGCAGGGGATCGGGAATCGTGTGGTGGTCGGTGAGGATCGCCTCAATGCCGAGGACCTCCGCCCGCTCCAAGGCCTCGCGGGCGGACACGCCGTTGTCCACCGTCACCAGGATGGCCACGCCCTGCTCGGCCAGCCGCTCCACCATTCCGGCGTTGAGCCCGTAGCCGTCGTCCATGCGGCTGGGGATGGCGGCGATCGGTTCGGCCCCTAGGCGCTGCAGCACTCCCACCAAGAGGGCGGTGCTGGTCATGCCGTCGGCGTCGTAGTCGCCGCAAATGGCCACCTGTTCCCCCTGCTGGCAGGCCTGTTTCAGCCGGGCTACGGCCTTGGCCAGGTCGGGGAAATGGCGGCCGGGCGGGGGCGCGACCGGCGGATCGAGCAGGGCCTCGATGCGGTCCGGGCTGTCAAAGCCGCGCCGTTGCAGCACCGCCAGCAACTCCTCGGGCAGCGGTGAGGCCAGTCCGCTCGTGGCCGGTGGGGCCCCATCGACGCCGGTCGGGAGCGGGGCTGGCAACTGCCAGCGTTGCTGGTCGAGGGCAGGCAGCAACGAGGGGGCACCAGGGCTCCGCCATTGTGCGGGGCCTGCCGGCCGGATGCATCCCCTTAATCTTGCTGGGACCACCGGGCGAGCCGATGCCGCTGCAGGCCCTGCTCTGGGACGTGGACGGAACCCTGGCGGAGACCGAGCGGGATGGCCACCGGTTGGCGTTCAACCGGGCCTTCGCCGAGTCCGGCGTTCCCCTGCACTGGGATGTGAACCATTACGGCGAGCTGCTGGCCATCAGCGGCGGTCGAGAACGGATCAGCGCCGCCCTCGAGGCGGCCCAGGGCGGACCGGCGGATCCTGGCTGGGTGGCTGAGCTCCAGAGCCGCAAGCAGCGGCACTACGCCGCTTTGGTGGCGGCCGGCGAGCTGCGGTTGCGCCCCGGTGTGGCCGAACTGATTACCGAGGCCAGCGCCGCAGGGGTGGTCCAGGCCATCGTCACCACCAGTGGCCGCCCGGCCGTGACCGCCCTGGCCGACCACCTGCTGGCGGGGCTTGCGGGTTGCTTCCGCCTCTGGGTGTGTGGGGATGATGTGGCCCGCAAGAAGCCCGATCCGGAGGCGTACTTGAGCGCTCTGCACCAGTTGGGCCTGCCGGCCGAGGCCGCCCTTGCGTTGGAAGATTCCGGCCATGGTCTCGAGGCTGCACAACGGGCCGGAGTGGCCTGCCTGATCACCCGTAGCCACTACGGCGGCACCGAGCCACCAGAGCGGTTGTTGCCGGCCCGGGCAGTCGTCAGTCAGCTGGGTGGGGGGGCTGCCGTGTTGCGGGGCCCCGCTTGCCAGGGTCAGCGGATCACGCTCTCCTATCTGCAGGATCTGCTGGAGGCTTCGCAGCCGTGACACGCCTGCCCCTTCAGCGCACCCGCTTCAACCGTGCTCTTGAGCAGCTGGGGTCCCTGGTGCTGGGCAACATCCGTGGCAACTGGCGCTACCGCAGCAGCATGGTGCTGGCCCTGCTGTTGGGCTTCTACGCGGGCAGCAACGTCACGGCCTACGTGGTGGTGCGGCTACCAGGGGGACGTCCCATGGCGGTGCTGCTGATGGTGCTGTTGGTGGAGCTAGTCGTGCGGCTGCGGGGGCGTTTGGCGGCGCCCCAGCCAGGCCTGGGCTGGGTGATTGTCGACAACCTGCGGATCGGGATGGTGTATGCGGTGGTGCTTGAGGCCTTCAAGCTCGGCACGTGATCGACCCCGGCCTGGATTGCCATTTCCTCCAGCCCCTGCTGGCGGAACTCACGACCCTGGCGCGGGGGGCTGGCAGCAACGGTCGCCAGGTGCTGGCCCTCAACGGTCCGGTCGGGTCCGGTAAATCGACCCTGGGCGCGCTGCTGCTCGAGCGGGCCCGCGGCCAGGGGGTGCGCTTGGCTGTCGCCTCGATCGACGACTTCTATCTGCCCTGGGAGAGGCGCTGCCAGGTGTTGGCCGGCAATCCGTTCGGTGTCTCGCGGGTTCCACCAGGCAGCCACGACCTGGACCTGGCTCTGGCTTGCCTGGCGGACTGGCGCGGCGGATCCGCCTTGCGCCTACCCCGTTTTGACAAAACCCTCAGAAACGGCCAGGGAGATCGGGCCGGCGAGGTTGTCCTTGATGTGGATGTGCTGCTGCTGGAGGGCTGGTTGCTGGGTTGCCGGCCCCTGGGACCGGAGCGGCTGGCTGAGGCGCAGCTGGACAGCCTGCTCCCCGAGGAACGCCCCTGGTTGCCCCACTGGGACAGGGCCCTGGAGGCCTATCTGCCTCTGTGGCAGGCCTGCGCCCAGCTCTGGTTGCTGCGTCCGCGCACATGGAATCTGCCGAGGCGCTGGCGCTTCCAAGCGGAAGCCCGCCAGCGCCGCAGGGGTGGGGCCTGGTTGCCCGCTCCGTCACTGGACGGCCTGGTGCGATCCAGCCTCTGTTCGCTGCCGCCGCTCCTCTACCAGGACCCGCTGATCCAGAGCGCCAGGGGGTTAGCCGTTCTGGACGGCCGCCGCCGCTGGGTGGGGCAGGAGTGCATCCGCCCGTGAGGAGCCTCTGCTTCAGCTCTCGTCGTCGTCGCCGTCTTCAGCCACGGGATAGACAAATCCCTGGGCCCGGCCGCTCAGCACGGCCTTACCGATGGAAAGTGCCTTCTGGGCCGCGACAGCAGCCTTGCCCTTCCAGGTGGCATGGCGCTGGTTGCGCTTGCCCTTGGAGGTTTTCTTCTTGGGAACAGCCATCCCCGCTCACTCACTGCCAAACCAAGATCTTCCGCTGCCACCTGGCCTTTCGTCAAATCGCTAAGCTCCAGCCAAAGCCGGAACCCTGTGAGCAACAGCCTTTCTCCGGACAACCTCTCTCCAGGCAGCCCTCCTGCGGACCAGCAGCCCTTCCGATTGGGTTCTCTCTCCCCTCTGGACCCGGCCCCTTCCTACAGCCAGCTGCTGGCCGATCTGCGGGCCGGCAAGGTCAAGGACCTGGAGCTCTCCCTGCGCCAGCGGGAGGTGCGTGTTCAGTTTGACGATGGTCGTCAGGCGACCGTGCCGGTGTTCAGCAACGACCAGCTGTTGTTGCGCACCGCCGAGCAGGCCAAGGTTCCCCTCACTGTCCGCGACGATCGGGCCGATGGGGCTACGGCTGGTCTGGTGGCCAATGGCCTGCTGGTGCTGTTGCTGGTGGGGGGCTTGGCCCTGTTGATCCGCCGCTCAGCCCAGGTGGCCAACCGGGCCATGGGCTTCGGCAGCAGCAAGCCGCGGCTGCAGGAAGAGGGCGCTGTGGCCGTGCGTTTCGAAGATGTGGCCGGCATTGCCGAGGCCAAAGAGGAGCTTCAGGAGGTGGTCACCTTCTTGAAGGAGCCTGAGCGTTTCACCACGGTGGGCGCCAAGATTCCCAAGGGGGTGCTCCTGGTGGGGCCTCCGGGCACCGGCAAGACCCTGCTGGCCCGGGCCATCGCCGGGGAGGCCGGCGTGCCGTTCTTCTCGATGGCGGCCTCCGAGTTTGTGGAGATGTTTGTGGGGGTCGGCGCCAGTCGGGTGCGCGATCTGTTCCGCAAGGCGAAAGCCAAGGCCCCTTGCATCATTTTCATTGACGAGATCGATGCGGTGGGCCGCCAGCGGGGTGCGGGCATCGGTGGGGGCAATGACGAGCGGGAGCAGACCCTCAACCAGCTGCTCACCGAGATGGATGGCTTCGCCGACAACTCCGGTGTGATTTTGCTGGCGGCCACCAACCGACCCGATGTGCTCGACACGGCGCTGATGCGTCCAGGGCGCTTTGATCGCCGCATCACCGTCGACTTGCCCGATCGACGCGGCCGCGAAGCCATTTTGGCGGTCCATGCCCGAACCCGTCCTCTGGCGGCGGAGGTGTCCCTGTCGGCGTGGGCCAGCCGGACCCCGGGCTTCTCCGGCGCCGATCTGGCCAACCTGCTCAACGAAGCCGCCATTCTCACGGCCCGGCACCACCAGAACGCCATCGACGATGGGGCCATGGCTGGGGCTCTGGAGCGGATCACCATGGGTCTGTCGGCGGCACCGCTGCAGGACAGTGCCAAGAAGCGTCTGATTGCGTACCACGAAGTGGGCCACGCCCTGCTGGCCACCCTGGTGCCCCACGCCGATCCCCTCGACAAGGTCACCCTGTTGCCCAGAGCCGGGGGCGTGGGGGGCTTTGCCCGGATGATGCCCGACGAGGAGATCCTCGATTCGGGTCTGATCAGCAAGGCCTACCTGCAGGCGCGGTTGGTGGTTGCCCTCGGTGGCCGGGCGGCCGAATTGGTGGTGTTCGGGCCCAGTGAGGTCACCCAGGGAGCCAGCGGCGATCTCGAGCTAGTCACCCGCATTTGCCGGGAGATGGTGACCCGCTATGGCTTCTCCAGCCTGGGACCGGTGGCCTTGGAAGGGGATGGGGCGGAGGTGTTCCTTGGCCGGGATTTGATTCACACCCGGGCGGGTTATGCCGATCGCACCGGACGTCAGATTGACGCTCTGGTGCGCGAGCTGGCCTGCGGGTCCTTGGATCAGGCGGTGGGGCTCCTCCAGCCCCGTCGGGCCCTGATGGATGAGCTGGTTGATTTGCTCATCCGCGACGAGACCATCGAGGGCGATGCCTTCCGGGCCGTGGTGGCTCGGTCAGGCGTCGCCCTGGAGGCCCCCAGCAAACCGGATGTCGAGGCTGCGCAGATAGGTGTGTAGGCCCGAATCCTGAACCGGCATCAGCCGAGCCATCCGATCACTGGTATTCACGTGGGAGTGCCAGTGGCCCGGCGGAGTGATGAAAGCTCCGCCCGATTGCCAGTCGATGCGACGGGGGTTGGCAATCTGGCCGCTGGCATCAAGCTCGGTGCCCACCAGGGTGTAGCAGCCCGGATCGCAGTCGATGATCAAATCCAGGGCGACCGACTGGTGCCGGTGGGGAGGCTGCACCGCCCCAGGAGGAACCACACCGAGCATGGCCCACAGGGTGTGGGTCACCGTGCGGCTTTGGGGCAGGTCGCTGTTCGCCAGCAACAGGCTCAGCCGGTTGCTGCGGGCGGCCGTTGGATCCGCCAGCAGCTGGTCCAGTTCCCTTTGCAGTAGGGCGGCTGGATAGTGGGTCGCCTGGAAGCGGGGCAGGCTGGCTTCCACCCCGAGATGGGTCAGGAGGGGGCCGTCGTGCACCCAGTAGAGAACGCTCTCCTGATGGCCCTGCAGGAGCGGCGTCTCCCCGGCCGGCAGCACAAACAGGTCGCCGGCGCTCCAGCTGAGGTGCTGGCCAGCCCGGTGCAGCTCACCGGCACCCTGGAGCACATAGAAGAGGTCGCTGGTGGCGTTGGAGGCAGCCTTCAGCCCCTCGCCCGCCTGGATCCGCAGAAAGTGGGCGGCCAAGCCCGGGCTGGTGGCGGGTCCGCTGCAGCCGAGTTCAGCACTGAGATCCAGGGCCAGGACGGCCGTCGGGCCAGACTGGTGCAGCTCCGCACCCCACTGGCGGTAGCGCAGCGGTTCGGTGAGGCCAGGCCGGATGGGATTGGCCGCCCGGCGATAGTCGAATACCTGGGCCTTTTCCTGCCAGGAGGTCTCCAGCACAGGGCTGTCTGGCTGCATCGGGGCTTGGGTCATGGTGGGGGGCTCCAAGCAGGATCTACACACTATTGAGCCCACAGGGGAGGTTGGTGGGCTGCCGCATTCGGCACCGTTTGCAAAGTCAAGGAGGCTCTAGCCTTCGTTTCCTTCAGCCGCCGGCCACGGCAGGCACGATGGATACCTCGTCACCATCGCCAAGGGGGGTGGCCTGGTTGTCGAGGAAACGGATGTCCTCGCTGTTGACGTACACGTTCAGGAAACGACGCAACTTGCCGCCTTCATCGCAGAGGCGACCTTTGATGCCGGGGTAGCGGCCCTCCAGGGCCTCGATCAATCCATCCACGCTGGAGGCGTCCAGGTTGACACTGGCTTCGTCGTTGGTGAACTTCTGCAGGGGGGTGGGGATCAGAACCTGGACGGCCATGGTGGGGAGTGGGCGGAGAGTGGATGACAGTCAGTTGTGGTGCGCTGCTTGGGCTTCGGCCCAGGCGGCCTTGAAGCTATCGAGTTGGGCTTCGATGGTGTAGGGCGCGCCGATGCAATCCGCCACGGCCTCGGTGGTCTTGAGGCCGTTGCCAGTGATGTAGGCCACGGTGGTTTCGTCGGGGTTGATCTTGCCCTGTTCCACTAGCTTCTTGAGCACCGCAATGGTGGTGCCGCCGGCGGTTTCAGTGAAGACGCCCTCGGTCTCAGCCAGGAGCTTGATGCCGTCAATGATTTCGGCGTCGGTCACATCGGCGATGCTGCCGCCGGTGCGGTTGGCGATGTCGATGGCGTAGGGACCATCGGCCGGATTGCCGATGGCGATCGACTTGGCGATGGTGTTGGGCTTCACCGGGGTGATGAAGTCGCGGCCTTCGCGGAAGGCGGTGGCGATGGGATTGCAGCCCTCAGCCTGGGCCCCGCTGAAGCGCACGGTCTTCTCCTCGACCAGCCCCACCTTGATGAATTCGTCGAAGCCCTTGCGGATCTTGGTGAACAGGGAGCCGGAGGCCAGCGGCGCCACGATGTGGTCGGGCAATTGCCAGCCCAGCTGCTCGATCACCTCATAGCCAAGGGTTTTCGAGCCCTCCGAGTAGTAGGGCCGCAGGTTGATGTTCACGAAGCCCCAGCCGAAGGTGTTGGCCACTTCCGAGCACAGGCGGTTCACCTGGTCGTAGTTGCCCTTCACCGCCATCAGCGTGGGGTTGTAGATCAGGGTGCCGAGCACCTTGCCGAGCTCCAGGTCGCTCGGGATGAACACGCAGCAATCGAGGCCGGCGTGGGCGGCAATGGCGGCTGTGGAGTTGGCCAGGTTGCCGGTAGAGGCGCAGCTCACCGTGGTGAAACCCAGCTCCCGGGCGCGGGTGAGGGCCACGCTCACCACCCGGTCTTTGAACGAGAGCGTCGGCATGTTGACGCCGTCGTTCTTGATGTAGAGGCTTTTGAGCCCCAGACGCTTGGCCAGATTGCCCGCTTTGAGCAGGGGCGTGAAGCCGGTGCCCACGTCGATCGGCTCGCCCTCGATCGGCAGAAATTCCCGATAGCGCCAGATGGAGGCAGGGCCGGCTTCGATGGTGGCGCGGCTGACGCGGTTTTTGATCGCCTCGTAGTCGTACACGACTTCGAGGGGGCCGAAACAGACGTCTTCGCAGACGTGACGGGCTCCAGCTTCATAGGAGTGGCCGCATTCCTTGCAGCGCAAACCGGTGAAGGTGGAGCGGGAGAGGGTTGCCGTCACGAACACGCCCGGGCAGGTGAGGCGAGGCTAACAGCGCCAGACCAGGACCCTCTAAATACCCGATATTCAAAATCGGGTATTGATGCTTTCCTTCGGAGGCCTTGACCCGGGTCGCTGTCTTCTTAGTCTCGCGAGGTGACCGCCCTTCCCCCGCGCATCCCCGCTGATCGCCTCGCCGGCATGGTGCGCTGGGTGGCTTCGCTGGCCTTGTTGATGGGGATGCTCGTCCTGATTTCCAGGCTCAGCATCGAGCGGCTCTGGTTTGCCCAGTTCGGGGCTGAATCGGTGGTGATGCGCCGCTGGCTGTTGCAGGTGCTGGCTTTCGCTGTGGTCATGGGCCTGGGCGTTCCCCTCCAGCTGCAACAGTTGAATCGCTGCTGGCGTCTCCGTCAGCAGGTGGCCCGGAAAGAGTTGCCCCTGTTCCCTCTGGTGGTGCTCGGCCAGAGGAGGCTTCTCCTTGTGCTGGCTGCGTTGCTGTTGCTGCTGGCGGGAGGACTCACCTATCTGATGGTGCAGGCGCGTGACCTGATTGCCGCGCCCTTCAGCGGCCAGGTGATCACGGGAATTCCGGTGTTGGCCGATCTCAGGCCTCTGCTGGTGGTGGCCCTCGCGGCCGGGCTGGTGGTGCCGTTGCTGCTGTGGCCCCTCACCACTCTGCGTATCAGTTTGGCCACGGCGCTGGCCGGCTCGGCCACCGCTCTGGCTCGGGGCTGGAGCCTCTGGTTGCCTGCTCTCCTGGCGGTGCCGTTCAACGAGGTCGACCCGGTTACGGGCTTTGATCTGGGCTTCACCGTGTTGCAGTTGCCGGCCCTAAACCTGTTGGTGAGTGTGGTGATCGCCCAGGCCGTCGTGGGCCTGGCTGGTTGTCTTTGGCTGACGTTTACCGAGGGCACCAGCCTCTCGGAGCTTCGTTTTCCCGGACTCAGCCCACAGCAGCAGTGGGTGCTGCAGCCCCAGTTGGCGGTTCTGGCCCTCATGGCGGCCCTCAGCAATGCCCTCGCGCCCTTCGACCTCATGGTGCAAGGCAGTGGGGTGGCCTCTGGAGCCGGTTTCGTCGATCTCTACGTGCGCCTGCCCCTGCGGCTGTTGCTCAGCGCCTTGCTGCTGTTGACGGCCCTGGGCCTGTTGCTACCGCTGCCCAGGGGTTGGCTGCGCCGGGGAGCCCTGATCCCGCTGGCTCTCACGACCGTTGCGGTGCCGGCCGCCGAGTGGATTGTCGCGCCGCTGGTGCAACGGTTCTGGGTGCAGCCCAGGGAGCTCGCCCTGGAAACGCCCTACCTGCAGCGCTCGATCCTGGCGACACGCCGGGCCTTCGGGCTGGAATCGGTGCAGGAGCTCACCCTGGAACCCCGTCAGCGCCTCACCGCCGCCGATCTGGCCCAGGCTCCCGGCACCTTGGCGAATATCCGCCTCTGGGACAGCAAACCTCTCCTCGAGGCCAACCGTCAGCTGCAGCAACTGCGTCTCTACTACCGCTTTCCTTCCGCCGCGGTGGATCGCTACCCCCTGGGCAGCGATCCGGCCCGCCAGGGTTCCCAGATGGTGTTCATCGCTGCCCGGGAACTCGATACCGGAGCGCTGCCTAAGGACTCTCGTACCTGGTTGAATCGCCACCTGGTGTTCACCCATGGCCATGGGTTCACCGTCAGCCCGGTGAATGCCTTCGGGCCTGACGGCTTGCCGCTCTTTTTTGTTAAAGACCTGGGCCGCAGCGGTAAGGTGCGGGGCATTCCCCAGCTGGGGCTTGGCGATGCCACCGTGCGCCAGGCCCTGCCCGTGGGCCGCCCGCGCCTCTATTTCGGATCGGCGAAGGCCCCCTACGTGATAGCACCGTCCCAGGTGCGGGAGTTCGATTTCCCCGACGGAGAGCTCAACGTCTATTCCCGCTACAGCGGGACGGGTGGCGTCGCCATTCATGGTCCCCTGGAGCGGCTGATGGCCGCGGCCTATTTGCCCGAGCCTCGACTGTTGTTCACGGGCTCCCTGGAACCGGACTCACGGCTGCTACTGCGCCGTCAGGTGAATGAACGGCTGGCGGCCTTAGTGCCGTTCCTGCGCTTTGAGAGCCAGCCCTATCTGGTTACGGCCAGGGTGCCTTCCAGCCCCGGCTACGACCCGCAGCAGCACCAGTACTGGCTGCTCGATGGCTTCACTACCAGCCGCAGCTACCCCTACAGCGACGCCAACCCCTCCGGCATTCGCTACTTCCGCAATCCGGTGAAGGCCGTAGTGGACGCCTACAGCGGCAAGGTGTGGCTCTATGTGAGTGATCCAACCGATCCGATTCTGCGCACCTGGCAGAAGGCATTCCCTGAGCTGTTTCGACCGCTCTCCGCCATGCCGAAGTCGCTGCTGGCCCACATCCAGGTGCCCCAGAGCCAGTTCCAGGTGCAGGCCGAGCGACTGCTGCGCTACCACGTCACCGATGTCCGCACGTTTTACAACGGCGATGACGTTTGGTCCGTTCCGCTGGAGATCTACGGATCTTCCAACACTCCCGTCCGTCCGTATCACGTGACAGTCCAGTTGCCCGGGGAAACCAAACCCGAATTTGTGTTGCTCCTGCCTTTCTCCCCCCTCAAGCGACCGAACATGGTGGGGTGGCTGGCGGCCCGCAACGACCCACCGAATTACGGCCAGCAGTTGTTGGTGCGCTTCCCCCAGCAGCGGCTGCTTCTGGGCCCGCAGCAGATCTCCACGCTGATTGAGCAGGATCCCGCCATCAGCTATCAGTTCGGGCTCTGGAACCGGGCAGGCTCCAGCGTGATCCACGGCAACCTGCTTGTACTGCCCGTGGGACGGGGGCTGTTGTACGTGGAGCCCATCTATCTACAGAGCAAGAACAACAATCTCCCCACCTTGGTGCGGGTGGTGGTGACCGATGGCACCACCTTCGTGATGGAGCGCAACTTGCAGCAGGCCCTGGCGAAGCTGGTCGGCGGCAAGGGGGCAGCCGATGGGCTTGGATCCATGCAGCTTTCCCCTTGATTCCTGGGAACGCAGGGGCCCATGAACAAGGGCCCTCTAAGGGCCCTGAACTCAACCCGGCGGAGAGCCAGGTTGATCAGACAGCTGTTTTGCTCAAGCAGCCACGGCGGTCTTGGGGTCGAGCTCGCCCTTGGCGTACAGACCGGCGTAGTAGTTGATGTCGCGCTGCTTGATCTTGCTGGCGTTGCCGGCACACCAGAACTGCTGGTAGCGATCCAGGCACACCTGCTTCATGTACTGGCGGGCCGGCTTGTTGAAGTGGCGGGGATCGAAGTTGGCGGGATCCTTGAAGGCCGCTTCGCGAACCGCAGCGGTGAAGGCCAGGCGGTTGTCGGTGTCGATGTTCACCTTCCGCACGCCGTTGCGGATGCCCTCCTGGATTTCTTCCACGGGCACGCCGTAGGTCTCGGGGATGGCACCGCCGAACTTGTTGATCATGTCGAGCCACTCCTGGGGAACCGAAGAGGAGCCGTGCATCAC
>Ga0310330_100277_pt1 | contig 15076 bp, 17 predicted proteins | sample LakMicDCLTotalB5_FD_195544 | JGI IMG/M metagenome (GOLD analysis project Ga0310330, IMG submission 195544) | Enriched freshwater cyanobacterial communities from Lake Michigan, Michigan, United States - MI23.DCL.Total.B5 (v2) (version 2) | ecosystem: Environmental > Aquatic > Freshwater > Lake... | reverse complement strand
GGTGGAAACTCCATGCGAGTCACCGTCCAAGACGACTGAAAACACGCCCGTCATTCCATTCCAGACGATTGCGCCCCGACCGCTTGGCGACATACAACGCCTTATCTGCCATGTTATAGAGATAATCAATATTGTAGCCACAGTCAGCAGTGGACACAGCGCCGATGCTGGCGTTCAATTTGAGCTGGTGGCCAGCGTAGCTGAGCTGTGTCATCTCGAGTTGAAGACGTAGACGATCCAGAGCACGGCCAACCGATTCACGCTGGCCATTGAACAGAAGCGCAAACTCCTCACCGCCAAATCGACAGACCAGATCGTCTGGCCGGGTCACCATTCGGAAGACCTCGGCGACATGGGCAAGAGCTGCGTCACCACAGCTGTGGCCATAGGTATCGTTGATACGCTTGAAATGATCGATGTCCAGAATAGCGAAGACCATCTCGCCACCGCGATCTTCGGCTTCAGCGAGCAAGTCTTTGGCCTGATCCATGAACAGGCCGCGGTTGATCAGCCGAGTGAGTGAATCGGTATGGGCTGCCTCAGCGAACTGTGGCAGTAGCCTATAGATCAACAGGTACCACACCAACAGAGTGAGTAGCCCCGAGATAATCAGACTGAACAGCAATCCAAGAGCGATATCCTGTCCGAATTCAGCAAGCACCACCCCGGGGTCGTAATTGATAACGACCAACAACTCCTGCCGCTCAAGACCAAGATCTCGCCCCGGCCTTGCAACCGGACGAACCACAGTGAAACTGCCAGTTCTGAGCCTCAGGTTGGTGGATGAAAGATCCATACACTGACCCGGGTTGCGAAGAAAGCAGTGAACAACAGCATCAAAGTCCGGATCACTGGTTTCAACTCTTGCCAGCAAAGGGTCTGTGATCGGCAAGCCCCGCCAGGCGCGGCGCGAGGAATAAACGATCTTGCCAGCGTCATTGACAACAAGCAGAAAGTTCATGCCATCAAGCTTGTCCTCACGCGGAGAATTTGAATAGGTTTCCAGCAACATCTGCCGTTCATCGGAACGCATGGGTGGGAACAGCGAAGCAGCCACCAGATCGCGCATGTGGTCTGCATCATGAAGAACCTCACGATGCCGCTCAACCAGATCAACAGCTCCAAACAGAATGGTGAGCAACGCAGAGGCACCCAGCCAGTAGCCAAGCAGCAGAGCACGCAGAACGCGAGTCGATTCCCGGATGCTGACGGGCAGCTCAGTCATCCGTTGTCCCTTCCTTGCTGAGCAGGTGATCCAGCTGAGCAATCAGGCTGGCCAGACGTTCATGGGCCTGCTGATCCGCCACGAGGTAAGCCTCCGCTGCCACGGTTGAAGAATCGGGTGAGGCTGCCAGATGATTGTGCAGCGCGCTGCCGAAGCGCTCGGCATCGTGAAGGGCCCGCCTTGCCTGCGCAACGGCCTGGCGCAGAGCTTCAGGATCGGGAATCGAGGCCTCGTTGGGATTGCGCAGACTGGTGACATCAACCTGATTGGCAACGTAGTAATCAGGCGTGTCACTATCGCCGATGCGGATCGGATAAAGGGTCAGCCGATTCCAGAAGCGCGTACCATCCTGTTTATAGTTGATCAACTCGCCGCTGTAGGAGCGACCGGAGCGTAATGATTCCCTGATGCGCTCCAGCTCGGCCGAATCCGTATCGGCGCCCTGCAGGAATCGGCAATTATAGCCAATTGCAAGTTGGCGCGAATAACCAGTGATGACAGTGAAGGCATTGTTCACGTAGATCAGCGGCGCATCGGGCTTGCGCATATCGGCGATCGTGATGCCGATGATCGAGTCGTCGACGACGCTGCCAAAGATCGACAGCTCCTGCAGCTGATCAGCCAGACGGGCAGAGAGTGAGGATTCGCGCTGACTGGAATCGAGCAGCTGACGGTTCAAGCTGGTCAGCTTCTGGCTCTGGCGCCGAAAAACACCGGTAGCCGCCACAGACGTCAGGCCCAGCAGACCGACGTAGCCAAACAGGCCGGCGAGGTTCCCGAAGCCCTCGGCCTGGATGCCGCGTACGGTGACCTCCTGGATGCCGCGAACATCACCAACTTTCCAATCCCGCTTGGGAGAATCGGGGTGGGCGTTGTGGCAGGTCACGCAGGCTGAGCGCATCAACACGGGGGTGGCCAGCCGATAGGAGGAACGTCCCAGACCATTGCCGTTGAGCTGGGTGTAGGTCTTCAGCCTGGGATCACTGCGAAAGGCCTTGATTGCACTCTGCTCAAAACCATCGAGTGGGTGGGTCACCCGTTTGGCGAAGGGATAGTCGGACAGAAACTCATAGGAGATCCTGCCGTCGCTATGGGCGTTATCAAACAGAGCCCCCAGTTCGATCGAGAGCGTGGCTGGAATCGGAATGCCGCCGTGCACATCGCGGTAGCTCTCGGAGTAGACGGCCTGACCATCGGCAGCCTGCAGCCTCGCAATCACATTATCCGCGTAATAGGAGCGGATACCGGATGCAAGCGTTGAGATTTCATCGGCCTGGAGCTTCATCTGCGCCACCCTCGCCCCGCCCATCGAAGTGAGCATCACAAACGGCAACAGCAGCAGACTGGCCAGCAACAGCCAGAGCACGGTGTCCGGCCGCCAGATCAAGCGCCAGACACGATCAAGACCAAGGCGGGCAAGGACGCTCTGCATGGGCTCATTCCAGCGCGCTCAGGCCGCCACTGCCAGAGATCCTCACGGCATGAAGGATCACAATGATCAAACCGTAGCGCCCGTTGTGGCGAAGGGCGAGAACGCCTCAGGGTTCTCAGCGACGACTCAGCGGGGGCTGATGGCCGACTGGCGAACAGGTTCCGGCATAAATGGTGCGGGTTTGCCCATCACGGCCACGGTCTTCGAAGCGGGCCCTGCTGTCAGCCGCCAGGTGCAGTGAAACGGTCTCGCCGCGGACTCACCGAATTGGTCATTGAGCAGAAACATCGCAATAACAAGCCGGCCACCTGCCGCAGCCTCAAGTCGGCCCTAACTCTCACGGCCGGCGCGAAGATCGCCGGCATGGCTGTCAGCTGTACCCCGGCGATAGTCGGTGATCAGGCTGGCTCGCGCTTCAGATTCACTGATGTGCAGGTGAACATGTTTGCCACTCTGAAACGCACAGTCGAACATGCGCAGGCTGCCGCTGGGCTGCTCACCACTATCGCTACAGCTGGCCAGCAACAGGCCAAAGACAATCAAACCCAAGCGAGAGTGCCGAACCCGTTGGGCGTGCCTGAGCGCGAGGGACTGGGAATGGCGAGGGAACGCTGAGCAATGGAGTAGGACGCACCAGCTAAAGGGAGGTCAGGGTGGCGGGCTGAAGACGACGGCCCAGCATCAGCAACCCGAGAACGGTGGTGGCGCTCACCATCAGGACCAGCGCTGAGTACTGGACAGGTGTGACCACGTCGGCCGCGAGAGCCGAGGAGGCGAACACCAGACCTGGCAGACCGCGGGGGATCAGGCCGAACGCCACGATCCAGCGATCCACCCCGGCGGCCTGATCCGCTGGGCTGATCCCAGCAGCGCAGAGCAGCTTGGTGGCAATCGCCAAGAGAAGAAGCACCAGCGCCATCCACCAGGCCTGGGGCTCCAGCAGGCTGCCAGCCGTGACGCGCATGCCGACACTGATGAAATAGAGGGGAAGAAACACCTCGGACAGCAAGGCCAGTTGCCCGCGCAGCTCGTGGGCTTCGCCGCTGTCCTCCGCCATCGGCGCAAGCCGCTGCAGCAGCACACCACCCCAGAGGGCCCCCAGCAGACTGGTGAGACCGCACAGCTCACCGACCCAGCTGCAGCCGATCAGCAGGATCAGCACGCCCAGCAGCCCTGGACGCCATGGGCCTTGGCGCCGCAGCCACCAGCGGCTGAGCGGCAAGCTGGCCAACATCAGGGTCAGGCCCAGCAGGGGAGATGTGGCGGCGGCAATCGTTCCCTGCTGGGCAGCCGGGCCACCCATCACCATCGAGAGGGTGAGCAAGGCGATCGCCGGAAGATCGTCGAGCACCGACACCCCCAGCAGCAGGCGGCCCGACGGAGTGTGCAGGGCCCCGGCTTGAGAGAGGGCCCGCAGGGTCACGCCTGTGCCGGTGGCGCAGATCACCGCCAGCCACAACACGGTGGCAGAGGGGCTAAGGCCGAAGCCTTGCTGCAGAGGCCACCAGAGCAGCAGGGGCGCCAGGGCCGAGAGCAGCACCGTGCGCAGCACGGCAGCGGGCCGCGAACCCAGCAAGCCACCGCGCACCTCCAGACCCACCTGAAAGAACAGGCTGAGAACCCCCAGCTCCATCACACCCGCCAGGGACTGAACGCGGCTGTAGGGCAGAACGGTGTTGCCGAGCACGAACCCCACCAACAGCTCCAGCACGATGGCCGGCACCGCCCAGCCAGCGAGGCGTGAGCTGGTGAGGCGAGCCAGCAGCACCGCGATCAGCAGCAGCAGCAGGGTGCTGAGCAGGGAGGAACCGATCACGCGGTGTTGGCGATGCGGATCAGCCTGGCAGGATCACACGATCGATCACATGCACCACACCGTTGTCGCAAACGATGTCGGCACTGACGACCGTGGCGTTCTTGACCTCGAACGGTTCTCTGCAACGGATCGGGATCGGGGCTCCCTCCAGGCTGTCCCACTGGGGCTGAGCCACCAGTTCAGCCTGGGAATGGGCCCCCGCCAGCACGTGGAATTTGAGGATGCGGGCCAGCTGCGGTGGGTTGTCCACCAGGGTCTGCACGGTGCCGGGAGGCAGAGCCGCAAAGGCGTCGTCCACCGGGGCAAACACGGTGAACGGCCCAGGCCCCTCCAGGGCGCCGCGCAGACCGGCGGCATCAACGGCTGCCAGCAGGGTGTTGAAGGCGCCAGCGGATGCGGCGGTGTCGAGAATTGTGGCCATCGGGTTCGACGCAGCGGGGCTCAGCGGTAATCCTGGGTCTGGACGTCGGGGAGACGGGCCTCGGGCCGCAGGAAGCGGTCCATCTGCGCTTCGAAGAAGCGGCGGTTGGCCATCAGATGTTCGGGGTTGGTGTCGTCGAGCGGATAGAGCAGGGCGCAGCGCAGGGCCTGAATCACAGCCGAGGTCACGTTGTACATCGAGCGCTGGAAGGTGATGCCCAGCTGCACCAGCTCATCCTCCTCACCGCGGCGATGGTCGCGATAGATCTCGCGCAGGTAGGGGGGCAGGAAATGCAGCATGTCCTGCATCAGCAGGGTCGGCGGGATGCCGGCCGAACCAACGGGATAAACGTCGGCGTAGAGGATGCCGTAATGGAAGTCAGCCTGATCAGCTGGCACCTGACCGGCCTGGGCGTTGTAGCTCTTGGTGCCGCGGAACGGTGCGGTTCGGTAGAAGACAGCCTCCACATAGGGCAGGGCTGCCTCATAGAGCCAGGTGAGTCCTTCGCTCTTGGGGATGATCTCGTAACACTCATCACCGATATAGAGGTGATGGTAGATCGGCCGGCCGGCAACGGCAAAGATGCCATTCACCAGGAAGTCCATCGCATCAGGCACACCCTTGAAGCCACCTTCGTCGTAAATGTCGCTCATCTCGAAGAAGACGGGCGCCATCACCTCCCAGAACAGACCGAGGTTGGAGTAATAGGACAGCTGACGCACCTGCTCCAGGAACATCTCCGGGAACAGCTTGTAAAGGCCCAGCATCAGCGGGTTGCCCCGGAAGTAGGCCTTGATCGCCCGGTCGGCATTGGCCTTGTAGGCGTCGCTCTCCAGATAGTCGTTGAAGCGGCCGCCCATGCCCTGGTGCCAGAGCATCGCCTGCATGCAGGCCTCGGCGAACTCCATGTTCACCCGGTCATGCCAGAGGTGATGCAGCAGCTTGGGCATGCCGCGGGTTTCGCCACGAGCCATGAACTCGAGCAGCTCCGGATGGGCCTTCTCGGTGCCACGCCAGATGCGCAGCTTCGATTGATCACCGGAGTAGCTGTTGGGTCGATCCAGGTACTGCTGCGAGATGAAGTACTTGAAAGCAGGCAGCGGATTCAGGAATACACGCTCGGCGATGTAGAGCAGATCGCGCCAGTAAAAATCCATCGGCACGGCATAGGCCTTGTAGATGCCGATGATCTGCTTGAGGTTCTCCGGTGTGTCCGGCAGCATCGAACCACCGGCCTCGAGGCGATGGATCACCTCGGCGTAGTGATGGCTGGAGGGGGGAATCAACGGAGCCTGGGTGCGCTCCGGGGCGATGGTGGCGGTCATGCGGGGAGCTGCGACGTGGAGGAAGGCGCGAGGGCGATCACGGTGACTGACTCACTGGAGCGCAGGGCCAGCGGGGCGGTGGCGGTTTCGCTGAAGCCGGTAAGCAGAGTGGGCCAGATGCCACCCGCCAACACCAGCGTGGTGAGCACCAGTGCAGGAGCACGCTCCGTCCAGGTGGTGCTCACCCAATTGGCCTTGGCGTTGTCGAGTCGACCAAAGCCCACACGATTGAACAGGCGCACCGCGTACACGGCCGTGAAGCCAGACGACAGCAGGCAGACAAGCGTTGGAATGGGATAGGCCACCCAGCTGCCCTCAAACACCAGCAACTCCGCCACAAATCCGGCCTGGCCGGGCACGCCGGCAGCCGCCATCAGGGCCAGCAACATCAGGCCCATGGTGAACGGCAGGCCACGCTGCGCATTCAACAAACCCGACAGCTCAGGAATCTGAGCCGTGCCGGTTTTGGTTTCCACCAGGCCCACCAGGCAGAACAGCAGGGCGATGATCAGTCCGTGGGCCAGGATCTGGGCCATCACGCCCTGCAGGCTCAGGGGTGTGGCTGCGGCCAGGGCCAGCAGCAGGAAGCCCATGTGCCCCAGGGAGCTGTAGGCCACCAACCGCCGCATATCGAGCTGCGCAATCGCGTTGAGGGCGCCATAGATGGCACTCACCGCGCCGATGGCGGCAATCCAGGCTGACCAATCGCTCCAGGCATCGGGCAGAAAACCGATGCCGAAACGCAGCAGGCCATAGGCCCCGAGCTTGGACACGGCACCACTGAGCAGCATCGCCACCGGTGTGGGGGCCTGGCTGTAGGTGAGCGGTTGCCAGCCGTGCAGCGGCACCACCGGCAGCTTGAGGCCAAAAGCCAGCAGCACCAGGGCCAGCAGGATGTGCTGCTGATCCGGTGTGAGGTTGTGGCTGGCCAGGGCCGAGAAGCTGAAATCGAGGCCGCCTGGGTTGAGCCAGCCGAAGGCCAGTACCGCGGCGAGGAGGGCGATGCCGGACACGGCCCCGTAGATCAGGAATCGGATAGCGGCACCAGCCCGACGCTCACCGCCCCAGATCGCCACCAGCAAGGTGGTGGGAATCAGGATCAGCTCATAGGCCAGCACGAACAGCAGGGCATTCCGGGCCAGGAACGATCCCATCAGGCCCACATTGGTGGCCAGCATCAAGCCGTAGAAGAGGCGGGCGCGTGTCTGCTCGAGCGGTGTGGTCAGCACGGCCATGGCCGTGATCAGGGAAGCCAGCAGCACCAACGGCAGGCTGAGGCCATCAAGGCCGAGATCCAGGCGCAGCCCCAGCTTCGGCAGCCAGCTCAGCGAGAGATCACTGGGGGGCACACGCCAGGCCACAACACCGGTCACCAGTTGGGCCAGGCTCGCGGCCACGGCCGTACGGCGGATCCAGGGGCTTCCAGCCGGCAGGAGTTGCAGCCCGCAGGCGGCACCCAGAGGAATCAGAAACAGCAGCAGCAGGGTCATCGTGTCCTCCAGATCAACGCGCGAGCAGCCAGGCCGACATCACCAGAACACCAAGCACCAGTGAGAGGGCGTAGGCCTGGGAATTACCGCTGGTGGTGAAGCTGAGCTGACGGGCGCCAGCCATGGCGGCACCACCGGTTCCACTGCTGAAGCCATCCACCAAAGCCTTGTCGCTCCAGGCGCTGAAGCGGGCCAGACCCACAACCAAGGCCACCACAGTGCGGTGATAGAAGGATTCGGTGTGCATGTCTTCAGCCAGCCAGTGCTGGATACCCCCCAGGCCAGAGGGAAGTTCGGCCAGCGGGTGGGGACGCAGATAGAACCAGAGCGAGCTGCCGGCACCGATCAGGGTGGACACCACCAGGGGCCAGCCGAGCGGCCCCCAGCCCGGCAGGGGGCTCAGCTGGTACACACCCAGCTGCAGCAGCAGTTGCGGGATGTGCAGCACCAGGCCCATCAGGAACAGGGTGGGCAGCACCATCAGCCACAACACCTCGGGCGAGCGGATCGTGAAGGCCTTGGGCACCCCACCCCAGATGAGGCCGAAGACCCGCATCATCGAGGCGCAGAGCAGGGTGTTGGTGATCAGCACCAGTCCGCCCAGCAGCACGGGTGCCTTGCTGGCCATGGCCAGCTCCAGCAGTTCGCGCAGGGCGGCAAACCCACCAAAGGGGGGCAGCGCCATCAGGCCGAAGGCTCCAGCCAGAAAGGCCATGCCGATCAGAGGCCGGCGACTCCACAGGCCCCCCAGTTGGGTGAGGTCCTGAGACACGTTGCTGATCACGATCGCCCCCACCGCCATCAGCATCAGGGCCATCGGCAGGGGATAGACGAGCAGCAGGTGATCGGCCACATCAATGCCGCCGAGGCCCACGGCCACGAACAGCAGTCCCAGCCAGCTGCTCACAAGGAAGCTCATCGCCCGCTTCACATCGATCTGACCCAGGGCAATCAGGGCCGCCACCAGGGCCGTGGTGCCGCCCACCACCACCATCACGCCCTGCACCAGGGGGCTCAGTTCAATCAGAGGCTCCAGGCGCAGCAACACCCAGGCCCCGCCCAGAACCACCACGGAATTGCGCAGAACCGTGGAGGGCAAAGGGCTCTCCATCGCCTCATCCAGCCAGAGGTGCAGGGGGATCTGGGCACACTTGCCCATGGGGCCGGCGATCAGAGCCAGCAGGATCAGCTGGAAGCTTGGGGGCAGAGGCTGGCCGTTGTTGGTGAGGTCGGCAGCCCAGCCCTGCAGGCCATGAAAATTCCAAGTACCGGTGAGGGGTAGCAGGGCGATCACCCCGGCCAGCAGCACAATGTCGCCGATGCGCTTGGTGAGGAAGGCATCTCGGGCCCCCTTCACCACCAACGACTGGTTGTACCAGGTGCCCACGATCACATAGGTGCCGATGGTGAGCAGCTCCAGCAGCACGTAGCTGAAGAACACCGAATCGGTGAGGACGAGGGCGCACAGGCCCGCCTCAAAGAAACTGAGGCCGCCGAAGAAGCGGGGCCAGCCCCAGTCCATCTCCATGTAGCCGATCGAATAGATCTGCACCAGCACATGCAGGCCGGTGATCACCGTCATGGCGATCAGGGCGGGCTCACTCACCAGGCCATCGAAGCCAATGCGCAGGCCGGCGGTGTTGATCCAGGTCCAGCCGAAAGTGGGCGGGGCATAAATCGCTGAGGCCCCGGCCGCCGAGTTGTTGTTGAGGCTGATCAGGGCCAGCAGGCTGTGGGCGAAGGCGATCGTCACCATCAGCAGGTTGATGTAACCAGCAGGCCTGGGGCCGCTGCGCTTGATCAACCCCGGCGACCACAGCAGGCTGAAGGCCGATCCCACCAGGGGATAGAGGGGAACCAGCCAGGCTGTTCCTATCCAGGACACGCAGGGTGTTCGCAGAGTGACGGGAACGGTAGAAACAGCACCAGGCCATTGGGCCTGCTGCTGCAAAGGCGTTGCCTATGCAGCGGCAAAGCGCCGCTTATGGGCCGCCGATCTGCCGCATCCCCCGCGGCGGCTTGCTGCGCAGCAGCGATCGGTGCCATGACGGAGGCACAGCAGCGCGGGTTGCCCCGATGCGCTCCAGCCTCCGAGATCTGCTCAATCAGCTGGTGCAGCGCGGCTGGGCGAAGCTGGACGTGCAGCCGGGTGTGCCACGGCCTGCGCCACCGGGCCCGTGGTGGACGATTGAACTGGGCACGGCCGTTACCACCGTGAGCCTGCATCCCTGGCGGGAGGGGCTGCTGGAGTTCACGATCACCGTGCTGGCGGACGACGACAACGTGATCCAGTCGTTCGAACTGGAGTGCAACGCCATGCCGGTGCCGGTGGCGCTGATCAACTGGTGGGGAGGGCTGGATGCGGCCCTGGGGCAGGCGAGCTGGCTGCGCGATGAACTGGTGGCCGCCTGGGACCGGGAGATCAGTGCGGGCGGTGAGCTGCCTTGAGCGTGCGCCCTTAGGCGAAGCGGCGGCGGCCGTCGTTGAAGCTGGCGAAACTGACGTTGTCGCCGCGGCTGCCGGCAGCGCCCTCCGACTGGCTCAGCTTCCAGACGTTGCGGCTCAGGCGCCGCGCCCGCAGCCCACCGCGCTCCACCGCCTCGCCACCGGGACGGGCACCCATTAAGTAGGTGACCTCCGCCGTGGACAGGGGGGCGCCGGTGCGCAAGGCGAGATCGGTGAGCTCAAGGCGCTGGCGCAGGCTCGCCACATCACAGCTGCCGCCGTCCTCAGCTTCGCTCCACATCCAGGGCAGCTCGCCGTTGGCAGCCATCTTGCGCATCAGACCCATGCCCACCAGGGCGAGGGCCTGCTCCGGCTTCACACCGTTGAGCTCATCGGCGGCGGCGGCGTAGGACGCATCCTGCAGAGGCCGGCTGTCGTTGGTGGAACCGATGGAGGCGGAGCGCTTGGCAGCCACGGGCACAACGGCGGGGAATAGCCGGAAGTTACCGGCTGCAGGCGCCGGCGCAAGGGCCAGGATCAGCTGCGGCGCAGCCGGTTCGACTCCTGCCCAAACCAGTCGCCCAGATCGCCGGGATCCTCCGGATCGGGCCGGAACAGTGGGCCGGGATCCACGCTGCCGAGATCCAGCTGCGCCAGCAGGCGATCCACCCCGTCACAACGGCGAGCCTGCTGCTGCCGCCGGGCCTGATGCAGCCAGCCGGCCACAGCCTGGTTGCGATCAGCGAACTTCTGCACGTCGATGCGCTCCTCCAGGCTCACCGGCTGGTCCTCGCCGATGCGGCGAAGGATCTCCTGGAGACGCAGGCGCGTGGCAGGCGTGAGCATCGGATCAACGGCGGTGAGGCCCTTGTTAGCGACGCCCCGGCCGATCGCTGTGGTCTGCGCCACCGTTTGCCGGCGGCGTCAGCGTCCGATGATCCAGGCCCCGAGCGGTAAGATCTCCGGGCTCCTGCCACCCGCCAGCTGAGGACCAGCAGCTGCCGAGCCCGCCGGAAACCATTCAGGCCGCGCTCTCCAGGCGCGCCAACCACCCCGGGAGCACGCCCCTTCCTTGGCTGACCGCACCTCCAGGCGACGCGCAGGCGCGGTGCAGATCACCGGAACATCCCTGGGTTTCAGCGGCAGCGGCACCCCGCTCGACGAGCTGCATCCGTCGGCGGCCAGCTGCGTGATCACCACCGACAGCGAAGCGCGGCTGGTGAGCCAGGCCAGCGCCGTTGAGTCGATCGAGCTGCGTACTTACGTCTTTCTCGATTCCCTGCAGCCGCAACTGGCGGCCTACATGGGCACCGTGAGCCAGGGCTTCCTGCCGATTCCGGGCGATGCCTGCCTCTGGCTGGAGGTCTCGCCGGGGATGGCGGTGCACCGCGTCACCGACATCGCCCTCAAGGCCAGCACGGTGCGTCTCGGCCAGATGATCGTGGAGCGGGCCTTCGGCTCGCTGGCGCTCTACCACCGCGACCAGAGCAACGTGCTCCACTCCGGCGACGTGGTGCTGGAGGCGATCGGCAGCAGCGTGGAACAGCGCACGCGCTGCAGTGTCACCTGGACCGAGGTGATCCGCGCCATCACGCCGGACCATGCGGTGCTGATCAACCGCCAGAACCGGCGCGGCTCGATGATCCAGGCCGGCATGAGCATGTACATCCTCGAAACCGAACCGGCCGGCTACGTGCTGCTGGCAGCCAACGAAGCCGAGAAGGCCAGCAACATCACCGTGGTGGATGTGAAGGCGGTTGGTGCATTCGGCCGCCTCACCCTGGCCGGCTGGGAAGGCGATGTGAATGAAGCAGCCGCGGCGGCCATGCGCTCGGTGGAGCAGATCAACCGCCGCGCCCAGCGCTGAACTTCAGCGGCTCAACCCCAGCAGCCGCCTGAGCTCGGGGGCGAGGGCTCGGGCCGCCTTGCCGCGGCTGCCCAGCTTGTCCTTGAGGTGCTGGCCCATCTGGGCATAGGTGAGGCCGGCCTCGCGCACCCAGAAGATCGGGTCGTAACCGCCGCCATGGCCCTGCGGTGCACTGAGGATCTGGCCGCGGCAGATGCCCTGGGCCTCGAGCACGGTGGTGCCGCTGGGATCGGCGAGCGCCATGGCGCTGTTGAAGCTGGCGCTGCGGTAGGGGGTGCTGCCCAGCTCGTGGAGCAAGCGATGGATGCGCTCGTGATCGGTGGGGGCATAACGGGCGGAGTAGAGGCCCGGCGCTCCGCCGAGAGCATCCACCTCCAGCCCGGAATCGTCGGCAAGGGCCCACTCACCAGTGAGCTGGGCCACGGTTTCGGCCTTGAGCCGGGCGTTCTCGAGGTACGTGCGGCCGGTCTCCTCGATCTCCAGCCCCTCGGGCTGCCGGCGCACCTCCAGGCCAACCGCGTCGAACATCGCGCTGATTTCAGCCACCTTGTAGGCATTGCCACTGGCAATCACCAGCACCGGCGGCGCCTGGGGAATGGTGGACGGAGTGGCAGGACGCGCGGAACGCAATGGGGGCCGGCGAAGCCGCCCATTGTGGACCCTGGACTGATTTGGACCTTTGGTTAACGCGAGCGGGTGATGGTCCGCCGTTGGCGGGGGTGAGAGGCAGGCTGGGTTGAACATTCCACCCCCCGGAAAACTCCAGGGGTGCCTGCCTCAGCTGAACCGTAGGCAGGGGATCCAGCCAGGGCAAGCGTTCCAGCCGCCATGTGTGCGGCGACGGACACGTTGCAGGAGGCGGCGTAGCGTTTCCTGATCTGGCACACCGGGCCCGCATGGACACCAGCCTGGTTCTGCAGAACCTGCTCACCCCGCCGGTTCTGTTCTTCTTTCTCGGGGTGATCGCCGTGCTGGTGGGCTCCGATCTGGAGATCCCGGCACCGCTGCCCAAGCTGTTCTCTCTTTATCTGCTTCTGGCGATCGGTTTCAAGGGTGGCCTGGAGCTCCAGCACAGCGGCCTTGGTGGGCCGGTTCTGCCCACGATCGCCGCCGCGGTGGCGATGTCGCTGCTGGTGCCGCTCTACAGCTTTGCGGTGCTGAAGCTGAAGCTCGATGACTTCAACGCAGCCGCCGTGGCCGCCACCTATGGCTCGATCAGTGCGGTGACCTTCATCACCGCCGAAACCTTTCTCGAATCCCAGAAGCTGCACTTCGATGGCTTCATGGTGGCGGCCCTGGCGTTGATGGAATCGCCCGCGATCATCGTGGGGCTGCTGCTGGTGAAACTGGCGGCACCGGCGCGCAAGCAACGGCCCGGCGCCGACGGCATGCAATGGGGCGCCGTACTCAACGAGGCCTTCCTCAACAGCTCGGTGTTCCTGCTGGTGGGCAGCCTGGTGATCGGCGTGCTGGTGGCTGGCTACAGCCCCCATAGCGTCGAGAAGATGCTGCCCTTCACCGACAAGCTGTTCTACGGAGTCCTCAGCTTCTTCCTGCTGGACATGGGCATCGTGGCCGCCCAGCGGCTCAACGACCTGCGCCGTGCCGGCAGCTTCCTGATCGGCTTCGCCGTGCTGATGCCGCTGTGCAACGCCCTGGTGGGAGCTCTGATCGCGAAGGCTCTCGGGCTCGAGCCGGGCAACGCCCTGCTGTTCACGGTGCTGTGCGCCAGCGCCTCCTACATCGCCGTACCGGCCGCGATGCGCATGACGGTGCCGGAAGCCAATCCCAGCTTCTACATCTCGACGGCGCTGGGTGTCACCTTCCCCTTCAACATCATCGTGGGCATTCCGCTGTACATGGCCCTGATCAACAAACTCCTCCCTGCTGCCGGCTGACGCGATGAAACGTGTTGATCTGATCCTGAGCGAACGCGAACTGGATGCCGTCATCAAGGCCATCGAGGCGGCTGAAGCCCCCGGTTACTCGGTGATGCGCCACGTCACCGGCAAGGGGCCGCACGGCTCGGTTTCCGAAGCGATGGACTTCAGCGGCCTCGGGGCGAACGCCCACGTGATCGTGTTCTGCGAGCCCGGGATCCTGCCGAAGCTGCGTGAGGGGATCCAGCCGCTGCTCGATTACTACGGTGGCGTGGCGTACGTATCCGAGGCCGAACCCCTGTGAGGGCGGTGCCGCAGTCGCAGGAAGATCCGTGGCGACGGCGACCGTGCCAGGCGTGTGTCAGGGCCAGGACAGAAGCATCCCCAAAGTTTTGTGATGCACTGATGAGCTCCGCTTATCAGTGGATGCGAAGACGGTGATGGTGCATTCTCCCCAAATGGCTTGACGGGGGGCTCGGCTGCCGAGCATGGTTGCAGGCGAACATTCCACCCCTCCTCCAGGAGCAGGTAATGGCTAACGAAACCATGGGTATCGCCCTCGGCATGATCGAGACCCGGGGTCTGGTCCCCGCGATCGAAGCGGCCGACGCCATGACCAAGGCTGCCGAAGTGCGCCTGATCGGTCGCGAGTTCGTAGGCGGCGGCTACGTCACCGTTCTGGTGCGCGGCGAAACCGGCGCTGTGAACGCTGCTGTGCGCGCCGGCGCTGATGCCTGCGAGCGCGTGGGCGATGGCCTGGTTGCCGCTCACATCATTGCCCGCCCCCACCGTGAAGTTGAGCCTGCTCTGAACAGCAGCGCCGGCTTCGTTGGTTCGAAGGACTGAGGTCTGAGCCAAGCCTTTGAAGGCCGCTCATCCCTCTGAACTCATCTTTCCCTCGACCGACCCGGAGATTCTCCATGGCAAAGAAGTACGACGCTGGGGTTAAGGAGTACCGCGACACGTATTGGACTCCTGATTACGTCCCCCTCGATTCCGACCTGCTGGCCTGCTTCAAGTGCACCGGCCAGGAAGGTGTGCCCCGTGAGGAAGTTGCAGCCGCTGTGGCTGCTGAATCCTCCACCGGCACCTGGTCCACTGTGTGGTCCGAGCTCCTCACCGACCTCGACTTCTACAAGGGCCGCTGCTACCGCATCGAAGACGTTCCTGGCGAC
>Ga0310330_100276_pt1 | contig 15201 bp, 18 predicted proteins | sample LakMicDCLTotalB5_FD_195544 | JGI IMG/M metagenome (GOLD analysis project Ga0310330, IMG submission 195544) | Enriched freshwater cyanobacterial communities from Lake Michigan, Michigan, United States - MI23.DCL.Total.B5 (v2) (version 2) | ecosystem: Environmental > Aquatic > Freshwater > Lake... | reverse complement strand
CTCCAGCACCGGCCGCTGCCAGGCCTCGATCTGGGCGCGCCAGTCGCGCCAGTCCCGCAGGGCCTCGGCGGCAATGGCGGCGGCGTTGTCGCCGCTGCTGCCGAACACATCGGTGTAGCGGCGCAGGGCCCGGGTGCCGGTGGCAAAGGCCGTGACCGGCAGATCCCAGCTGATCACCAGGGGGATCTCGAGGCTCTGTCCGGGGTCCAGGTGGCATCGGACCGCCAGGGCCGCGCTGGCCGGATCCTGGCCTGCGCTGCGGCGGTCGTTGTTGCTGTCGGGAATGGAGCCATCGCGGGCGAAGGGCTCCCACAGCTCGGCGCCACTGCCGCTGGGATCCCAGCGGCTGCAGCGCTGGACGGTCACCCCCTGCAGGGCGGGATCGGTGGCGAGGCACCACTGGCCCTGGCCCTCGGCGACCGGCGTGGAGCGCTCTCCCTCCAGCAGGATCCCCTGGAGGCCTGGTTGCTCGATCCAGCGGTTGCGTTGGCCCTGGCTGCGGCCGATGGCTGGCACGTAGTTGTGCTCCGGGCTGCCGTCGTCGCGGAACTCCACCGCCGCCGTGGGGTCGGTGTTGGTGAACCAGCCTGTGGTGTTGCGCCAGCTCAGCAGCAGCGAGAGGTCGAGCGGGCGATTGGTGGGGTTGGTGAGCGTCCACACGAACACCGCCACCGGATAGCTGGTGCGTTGGTAGTCGCCGGGCAGGATCGGGCTGAAGGCCTCGCAGCTCACCTCGGCTTGGAAGACGCCCGTGTACTGGGTGCTGCTGAGGGGGTAGCGGGCGGCATAGGTTCCGGTGGCCTGGTCGGGGGTGCTGGCGGGGTACCAACTCCAGGCCCTGAGGGGCTCGCCGGCCTCGGGGCGGGAGGCGTCCACCGGGGGTTTCACCGCCAGGGCGTGGGCCCGGCTCTGCTGGCCGTCGCTTTCGAAGAGGGCAAACTGGCAGTCGGGCAGGGTGCCAAACCAGTGCTCACCCCCGTCGAGGTGCCAGAGGTTGAAGGAGCCGTCGGTGCCGCGGCCGATGCAGCCGGCGCCGAAGCCGCCCAGGGGCATGCCGTGGTTGGGGCCGTCGTCCAGGTTGCTGGCGTAGCGCACCGTGTAGGGCTGCTCCCAGCCCAGGCCGAAGGGCCGGCTCCAGCTGGCGATGGGGGCCTGGCCGCCGGCAGCGCCTGCCTTTGGGGACCCTTTGCCCTTCAGCAGCGTGGTCAGGGCAGAAAGGCCGAAGCGCGCCATGGGGCCAGAAAAAGTCCGCCCAGCTTGTCAGAGGTCGCTGGCTTGGGACTGGAAGCCCCCGTTCACCTCCTGGTCCACCAGGGCGTCGAGGGTGACGGCGGAGCGCACCAGGGCTTGGTAGCGCTGCACCACGCGGCGGTTGCGCTCAATCCAATTGCCTGGATCGCCGCTGGGCAGGCCCGTGCCGTCGCCGGCCAGCAGCTCCAGGTCGCCCTGTTGGGCCAGCAGGGCCAGCACCAGGTCGTGAATCCGCTGGCGGCGGTCGCTCATGGCCAGGCCGGGGGGCAGTTGGCTGAGCATCATGGCTCCAGTGACCGTGGGGCGCCCTGGCGGAGCAAGCCGTGTTGGAGGTGATCGGCACTGATGCTGGAGGCTTGGCGGGCCTGGCTCCCCGCAGCCTGGAGCTGGTGCGCCGGGCAGGCCTGGTGGTGGCGTCGTCGCGCCTGCTGGGGGAGCTGGAGCCCTGGTGGCGGGCCGAGCAGGAGGCTGGGCGGATCCCGGCGGGCAGCCCCTGCCCCCAACGCCTGACCAGCGATAGGCCGGACCAGCTGTTCGAGCCTGTGGAGGACGCGCTTGCGGCTGGCCGGCCAGCGGTGCTGCTGGCCAGCGGCGATCCGCTCTGGTTTGGCATTGGCCGGCTGCTGCTGCTGCGCTTTGGCCCAGAGCGGCTGCGCTTCCATCCGGCCCCCAGCTCGTTGCAGCTGGCCTTCGCCCGCCTCGGCCGTCCCTGGCAGGACGCCAGCTGGATCAGCCTGCATGGGCGCGACCCGGAACCCCTGGCGGGGGCCCTGCAGAAACGGCCTGCCGCCCTAGCCGTGCTCACCGATCCAGGCCGGGGGGGAGCGGACGAGGTGCGTCGCATCCTCAGGGCATCCGGCCTGGAGGCGGCCTACGCCCTGTGGCTGTGCGAGCGACTTGGCCACCCCCGAGAGCGGGTGCAGCGGTTGGCCCCCGGCGAACCCGTGCCGGTCGACTGCGACCCCTTGCACCTGGTGCTGCTGATTGCCGAGCCACCGCAGCCACCCGCGGACCCGGAGGCCCTGCCCCTGTTCGGCCTCGACGACGGTCTGTTCCTGCAGCACGACGACCGCCCGGGTCTGATGACCAAGCGGGAGGTGCGCATCCAGCTGCTGGCCGATCTGGAGCTGCCTGCGGCCGGCGTGCTCTGGGATGTGGGCGCGGGTGTGGGGTCGGTGGGCCTGGAGGCCCTGCGGCTGCGGCCTGGCCTGGCGGGTTGGTTGGTGGAGCAACGGGGTGGTTCGGCGGCGCTGATCGCGGCCAATGCCGAGCGGCTCGGGGTGCGAGCGGCGGGGATCCACGAGGGCCGGGCACCCGAGGCGCTGGCCCAACTCCCCGATCCCGACCGGGTGTTGATCGGCGGCGGTGGCCGCGAGCGGGGGGCCGTGCTGGCGGCGGTGCTGCAGCGCCTGCAGCCCGGTGGGGTGGTGGTGATCCCGCTCGCCACGCTGGAGGCCCTGGCGGAGTTGCGTCCCCTGCTGGAGCAGGCCGGCTGCCGGGTGGCGGTGGCCCAGCACCAGGCCTGGCGCGGTGCCCCCCTGGCCGACGGCACCCGCCTGGCGCCGCTCAATCCGGTGCTCGTCCTGAAGGGGGTTTTGCCTGCGGCTGCTTTGGGGTGATGGTCACGGGCTCAATCCGCACCGGGCTGCCCACCGCGATCCCAAGGGCTTCGGCCTGGCCGCCGGCAAGTTCGACGACCCCATCGACAGGGTCATCAGGGCCGTAGCTGCGGCAAGGTAAGTGCAGGCAGGGGGCGGCGTAGGCCTCAATGGCCACCACCCGGCCGCCCCGGACGAACAGCATGTCGAGGGGCTCGAGAGTGTGATGCATCCAGAACCGTGCAAGCGAGGGTGGGCTGAAGGGAAACCACATGCCCCGAAGGGGCGGTAGGGGGCCCCGGAGCTGCAATCCTTTACTTTTTTCGTGGGACTCATCCGCCACCTCCAACAGGATGCAGCGGCTGCTGTCCAGGCACCAGCGAGCCTCGATAGGCAGCTGCTGGGGCGGCGCCGTAAATCCGAATAGCAGGGCGGCTACCCCAGGCAGGGCAAGGCCTGGCAGCACCCTTTGCCAGCTGTGGGCTCCCATCAGGATCGGCCCTCCAGCTGGGGCAGGCGCTCGCTGAGGCAGTAGCCCTGGCCGCGAATCGTATGGATCAGCCGACGTTCGCCGACCTCTTCCAGCTTCTGGCGCAGGTAGCGCACGTACACCTCGATCACGTTGCTGGTGGTGGCCTGGTCGTCGTTCCACACCTGGCGCAGGATCAGATCCCGGCTCACCACCGTGCCCTTGCGCTCCAGTAGCAACAGCAGCAGCTGGTATTCCCGCGAGGTCAGCCCCACGGGCCGGGGGCCGCGTTTCACCTGGCGGGTGCTCGGGTTCACCACCAGGTCGCCCACTTGCAGCAACTGGGCCGGCACGTTGGCGCGGCGCGTGAGATCGAGATGCAGTCGCAGCCGCATCAGCAGATCGCTGGGGCCGAGGCTGGAGAGCCAGAAGTCGTCGGCTCCGGAGCTGAGGCAGTGCACCCGGGCCTCCACGGTGTCATTGCCCACGTCCAGGAGCAGGGGCACGTTGCCCCACTGGGCCCGCAATGCCGCGATGCGGCCGGTCTCCCCCGCCGACAGCAGGACCGCATCCGGACTCCCCTGCTGGCCCGGGCCCTCGCTGCAGCAGGTGTAGCCGGAGGCTTCCAGGCGCGCTGCCAGGGCCTGGGCCTCCGGACCCAGCAGCAGGATCAGCGGGTCGCTCATGGTGCTGTGCCGTTGCCGGGCTTGGCCACGTGGGGCAGGCCCCAGCCCAACTTGTTGCGCAGCACCTGGAAGAACTCGTGGTCGGCCAGGCGCACAAACCGCACCGGTTGCTCACTGCGGCGCACCAGGACCCGATCTTCGGGCCAGATGTAACAGCCGGCGCTTCCGTCCACCACCATCATCAGCCGCTCTGGCGTCGCCGGAAACACGGTGACCGGTTCCCGGTCGCTGAACACCAGCGCCCGCGAGGCCAGGGAGTGGGGCGCGATCGGGGTGAGCTGGAGTACTGGGCAGTCGGGGGTGATCACCGGCCCTCCGGCGCTGAGGGCATAGGCGGTGGAGCCCGTGGGCGTGGCGAGGATCACACCGTCAGCGGCGATGTCCACCGGGGCGTGGCGGCCGATGGCGATTTCGAAATGGCACATCGAGGTGAGCGGCTCCCGGTGCAGGGCCATTTCGTTGAGGCAGAGCACCTCCCAGCGGCGCTGGTCGCCACGCATGACGCTGATGATCAGCATCGTGCGCTCCTCCACGGTCCACTCGCCGGTGAGCACCTGGTCGAGCGCCGCCTCCAGTTGGTGCAGGTAGGCCTCCGCCAAAAAGCCCAGATGGCCGGTGTTGACCGTGAGGATCGGCACGCCGATTGGTGCGGTCTGGCGGGCGGCCGAGAGCACGGTGCCGTCGCCGCCGAGCACCACCGCCAGGCTGAGGTCGCGATCAAAATCCGCCGGCACGCAAGCGGCGTAGCCGCGGGTGCGCAGATGCTGGTCGGGGTTGGCAAAACCCACCATGCCGCCCGAGCTGCTCACCCGCACCACGCCATAGCCGGCCGCAGTGAAGCGGGCCTCTATGGCATCGGCGGTGGACAGGGCCAAGTCCTTGCCGTCATTCACGATCAGTCCGACGCGGGGCACCGACCGGGAGGCGGGGGGCTGCCTGAGTTTATGGGGCCCTTCTCAAAGCGCTCCGTTAAAACTGCTCGAGGAAACGCAGATCGCTGGTGTACAGGCGGCGGATGTCGTCGATGCCGTGGCGCACCATGCAGAAACGCTCGACGCCCAGGCCGGCGGCAAAGCCGCTCCAGCGCTCGGGATCGAGCCCCATGCCGGTGAGCACGGCGGGGTCGACCATGCCGCAGCCCATCACTTCCAGCCAGCGGCCGCGCCATTGCACGTCCACCTCGGCGCTCGGCTCGGTGAACGGAAAGTAGCTGGCCCGGAAGCGCACCGGCAGGTCGCCGAAGAACTGCTGCAGGAAGGCGGTGACGGTGCCGCGCAGGTGGCTGAAATCCAGACCTTCATCGATGGCCAGCACCTCCACCTGATGGAACACCGGCGAGTGGGTGGCATCCACCGCATCCCGGCGATAGACCCGGCCTGGCGCAATCACCCGCACCGGCGGTGGGTTGTTCTCCAGATAGCGGATCTGCACCGGCGAGGTGTGGGTGCGCAGCAGGCGACCGTCCTCCAGGTAGAAGGTGTCCTGCATGTCCCGGGCCGGATGGTGCTCCGGGATGTTGAGGGCGGTGAAGTTGTAGTAGTCGGTTTCGATCTCGGGCCCTTCCGACACCCGGTAGCCCAGGCCGGAAAAGATGTCGACGATCTCCTCGATCGTGCTGATCAACGGGTGGCGGTGCCCCGGCGGCGTGTAGCTGCAGGGGGCGGTGACATCCAGGCTCTCGCGGGCGATCCGCTCGGCCATGGCCGCACTGTTGACCGCCGTGAGCCGTTCGCTCAGCAGCGCTTGCACCTGGTCCTTGAGCACGTTGGCCCGCTGGCCGATCAACGGTCGCTCGTCGCCGGGCAGCTTGCCCATGGCCCCGAGCACGCCCGAGAGGCGTCCTTTCTTGCCGAGGAGACCTACCCGCAGCTGTTCGAGTTCGGCGGCGGTGGTAGCGGCAGAGATCTCAGCCGCGGCCTGGGTTTCCAGCTCCTGAAGCTGGTCGGTGAGCTGCTGCAGGGACACGGTGGCGCTCACGGCAGGGGCTGAGGGAATGGCGACTGTAAGGAGCCGCCCCAGTTACCTTGCGGCGAGATGGCGCTGGGCCCGATGGCACCGCTCAGGATCCTGATCAGCAACGACGATGGTGTGTTCGCCGAAGGCATCCGCACCCTGGCCAACGCAGCCCTGGCCCGCGGCCACCAGGTGAGCGTGGTCTGTCCGGACCAGGAACGCTCCGCCACCGGCCATGGACTCACCCTGCAGACCCCCATCCGGGCGGAGCGGGCCGATGAGCTGTTCGACGATGGGGTGAAGGCCTGGGCCTGCAGCGGCACGCCGTCGGACTGCGTCAAGCTTGCCCTCTTTTCTCTGCTGGACGAGTGGCCGGACCTGGTGCTCTCCGGCATCAACCACGGCCCGAACCTGGGCACGGACGTGATCTACTCCGGCACCGTCAGCGCCGCGATGGAAGGCACGATCGAGGGCCTGCCAGCGCTGGCTGTCAGCAGCGCCGACTTCCAGTGGCGCCAGTTCACCCCGGCGGCCCGGTTGGCCCTCGATGTGGCCGAGCAGATGCTCGCCCAGGGGTGGCCCGAGAACATGTTGCTCAACCTCAACGTGCCGCCCAGGCCCGCCGAAGCGATCGGTCCCCTGCGCTGGTGCCGTTCGGCGGTGCGCCGCTACACCGACCAGTTTGAGCAGCGGGTTGATCCCCGCGGGCACACTTATTACTGGCTGGCTGGGGAGGTGGTCAACGACCTGGAGGCCCAGGTGTCGGGGCCTGCGGCCTGGCCCACCGATGTGGCCCAGATCCATGAAGGTGGGGCTGCGCTCACTCCGCTGCAGCCCGACATCTTCTGGCGTGGTGTCACCCGCGACCTGCCGGAATTGGCGTCGATGCAGCCCGACCAGTAGCGGGTGATCAGGCCTGGCGGTAGATCCGCTGCAACAACCAGAGGCTGATCCACAGGCCGATCAGATGGGCGAACAGCACCTGGGTGTTGCCCAGCACCGAGAGCATTTCGATCGAGGTAATCGGCAGGCCCACCACCCGCCCGGCGGCTCCGGGGGTGGCCTGGATCTGGGCGCCGAAGAACCCCGGCACCTGCTGGGAGGCCTGCACAAACAGGCTGCCCGCCAGCGACTGGTAGCCCACCACGGCCAGGGTGATGCCAACCAGGTCGGCCAGCACCCCGCGCTTGATCAGCCGGGCCGTTTCCCCCTTACTGGGGTGCACGGGGCTGGCCAGGGCCCGGCCGCAGCGCACCACCAGCCAGCTCTGCCAGATGCACCAGAGCAGCAGCAGGAAGGCCAGGGTGGTGAGCGAAATGCCGGGCCCGAGGCCCAGTGCCCGGGATGAATTCGCCGCCAGCCGGCCACCGATGTTGTTGAACAGCTGCACACCCACCACCACCACCCCCAGCACCACCTGGGCCCAGAAGCGCACCCAGCCCATGCGCCGCAGGGCCGCGGCGATCAGCTGCAGGTCGAGGCGGTCAGCCATTCAGCCATTTTGGTGAGGTGCCCCAAAGGTGCCATGGGAGGATCGATTTGGCTCCCGTTGCCTTTGGGTTCCGTAGCGTTGATACCCCTGCGATCACCCCAGGAGGCGCGGCGGCCTACGGCCATTGCCCTCGGCAGTTTCGACGGCTTGCACCAGGGCCACCGGCGCGTGATCGCGGCCGTCACCGGCGCGGCCTTGGAGGGGGCCGGGGCCATCCCCACGGTGGTGAGCTTCTGGCCCCATCCCCGCGAGGTGCTGCACGGGGAGGCGCGGCTGCGGCTGGATCTGCCCGCCGAGAAGCTGCACCTGCTGGAGCCCCTGGGCATTGAGCAGCTGGTGCTGGTGCCTTTCACCACCGAGCTGGCGGCCCTCAGTCCTGAGGCCTTCGTGGAGCAGGTGCTGGTGGGCCAGCTGCAAGCCCAGCGCATCGCTGTGGGCGACAACTTCCGCTTCGGGGCCGGCCGCAGCGGTGATAGCCAGGCCCTGGCGGCCATCGGCCAGCGCCACGGCATCGCGGTGCAGGTGCTGCCGATGCTCTGGGATGGACCGGAGCGGGTGAGCAGCAGTCGGATCCGCCGTGCCCTGGCGGCTGGGGATGTGGCCGAAGCCCACCGGTTGCTGGAGCGGCCCTACCGCTTCAGCGGGCGGGTGGTGCGGGGACGCGGCCTCGGCCGGGAACTGGGCTGGCCCACCGCCAATCTGCAAGTGGATGGGCGTAAGTTTCTGCCCCTTGAGGGGGTGTATGCCGCCACGGCTTCGGTGGCGGGCGACCCCATGCTGCCGGCGGTGATGAACCTGGGCCCCCAGCCCACGGTGGATCCCCTGGCTCCCTCGGCGGTGGAGGTGCATCTGCTGGATCGACGTCTGGAGCTGGTGGGCGAGGAACTGGTGGTGGAGCCGCTGCAGTTGTTGCGCCGCCAGCAGACCTTCGCCAGCTTCGAGGAGCTGAGCGCCCAGATCGCCCTCGATGCTGACCGGGCCCGGGCCCTAGGCGCCGGGGTAGGCGTGGGTGAGCCCCCAGCCAATGAAGCTGGCGATCCCGCCGAGCAGCAGAATCCCTGAAACCAGCACCAGCATCGGGCTGTCGGAGTTGCCCTTGTCCACTCCGCCCCGCTCGCCTGCCATTGGCCCCTGCGCGATGGATCCCAACCTAACCAGCATGGCTCCCGAGGGTCTGGATGACCCAGCTCGCGATCGCCTGATCGACGCCAACCTCGACCGCGCCCGGGAGGGTCTGCGGGTGTTGGAGGACTGGGCCCGATTCGGTTTGGATCGGCGCGACCTGGTGGTGCGCACCAAAGACATGCGCCAGCGGCTGGGCCGGCTGCATCGCGACGCCTATAAATTCGCCCGCCATACGGCCACCGATCCCGCCGCCGGCCTCGGCCACCCCGCCCAGGCGGAGCGCCGCAGCCCCAGCGCCGTGGTGGGGGCCAATGCGGGCAGGGTGCAGGAAGCCCTGCGGGTGCTGGAGGAATTTGGGCGCAGCAGTGATCCGGAGCTGGCCGAAGAGGCCGCCACCCTGCGCTACCTCCTTTACGACCTGGAAGTGGATCTCCTGCAGGCCTGCCGTCTGGCGGCTACGGGGGGGGAGGGGCGCCGGGATCTCCTGGCCCGTTGCCGCCTGTATCTGGTGACCTCGCCGGTGCCTGATTTGGAGGGGGTGGGGGCCGCCGCCTTGGGGGCTGGCGTGCGCCTGGTGCAATACCGCGCCAAGGAGGCCGCCGGCCTCGACGACCTGCTGAAACTCAACCAGGCCCGGGCTTTGCGCCAGCTTTGCGCGGCCCATGGCGCCCTGTTTCTGGTCAACGACCGCATCGACATCGCCCTGGCCGTGGAGGCCGACGGGGTGCACCTGGGCCAGGGGGATCTGCCGCCGGCGCTGGCGCGCCAGCTGCTGGGCCCGGATCGGCTGATTGGCCGCAGTACCCATGCCCTCGCCCAGTTGCAGCAGGCCGTCACCGAGGGCTGTGATTACGTCGGCGTCGGGCCCGTGCATGCCACCCCCACCAAGCCAGGGCGGGAGCCGGTGGGGCTCGACTACGTGCGCCTGGCCGCGGCGACCAGCCCGATCCCCTTCTTTGCCATTGGTGGGGTGGAGGCCAGCAACCTGGCGGCCGTGCGGGCCGCCGGTGCCGATCGGGTGGCGGTGGTGCGGGCGATTACCGAGGCGGTGGATCCGGCGGCGGCCGCCGCCGCGTTGCACGCGGCCCTGGAGGCCCCCCCGCTGTGATCAGCCTGCAGGTGAATGGGGAGCCGCGCCGCTGCCCTGTTGGTCTCAACCTGGAGCAGGTGCTCGTGGAACTGGGCTATCAACCCCGGCTGGTGGTGGTGGAGTTCAACGGCGCGATCCTGCCCCGCCAGGTCTGGCCAGCCCAGATTGTGGGGGAATCCGATGTGCTGGAGGTCGTCACCATCGTGGGTGGCGGTTCCTAGATTCCAGCCACTTGCTTGCGGAGCCTTGGCGCTTCCGACCCGTCCCACCTGCGGACCCAGCCTGAGCCTGCGGCGATGCCTCAGCTGGCTGGCCGTGCCGGTGCTTGCCCTTTCCCTGTTGGTTGTGCACCCAAGCCCCAGTTGGGCTGCCAGTGGCGGCCGCATCGGTGGCGGCAGCTTCCGATCGGCTCCCTCGATGCCCCGCAGCTACGGCGGCGGCGGTTATGGCGGCGGGTACAACGGTGGCTACCGCGGTGGCTATGGCGGTGGGGGCGGCATCGGCTTTCCCTTCCTGATTCCGATCTTTGGTTTCGGCGGCGGCGGCCTCTTCGGCTTCCTGGTGCTGATGGCCGTGGTGGGCCTGCTGCTCAATGCCGTGCGAGGCGGCGGCGGCCAGGGGCCTGCCCTGGGCAGTGGCCGTGGCGGTGAGCTTGTGGGTGGCGGCCGCCCCGATGGCCCGGTGACGATCAGCCAGGTGCAGGTAGGGCTGCTCGCCACGGCGCGCGACCTGCAGACCGATCTGCGCCGTCTGGCCGGCAGTTCCGACACCAGTCGCTCAGCTGGGCTCCAGGTGCTGTTGCAGGAAACCACTCTGGCCCTGCTGCGCCATCCCGATCTCTGGGTGTACGCCAACGGCGAGGTGGGCCAGGTGCCCTTTGCCAGCGCTGAAGCCACCTTCAACCGCCTGTCGATGGCCGAGCGCAGCAAGCTGCAGCGGGAGGTGACCAGCAACGTGGGAGGTCAGCGCTACAGCGATGCCAACGTCGCCGCCGGCGACAGTGATGCCAGCAGTGACTTCATCGCCGTCACCTTGCTGGTGGCTAGCCGCAACCGCATCAACTTCAAGGGGGCCAGCAGTGCCGACCAGCTGCGGGAGTCGCTCCAACAGCTCGGAGCCGTGGGGGCCGACAACCTGCTGGCGATCGAGGTGATCTGGCAGCCCGAAGGGGCCGGTGAAGTGCTCAGCACCGAAGAGCTGCTCACCGCCTATCCCCAGCTGCAGCACCTCTAGTCCAGCGGAGGCTGCAGTCCTGGAGCGAGACGCAAACGGCCCGGGGAGATTCTCCTGGGCCCCTTGCGGTGGCCCTATGGGGTTCCCAGACTGCGCTTCGCTGCCGGTTGCTCCGATGGGTCGTCGTTCGCCGTCCTGGGTGAACACCCCCGTGCTTTTGCAGGCGATCGAGCGCTATGAGCAGGGCCGCTTGCCACGCTCCATGCAGCTCTGGATCCAGACCTTGCTGGAGATCGACCAGGCCCCTACAACTCCGCTGCGGCCTGGCTGCTGAGGATGCGTAGCGCTGCCATGGCAGCCCCGTAGCCGTTGTCGATGTTCACCACCGTGAGGCCTGGGGCGCAACTGGCCAGCATGCCGTTCAGGGCGGCCGCGCCGCCCGCGCTCACCCCGTAGCCCACGGCCACGGGTACGCCGATCACCGGCTGGGGCAACAGCCCCGCCAGCACGGTGGGCAAGGCCCCCTCCATCCCGGCACAGGCGATCAGCACCGTGGCGCTGCGCAGGTCTTCGAGCCGATCCAGCAGGCGATGCAGGCCTGCCACGCCCACATCGAGCACCAGCTCGGTGGCGATGCCGTGGCAGGCCAGGGCGAGTTGGGCCTCGGCCGCAACGGGCAGATCGCTGGTGCCGGCGCCCAGCACCGCCACCCGGCCCCGGCCGGGATCCGCTGAGGGCAGGCAGCCGGCGGTGAGGCAGCGGGCCTCGGGGTGGTGCCGCAGTAGGAGCTCCTCCGCCGGCTCCAGCAGCGCCGCCACCGCCGTGGCTTTTTCGGGGGTGATGCGGGTGGCCAGGGCCAGTTCTCCAGCAGCGTTCAGCTCCTCGAGGATCCGGGCGATCTGCGCGGCACTCTTGTGCTCCCCCCAGATCGCCTCCACCATCCCCAGCCGTTGGCGGCGGCCCAGATCGAGGCGGTGCTGTTCGGTCATGGCGTCAGCAGCTCACCCTCGAACACCAGGGGGAAGGGATTGCCGTCGCTCTCGCTGCTGCCAGTGGCGGCCCGGGCCAGCCTCTCAAAGCGCTCCTGCACCGCCTGCACCTCGGCATCTGGAATCGCTTTCCAGTGGTCCCGATCGGCCCAGCGGATCAGCAGGGTGCCCTCCTCGGTGGCCGGGTCCCACAGCAGCTGGCGATCCAGAAAACCCTGTTGCTGGGCCAGCCAGGGCTCCCAGCTGCCCTGTTCGGCGCGGATCCAGGCCTGGCGGGCCTCGGCCGGCACCTTCAGGCGCAGGTGCTCCACCACCACCACGTCGTAGGCGCCATCGGGCTCGGCAAAGGCCGCCCGCACCGGCGAGGCATGGCTGGTCAGCAGCAGCACCAGCGTCACCCCTTGAATCAACAGCAGTCCGATCAGGCTAGGAACCCGGCGCCACCGGAGGGGGGTCACGGCTTCTGCAGCAGGGCAACGGCATGGCAGGAGATGCCCTCCTCCCGTCCTTCAGCGCACAGTTGCTCGTTGGTGGTGGCCTTGACGCCCACCTGGTCGGGATCGAGGCCCATCCTGCTGGCGATGGCAGCGCGCATGGCGGCGATGTGGGGTTTGAGCTTGGGGCGCTCGGCCACCACCACCGTGTCCAGGTTGACCACGCTCCAGCCCCTCTCCATCACCAGGGCCACCACCTGTTCGAGGAGCTCCAGGCTGTCGGCCCCTTTCCAGCGGGCGTCATCTGGGGGAAAGTAGAGGCCGATGTCTCCCAGGGACAGGGCGCCTAGCAGGGCATCCATCACGGCATGCACCAGCACGTCGGCATCGCTGTGGCCATCCAGCCCCAGGCCTGCGGGGTGCTCCAGCCGTTGGCCGCCCAGGATCAGCGGCCGCCCCGGCACCAGGCGGTGGATGTCGTAGCCGTTGCCGATGCGGAGTTGCATCTGCCCCTGATCTCTGGTCTCAGTCTCCCCCAGGCCCCATCACCTGCCGTTGGGTTCCGTTGCGGCCCATCACGGTCACCCAGCTGCCCGGTGCCAGGGTCAGGGCTGAGGCGGGAGTCTGCCCGCTACTGCTGGGCCTGCTGCTGCTCCCGCCAGCGCTCAAACAGATCGGGCCGGCGCTCGCGGGTGCGCTGTTCCTGCTGGTCGGCGCGCCAGCGGGCGATGGCGCCATGGTCGCCGCTGCGCAGCACCGCCGGCACCTCCATCTCGCGGAAGCTGGCGGGGCGGGTGTAGTGGGGATGCTCCAGCAGCAAGGCGCTGTGGCTCTCCTCCTCCAAGCAGGCTTCGGTGCCCACGGTGCCCGGCAGCAGACGCACCACGCCGTTGATGATCACCGCCGCCGGCAGCTCGCCGCCGGTGAGCACGAAGTCGCCGATTGACACCTCCTCGTCGGCGAGGCTGCGGATGCGCTCGTCGAAGCCCTCGTAGTGGCCGCAGATCAGCACCAGCTGTTCGTCCTCGGTGGCCCAGCGACGCAGGTCGGCCTGCTCGAGTGGCTTGCCCTGGGGGCTCATCAGCAGCACCCGCCGCCGCGGTAACACCGGAATCGCCTCCACCGCCGCAAACACCGGCTCCGGTTTGAGCACCATGCCGGCACCGCCGCCGTAGGGCTCGTCGTCCACCTTGCGGTACTTGTCGGTGACGAAATCGCGGGGGTTGTGGGTGTGCAGGGCAGCGATGCCAGCCGCAAAGGCCCGGCCGATCACCCCCAGCCTCAGCAGCGGTGCGAAGGCCTCCGGGGCCAGGCTCACCACGTCAAGTCTCATCACAGAGCGAGGCGCATGGGCTCAGCTCGCAAGTTCGGCGGGCCTGCTCACCCGGCGGATTTAGGAGCTGAAGCTGGCCCGAGCCGGGAGACCATCGGTCCGGGTGACCACGGTGCTGCGCAAGCGCAGGTTGGGCTTGGTGAACCAGATGCGCTCGCGCACCTCCCGGCCCTCGCCGGTGATCACCAACTCCAGGCTGCCGTCGGGCCAGAGCTGCCAGCTGCCCTGCTGGCTGCCATTGCGAAACGTCCCATCCCCACTGAACTGCAGTTCCTGGATGTCGCCATCCTTCGGACCGACCCTGAGACCACCGGGGCTAGCGGGGCTATCGGGTCTCTGGGGTTCCAGAAAGGCCACCAGCAGTTCGCCGCGCTCGCTGCTGTGCCAGACATCGCTGTCTTCCGCGTCGAGGTCTTCGCCGGTGCTGACCGCGCCCAGGGTGAACTGGCTGCGCAGGCTCATCCATTCGCCGGCGCAGTGGCGCAGGAAGGCGCCGATCTCCTCGGGAGGAAAGGGCGGCTGGGGGCTGCTGGGGTCGCTCATGGCCCGATTCTCTCAGTCGCCCCGGTAGCCCAGTTCGCTCAGGCGTGCGGCGCTGCGGCGCCAGTTGGGCACCACCTTCACGAACAGCTCGAGATACACCGGCCCGTCGATCAGCTTCTGCATCTGCTGGCGGGCGCCGCTGCCGATCTCCTTGAGCATGCGGCCCCCCTTGCCGATCAGGATTCCTTTCTGGCTGCTGCGCTCCACCAGCACCGTGGCCAGCACGGCGGTGCGGGGGCCGTCGTCAACGATCCGCTCGATCTGTACGGCCACCGAGTGGGGCACCTCCTCGCGGGTGTGATGCAGCACCTGTTCCCGGATCAGCTCAGCCAGGAGGAGTTGCTCGGGCTGATCGCTCACCGCATCCGGGGGATAGAGGTGGGGCCCCTCAGGGAGGTCGGCGGCCAGGGCAGCCACCAGGGCTTCGGTGCCCTCGCCGCTGAGGGCGCTCACCGGATGCAGGGGCCACTCGCCCGCCAGCTCGCGGTAGCTCTGCGCCAGCTCCTCAGCCCGGGCCGGATCCACCAGATCGTTCTTGTTGAGCGCCACGTGCACTGGGGCCCGGCAGTGCTGCAGCAGCTCCACGATGAAGCCATCACCCCGGCCGGCTGGTTCGCTGCCATCCACCAGCAGCAGCACCACATCCACCTCCCCAATCGCCCCCCGGGCGCTCTGCACCAGGCGCTCCCCCAGCAGGTGGTGGGGCTTGTGGATGCCCGGGGTGTCGAGCAGCACCAGTTGGGCTGCCGGGGTGGTGAGGATGGCCCGCAGCCGGTTGCGGGTGGTCTGGGCCACCGGCGAGGTGATCGCCACCTTTTCGCCCACCAGCTGGTTGAGCAGGGTGGATTTGCCCACGTTGGGCCGGCCGATCAGGGCCACAAAGCCGGAGCGAAAGCCTTCTGGGCTCGTGGGCAGGGCCGGGATGGTCGCGGGGAACTCCATGGCCCCAGCCTGGCAGCCGGCAGGCCTTAGAAGGGTTTGGCTTCTGCCCGGGCCAGGGCTTCGCTGGGATCCCGGCTGAGGTCAGCCTCGAGGAAGTCGCGCGTCTGGGGCAGGGCCACCCGC
>Ga0310330_100272_pt1 | contig 15285 bp, 18 predicted proteins | sample LakMicDCLTotalB5_FD_195544 | JGI IMG/M metagenome (GOLD analysis project Ga0310330, IMG submission 195544) | Enriched freshwater cyanobacterial communities from Lake Michigan, Michigan, United States - MI23.DCL.Total.B5 (v2) (version 2) | ecosystem: Environmental > Aquatic > Freshwater > Lake... | reverse complement strand
AAATCAGTCGGGGCGACAGGATTCGAACCTGCGACCTAGTGCTCCCAAATCCGAAAAATGGCGTTTTTGGAAGACCGCGGCTGTTGCTAGCCTTTTGACCGTAAATCCCTGCTGTCACTGGCTTTTGGGCTGCCAGCGCATGCCTGGTTCTGCCCAGATTTGACCGGTTTTGGCAGGGGCCATCTCACATGCCATCTCACATGGGGCGACCACCAACCTGGGACCAGGTGCTTCGGGCAGGGGTGATTCACAGCCTGTCCCAGCGGGGCACCCATAGCGGCTGGTCGGTGGCCAATCACCGTGGTCGCGCTCGCTTGAACCTCACTCAGGCTGCAGCAGGCGGCCGCCGCAGGCAGATCCTCCTGCCACTGGTTTGGAACGCCGACCAGATGGATGCCATTCGCGATGTGGTGCTGGCGATCCATGAAGCGCACCAAGCTGGTGCTCCCATCGACCATGCGGTTGCCAACGCCTGCGCACCTGCCGCTGAGGAGAGTGTGCCTGAGCTCAGCGATGTTCAGCGCCATGTGGATTGGGCTGTGTTGATCGAGCGCTTTCGGCAGCACAAGCTCTCCAGTGGAGCCATCAAGCCCAGCACCTGGGGCAACACCTATGCCGGCCGGATGGCTGCGATCCACAAAGCTGCGACAGCCCTGCCCCCACCGCTCAATGCCCGTCAGCTCTTGGACCGCTTGGTCGCGCCTGTCAAAGAACACCCTGGGACTCGGGGACGGCAGCTGTTGGTTCAACAGACAGCTGCTCTGCTGCGTTGGAGCATCGACAATGATTTGCTGCCGATGCACTGGGCTCCGCCGCTCAACCTTGCTGGTTATGTCGGCAGGCGGCGCGATGCGCGACCTGTCACAACGCCCCTTGCTGTTCCTCATCTTCTTGAGGTGGTGGCCTCAATCCCCGATCCACGTTGGAGGCTTGCCTTCCAATTGATGGCCGCCTATGGATTGAGGCCTGAGGAGCTTCAACACCTGGAACACCGCGGAGGCCGGCTGTGGTGCACCTTCGAGAAGACAACACCAAAGGGCAAAACTCGACCCCGCCCGCTGCGGCTGTTGCCGTCTGATCAGTGGGCTGTGCCTTGGCAACTGGAGTCGGTCTACGACAGGCAAGCGATGCCGCCGATGCGCCCAGGACACGGGGCTGAGGATCTACGCACGTACATGCGGCGACGCGCTGTCTGGGAAGAACTCCGGCAGCGCTACGAAGCTGAAGGGGAAAAGCTGGTCCTCTACTCCTGCCGCCATGGATATGCCCATCGCGCCCACGTGATCTGTGAGCTACCCCCGAAGGTGGTCGCTGCCGCTATGGGGCATTCAGTGGAGACGCACCTGGCGGCCTACAGCCGTTGGTGCGGGGATGACGTGGTGGACGACGCCTTCAGCAAAGCGGCCCAACGGCTCGGTGGCATGACGCCCTGAGCCTGCTGCTGTGCACCGCTACTGCTCACCGGTTGGTTTGATGTATCCGGTGTCGATCAGAAAGGCCCGCAAGGCTTCCGGGAAAGAGCTGTAGACGATTTCCCGGCCCAGGCACTTGCCGTTGTCATCCAGGTCGCCCTTGCACTCCTTCAACCCCCAGTCTGAGGAGTCGTAGCGCTGGGTCATGCGATCCCAGCCGTCATACAGCTCGCCCACCAGCGCCTTGTTGGCGACGTAACCGGCCAGAAACCCATTGGGTGATTCAGGGTTCTTCTGTTGGAACCATTCGGCCATGCGCTGCAGGTTGCGGCGATGAAGTGGTTTGAACTCAGGCCGATAGGACATATCCACAAAGGCATCGCCCTGCAGCTGCCAGATGCGGGCAGGTGCGGTGCTGCAGGCGTAACAGGCAAAGCGATAGAGGAACCGGTTGTCGACATCGATGATCAGGAAGCGACCATTCCGCAACGGGTCCTCTGCTGGTGAATCGCCCCCGTCGAAGGGCCCGAGTGTCACCTCTCGCCAGGTCTGCCCGCTGCGATCGCTGGTGAGCACCTGGATCTGATTGCAGCAGTGCGCACCTCCGGTGAAGGACGAGAGCAGTACTTCGGGGTAGGGGTTCTCCGGATCCATTTCTGCGATCTGAACCACCGCAGCTGGACTTCCACCCCATTTCTCGGCGCCAACGAGCCGGCCGACCTCGTTGCCATTCACACGAACGACAGCCACCGGCTGTAGCACGTTCGATCCGGACTCGTTGATCCGCCGCTGCTGCTGCGCGTTGACCTCAACGACGCCACTGCGCAAAGAACCGCTCATGCGGTTGTTCTGGTAGTCCATCTTCAGGACCTGGGCGACAGCCGGACTGCCGCAGATGGCACCCACTCCGATCAGGACGGCAATGAAACGAGCTCTCAGAGACACCAGGCAAAAGGCAGGCCGCTCTCCCGAACCGTAAAAAGAGCGGCCGCGCCTGCAACCCCGCTCACTGCTTGAGATGGCGGCGGCTCCAGCCGGTGATCGAGGCCTCGATGTTCTCCCCATGCCACTGCAGGGGACCTTTGCCTTCGGTGCAGCCCCAGCGGCGGAAGTGCTTACCGGGTTGCAGCACCCCGCGCAGCCGCAGCTGACGCAGGGTTTCGCGGCTGATGCCGAGCAGCTCACAGGCCTCAGCTGTGCTGATCCAGACCCGCTGGCGGGTGGTCGTGACCTGGGTTTCCATCAGCTCCCCGCCAGCTGCGCGCAGCAGCGCTGGAGCGTGTCGACCAACCAGCTGCGGCGGTAGCTCTTGACCTGGCGAGGGGCCCCGTCAACAAACTGTTGGCGGCACGGGGGTTCTTCACCGAACTCCTCGCGGTAAGCCCTGGCCACGAGCTTGCCGGCGGCGCAGAACTGGCTACGCGGCAGCGCTTGCTGGAACACCTCCAGCCAGGCATCTCCCAAGGTGAGCTCCTCGTCAGTCGGCGCACCGGGCAGTAACCCCGCACTGGCGGTGAGCACGTTGCTGCGGACGATGTCCTTGAACAGAAGCTGATCGCGCTGATCGAGGCCGCCCAACCGCTCAAACAGATCGATGCTGCGCTCCACCAGGGCGATCACCTCGGCTTCCCGGATCCGAGCTGGAGGTGTTTCCACTGGAGTCGATTGAGCCTGCTGGACGCTCTCCAGGAACCAGCCATCCATCCACACCGCGAACGGCGCACTGATCCAGCGGGCCAGGTCGACAGCGACCTGGGGATGAACCCAGGTGCCGCCACCACCGGCGCCGCCTGAACGGGACTCAACAAGGGCGTGGACGGAAATTCCGGCCACGCTCTCCAGAGCGTCCAGATAGTGCTGGCACCGGTCGGACTCGCGGTAGTCCTTCCAGCGTTTGCCATTGGCCTTGCACATGGCCGTGGCATTCACGTAGCCATCGCTGGTGCGCCGAGAGATCGGGGTGCCGTTCCAGGAACGGGAGACCAGAGCCTGCTGACTCATCAGAGCGACAGTTGCGGAGGGATGGGACGACGTTGTTGTGGTGTTCATCGGTCTGAGGTCGGTGAAATGGGCTGGGCCCCACTGGCGGCGACGCCGGCGACAGGGGGGAAAGGGCTGTTGGTGCTGACCGCTTGCAGCCGCGGTGGTACGGGGCCAGCGATCACCAGCAGCAGGGTGCTCAGCTGAAACAGCAGCCCCACCAGCACCAGCAGGCGCAGAGCGGTGAGGCTGTTGACCGTGACGGCGACGGTTGTGGGCCGGCGGGTGCGGCAGAACGCCGGAAGCTGGGGGCGGCGCCCAGCGCCGCCGTTGCTGACCAAATGAGGAGCAGCCATCAGAAGGCGGCCTCTTCGTCGTCATCCACAACCCAGCCGCCTCCAGCGGTGTAACCCTCCTGTTCCTCGAAGCCATCGGTGGGATCGACCTGCTCGTAGGGAACGAACTCGACGACCTGGACGGCACGGGGCTGGAAGGTCATGCCACAGCCGTTTTCGCCATCCCAGTCGTAGATGTCGAAGGCCACGACGACCTTGGAGCCGTTGCCGATGGCCGCTCCGTCCCAGGGCTGCTTTTTGGCATCGACGATGCGGGGCCCCTCAGACAGGGAGCCATCACGCCGCTGAAACTGCGGCACCTTGAAGCGCACCACGGTGAGCTCGCTGGGCGTTTCCTTGTCCGGCTTCCAGGGGAAACCCTTCTCGGCGCGGCGCTTGCGGCTGCCATGCAGAGCGATGAACTGGTCCTCCATTGCCAGCAGGAAGGACTGCGCCTTTTGGTCACTGTTGGGAAGCAGCAGATCGCAGGTCCAGGCCTTGGGTTTGCTCTTGTCGAGCTGGTGCCGGGGGGTGATCAGGTGGGCCCAGCGCACTTCGGCGAGGGGCGTGCGGAAGATCGTCTTAGCCATGGGTTGACTCGGGGTGAACGGTGGACGAGAGGGGTTGATCGAATGGGGCAAGCGGCGGCAGGCCAAGGCGCTCGCGCAGCAGGTGATGCACGGCGCCACTGGCCGAGAGGTTGCGGGCTTCCATCAGCTCGCGGACCTGCAGGTAGACGTCAGTGCGGACCTGGGTCTGGATGACATGGCGACCGGCCCGTGAGCGGGGCTGCTCGCCATAGCGACGGAGCCTGCTCATGGCTCTGCCGGCGCCTGAGCGCCTTCGAACTCCTCGAGGAAGCGGTCGATGAAGGCGCTGTGCTGGTGCTGGGTGATGCGATCACCGATCGAGCGGGCATTGCGCGGCACCTCGAAGTGCTCACGGAACGCCGTGGTCAGCTCTCGCCGAGCGGCCTGGGGAAGGGCAAGGATGCGTTGGTGCGTGGCCTCGATTTCCTGGGCCGTGAGTGGCTCCAGAGCGACATCACTGCCACCGACGCCTGCACAGGGTTCGGACGCCTCAGGAGAGGACGTCCTCGCCAGCAGAGCAGGACGCTGCATGCCAGCAGAAGCGAGCTCAGCGGCAGAAGCCGCCTCAGGCTCTACAGGCAAAGCCTGCTTGGCCAAAGGAATACCCAGCAGCATGGCCAGCATCCAGCCGGAAGCCTGAAGTGGGTCGTCGACCTCGTCGGCCCACTCTTCACTGCTGACCTCGGCGCCACCGGCGTGCATCACCGTGACCCGCAGCTTGTGGCGGCCACGGATGTCGACCAGCTGACTGCTGAAGGCAATGCCCTGGGCAAACGCCGGCCTGGCCGCTTCGACCACAGCGGCCAGGTCAAGGGATGGAATGGCCTTCACCTGTTCCTGGAAGGAGGCCAGGGCGGCCGTGAGGGCGCGTTCGGCGCCGCCTTTTTCGCCGAGCAGCTCAAGGGCGCCGGCTGGCACGTCTGCGCGTGCGGGGATCTGCGTCATGGCATCAGGGTGTCGGGCTCGTGCCCGCTGGCCTGAGCTTAGCGGCTTTCTAACGCGAGCTGCAATCGGTTGTCGTCCTCGGACTTATCCGGGTTGCTTGCTACGCCGCCGGGCGGCCGGCTTGGGCGTTGCTGCCGGGTCGCCTATTTCCCAGGCTCGGATCCACTCGTCAGGAAGGAACTGCTCGTCTTGCGTCCAGAGTTGCGCCAGTTCGGAAGTTGAGTAGTCGTCGAGGGCCAGGACCTCGCGAAAACGCTTGCGGTACATCTCCGGCACCGTCGCGGCGAGCTGCTCCAAGGCATCGGTGACGTCGGCGTCGCGCGTTTTGATCACACGACGCACATGGCGCCTCCAGTTCTGACAGAGATCCTCGGCTTCTTTCGACGAGAAGGTGGGAGAGAGAACTGCCTGATATCTATCGGGGACTTCCAGATATCCGATGTAGCAGCTCCAGAATTCAACGGCACCCCAGGGCTTTCCATCGTTGCCCAGCAATGGCTCGGCATATTCGATTTGTTCTCGAATACGCAGGGATTTGACCCCTTCCAGTCTTTGCTCTCTATCCAGCAACCTTCGGTTCAGTTCTTCGAGCTGGAAAAAAGCTTTCTGACGCAGCTCGCCGGCCTTGCCCTGCTCGATTACCGAGAGGTTGCCGTAGGAGATCACCTCAAACTTCGCTTCGGCACCCCACTCGCAGACGGTGTACTGGGTCCAGCCGTTGCGGCGGCGCCAGTTCAACAGCATCTTCCCGAAGGCCCGACGGGACTCCTGTTGCCAGTCGAGGACGGCCTGGTAGGAGCGCCCCCTCAGGTCCATGTCGTATGTCATAGCCCGATTCTACGGCCTGCTTGCCATTGCAAGCCAGAGCCTGTCAAGACTTGGCGGCATGGATTGAGTGGTTCACCGGCTCGGCCAGCAGCTGTTTGACCTGCTGGCCGCTCAGGATCCGGCCCGTTTGAGCCTGGAAGAGCAGGGCAAGCGTGTACGGGTGTGCGCCGGGATGACGGCGAGCGAGCACCTGCAGCTGCCGGCTGAGCTCGGGCCGGTTCATGCCGTTTGCTCCTCGACGGCGCTCAGCGTCAGGACCGCCTGGGCCTGTTGAACCGAGCGGCAGACGGCAGCAAGGCCGCCGAGATCTTGCACCGCCTGCAGGAAGGCGCGCTGCTCCGGACTGACGACCCCGCAGTTCGTCTTGATCTCCAGAGCAACGAACTGAGCAATCCGCTGGCCGACCAGCTCGGGTGTGATCTCCAGCGAGCGCAGGCCGATCAGGTCACTGCTGCCCTTGCACAGCCCGAAGCGCACGAAGCGCCCCTGCTGGTCGACCAAAGCGCCGGTGTTGTTTCGCCAGAGCCGCACCGGTCCGCGGCCGCAGGCCAGGCGGATGCGCTGCTGGATCTCGTGTTCGCTGGTGGAGGAAGCCATGCCTCCTGTTGCCGGGCCGCCTCAGGCGCCCGCATGTATTGGCAGTTCCGCCAATATGAGGGCAGTATTGGCTGAACTGGTCCCGCGGCTGATACCTCGATCGATGGCACTGCCGAACCTCTGGGGGCTCTACAACCTGCGCTCCTCCCCCTACTTCCAGGCCACCCTGCGCTCGGATACCGAGGCCACTCCCCTCAATCTCTTCGTGGGCCGAGAGCGAGAACGGCAACTGCTGCTCACCACCATCGGTAGCAGCCGCAGCTCGAGGCAGGCTGTTGCCGGCAGGCCCGGAATCGGTAAGACCACCCTGGTGCAGGCGGTGAAGGCCGACGCCCGAGAGGCGGGGTACTGGACCTCCTCCGAGATCATTTCCTTGGGCAGTGAAGGCGGCTCAGAAGACCTGCTGGGCCGGCTGCTCAATGGCGCCTATGACGCCGTGCTGGCCAGTTTCCCCGCCGCTTCCGGACCAGCGATTGAAGCCGCGCAGCAGCTGGTGCGCAGCTTTCGCCTGCGCGGCGGCGGCTTTTCGGCATCAGCGTTTGGATTTGGGGTTGGCGGCACCCAAACCGAAGGCGTATCGACACCACCGAGTGCGCTCGTCCTTGATGGCCCACGGGTGCTGCGGGACCTGCTGGTCTACGCACAGGCGCAGGGGGCCCAGGGTCTGGTGCTGCACCTGAACAACCTTGAGAATCTCAGCGAGGCTGATGCCGACCGTGCCGCCGATCTGCTGCGCAGCGTCCGCGATCAGGCCCTGTTGCTGGATGGCCTGCACTTGATCGTGGTGGGCACGACCGACGCGGTGCGGACGGTGGTGCAAACCCACACCCAGATCCGTTCGGTGTTTAGCGATCCGCAGGTGCTCCAGCCTCTGGCGCTGGAGGACGTGCAGCTGCTGCTGACCAACCGCTACGCCGCTCTGCAGTTGAGCCCGGGGCAGCCCTGGCGCGCACCGGTGGATGACGCCGTGGTGGAGCGGCTCTATCAGCTCTTTCGCGGGGATCTGCGCGGAATGCTCAAGGCCCTCGAGGACGGCATGACGGCTTTGCTGGGGCTGACCAGTGCCGCAACCAGCGATGGGGCCGCGCCTGTCGGCATGGACGACCTGCTCTTGGTGCTGCGGCAGCGCAACCAGCAGGAGCTGAACGATCAGCTGGGGCCGACGGCCTGGGAACGTCTGCGGGCATGGGGCAACCGTGACCCGGAAGCCATTGAGATTCAGACAGGTCTCAAGACGCTCTGGGGCGTCAGCCAATCGGCTGTCTCCCAGACCCTGCAGCAACTCACCACCGCTGCCGCCGTGGAAGCCCTCCCCCGCAAGGGGCGTGATCCGATTCAGTACATGCTGACCGGAACGGCCCGGCTGGCCTTTTGACCGCGCACCATCACGGGCAGCGAGCACATCCATGCGCAGGTATTTGCTGAATGGCGAATACCTGGTGCGTATTTGGAGGGCTGTCACCCTCGCGAATACTTCATGCCTTGCCGCGTTGCCTGGCTGCCCAAACATGCCTGGCCCAGCCGGGCTTGTAGCCGCGTTCCTGCTCCCGCTGCAGCAAGTCCTCGAAGGTGCGGCAGCCGGCTGCCGGGTGCGTGCGGCGTGGCCGGGCCTGCTGGAGCTGGGGGCGGTGCCGATCCGCCCCGCTGATCTCGACCAGTTCACCATCAAGCAGTTGGAGCCCGCGCCTCTGCTCATCGCGTTCCTCGCTCAGGAACAGATGGCCGCAGTCGGGGCAGACCTGTGCAGCACTGGGGCAGCTGCAGAAGCAGACCGGGCAGTCCTTGATCGGAATCGAGACGGCCTCTCGGCGGCGGCGGCGGCCAGCCAGGTTCCACGCGCGCTCATCGGTGGGCAGGCCATGGCGATGGGCATTGCCGACGTGATCGAGGATCACCGCCTCCCGCTTGCCCGGTGCGGGACGCAGGGCCCGGCCGACCATCTGCAGGTATAGCGACAAGGACGCAGTTGGGCGCATCAGGATCGCGCCGCCCACTGAGGGGATGTCGGTGCCCTCGGAAATGATCATGCAGCTGGTGAGCACTTCCACCTCTCCGGTGCCGAGCCCGGCGATCAAGCGTTTGCGCTCCTCGGCTGACGTGCCGCCGCTCACTGACGCGGCCCGGATCCCCGCAGCGCGGAAGGCGCCAGCCATCTGCTCGGCGTGACAGGTCGTGCAGCAAAAGCAGATGGCCGTGCCGGGGTGCAGCCGGCGCAGGTAGTGCGACACCGCATCACCGATCGCGGCCCGGTCCCCGAAGGCGCGCGCCGCCAGCTCCAGGTCGTACTCGCCCATCCGCTGGTGGAGTTCGGGACCCTGCCCCTTGCTGTTCCTGCCACCTGGCCAGGAAAAGACCTTGGGCCGGGCGAGCCAGCCCTGCTCCACCAGCCAGGCGGCAGAGGGCCCCAGCACCAGGGCCTCGAAAAAGCCGCCGGCCTCAACGCCCAACCCTTTGCCGTCGAGGCGTTCGGGCGTGGCGGTCTTGCCGATCAGATGCGCCTTTGGCCAGGTGTTGATGATCCGGCCCCAGACGTTGCCGGCCACCAGGTGATGGGCCTCGTCCTGAATGATCAGATCCGGAGCTGACAGCTGCTGCAGCCTGCGGGCCACGGTGTGTACCGAGCCCACGGCGACCTGCCGGCCCTGCAGCCGGTGGCCGGGGGCGATCACATCGGGCTCCAGCCCCCAGGCCCGAACGGTGCGCGTGAGCTGCTCGATCAGCTCGGCCCGGTGGGCCAGCACCAGCACCTTTCTGCCCTTGCGGGCAGCGCCCTGCACGATGGCGCCGATGGTCTGCCCCTTGCCCGCGCCGGTGGGCATGACGGCGCAGACCCGGCGGTGAACCTTGAGGGCCGCGCGGAGATCGGCCAGCAGCTGCTGCTGGTAGTCACGCAGGACGATTGACGGCATTGGCACCAGATCGAGCGGGACGACTACTAGTCGCTCGTTTTGCTTGGCTCAGACTAGCGAGGCATGGCCAAAGCTATTAGGCTACAGATCACGAGCAATGGCCTGATGCCCGACTACGCCCTGCCGGTGAGTGTCTCGATCACCCAGCAGCAACTCGCCTGGCTGGATGCACGCCGGCGGCACGGCTCCCTCAGCCGCTCAGCGGCGCTGCGGCAGGTGCTCGATGCCGCCATAGACCGTGAGCGCCTGCTGGACACACCGGATCGGGCATCACCGACTGCCGCCGCCACCTCAACAGCGCGCAGGTGAGCCGAAACCCATGGCCTCTGATGCCATTGCTGCGGCCCGGGGCCGCTGGCCGGAGATCCTGGCTGCCCTGGCGGGGCTGAGCGACGCGGAGCTGAGCGACCGTCATCAGCCCTGCCCGCTCTGTGGCGGAACCGATCGCTACCGCTTCGACGACAAGGACGGCAGCGGCTCCTGGTTCTGCAACCAGTGCGGCGGGAAGGACCAGCGCGGCGGCGCTGGCTCCGGCATCGATCTGCTGATGCGCCGGCAGGGCTGGAGCTTTGTGGAGGCGGCCCGGCAGGTGGAGGCCTTCCTTGGCCTGGTACCTGATCACCAGGACACCCGTGCCGACAGGGGCACCAGCCGAAACGGCAAGCCCTGGCGCATGCCCGAGAAGCCGCCTGCCGATGCTCAGCCACCGCCGTTGAACCGCGGCGCCACCGCCCAGTGGGCCTACCGCAACGGCGCTGGGGAGGTGCTGTTCTGGATCCAGCGGATCCAGCTGCGCAGCGGCGGTAAAGCCTTCCTGCATCGCGTCTGGCTGGATGGGGACTGGCATCGCCCGAGCCGCCGCGACACCTTCAGCTGCGACTGGCCCACACCCAGGCCGCTCTACGGACTGCCGGATCTGCTGCAGCGCCCCGAGGCCCCGGTGCTGGTGGTGGAAGGGGAGAGCACCGCCGATGCGGCTGCACGCCTGTTCCCGCACCACGTGGTGCTGACCTGGCCTAACGGCTCCAAGGCGATCGCCAAGGCGGACTGGACGCCGCTGGCTGGCCGCTCGGTGACGCTCTGGCCCGATGCCGATGCGGCCGGCCTGGAAGCCATGCAGAGCCTGGCCGCGCTGCTGCATCCACTCGACTGCCAGCTGCAATTGGTGGCCCTGCCGGCGGAGCTGCCCCAAGGCTGGGACCTGGCCGATGCCGACTGGACACCTCGGCAGGCCGCACGGCAGCTGGCGAAAGCAGCCCAGCCATGGACTCCGCCAGAGGCGGGTGACGCTGGCAATGGCGATGGACCTCCTCCCCCGCCGGCGGGAGCTGCAGACCCCAGGCCGGCAGCGCCCTTCCTCTGCCTGGGCTACGACACCGACGCGAATTTCTACCAACCGTCCAGCACCGGTCAGGTGATCCGCCTGCCCCGCGGCTGCCACACCGCCACCCACCTGGTGGCCCTGGCACCACTGGAGTACTGGGAGAGCCTCTACCCCAGCCGCACGGGAGTGAACTGGCCGGCGGCAGCCAGTGATCTGCACAAGAGCTCGGCCGCGATGGGGATCTTTGCGGTGGAGCGCATCCGCGGCCGCGGGGCCTGGTGGGATGAGGGCCGCACCGTGCTGCACCTCGGCGATCGCTTGATCACGCCCGAGGGGGAGCACCCGATCACCAAACCCTTTCGCTCGCGGCACATCTACCAACGCCTCAAACGTCTGGAGGGGCCCTGCGGCGTTGAGCCCCTGACCATGCAGGAAGCAGCCGTGATCGTGGGCATCGCCAACCGCTTTCGCTGGGAAGTGCCGGCCTCCGGCACCCTGCTGCTGGGCTGGGTGGTGCTGGCACCGATCTGCGGAGCCCTGCGCTGGCGCCCCCACCTCTGGCTCACCGCAGGCGCCGGCTCAGGCAAGAGCCAGATCCTCGATCGCTTCGTGGCGCCGCTGCTCGGCGATCTGAGCCTGGTGGTGGTGGGCGCGACCACAGAAGCCGGCCTGCGCCAGACCATCTGCTGCGACGCCGTGCCGGTGGTCTTCGATGAGGCGGAGAGCAACGAGAAGGGTGATCAGCAGCGCATGCAGGCGATCCTGTCGCTGGCGCGGGTGGCCAGCAGCGAGAGCAGCGCCGAGATGCTCAAGGGATCCCCCAGCGGTGATGTGAGCCGCTATCGGGTGCGCTCGATGTTCCTGATGTCGTCGATTGCCACAGCCCTCAAACAGGGCGCTGACAAGAGCCGCTTCGCCCAGCTCACCCTGCGCAGCCCCACCGAAATGGCCAAGGAGGAGCGCGAGCTGCATTGGCAGAGTCTTGATCGCGATCTCGAACGCCACATCACACCGGAGCTGGCGCGGCGGTTGATCGCCCGGACCGTGTCGTTGATTCCGGTGATCCGCCAATCGGTGGTTGTCTTTTCGGCGGCTGCCGCACGGCACTTCGACTCCCAGCGTTTGGGTGATCAGTACGGCACCTTGATGGCCGGCGCCTGGTCATTGCTCAGCGACGCCGTCCCAACGCAGGAAGAGGCGGAGCACTGCATCGCCTGTCACGACTGGGAGAGCTACAGCCAGAGCACCGAAGTCCCCGATGAGGCTCGTTGCATCCAGACGATCCTGCAGCGACAGGTGCGCGTGGAAACCGACGACAAACCCGTGACCCGCACGATCGGCGAGCTGGTGGAGCTGGCCGCTTGCCACACCAGTTGCATCGATGTGAGCCCTGGTCTGGCCGCCCAGACCCTGGGGCGCCATGGCCTGCGGGTGGATCAGGACCGGCTGCTGGTGAGCAACACCGCCAAGGCGATCGAGCAGTTTCTTACCGAGACCGCCTGGCAGAACAGCTGGCCCGTGGTGTTGCTGCGGCTGGCTGGTGCGCAACGGGCCGGACCGGTGCGCTTCTGTGGCGCCGGCATGGTCAGCCGTGCAGTCGCCATTCCCCTGGGCGAGCTGTAACGAGCAGCCGTCACAAATGGGGCAGACATAACAGCAGCGGTAACGCCCAGATCACCTGCCACGCAATCGATTTGGGCCGCTGTAACGATGTAACGCTCCAGAGATCCGATAGAGCCCCCTATGAATTCAACGGCACATGCACACCTGCTCAACCAGACACCGCTGCTTGCTAAAGCTTCTATCTCTGAAAAAGGGTTACAGCGTTACAGCCACCCCTAGAAGCTTCTGCCGGCAGGCCCTTTCGGCCGTGACGCCCATCGTCACGCCGCGTCACACCTGAAACGGTCATGGTCACCACCACCTCCACCTGGCTTGATCCCATCCCCGGCCTCTGGCGGGATGAGGAGGCCCATCGCTACTGGCTGGGCGATCACCTGTTTCCGGTGTCAATCACCGGCGTGCTGGCCCATGGCCTGAGCGAAACCGCCAAACGGGCGATCGAAGCCAAGCGGCCGATCTGGCAGCCGCGCGGCACCACGGTGCATGCCGCCTTGGAGCACTACAGCCAGGCGCGATTCCTGGTTGGCAAGTGCCCCAGCGAGGCCCTGCTGGAGGCCGAAACCCTGCCAGGCCATCACCAGTACCGGGACTGGATCCTGCCGCTGCTGCAGCTGCCGCTTTGGGACGAGGTACAGGTGATCGCCAGCGAACGACTCACCTGCTGTCTGGTCCGCAACATCGCAGGCGCCTTCGATGGGGCGTACGTCTCATCGGCGCTGAGCGAACGCCACGGCCAGCCGGTGCGGGTGCTTTACGACCTCAAGACCCTCTCGGCCCACGGCCGGCCCTATTCCACCGCCGCCCAGCTCGGCGGCTACATGGCGCTGGAGGCCGCGCAGGGGAACCACTACGAGCTGGGACAGACGATCTGGAGCAAGCCCGGCGAGGCGTTCACCAGCACCTTTTACAGCCGTGAGCAGTGCCTGGCGGCCTGGGCTGCGGCCTGGAGCGGTTACTGCTTGAGCCACCGCCCCTTCTGATCACTCAGGCATCCGCGAGGCAGACCAAGGAGTTGGCTTGCAATGCAGAGCCACTAGATTGAGCAGGCTCGGAGTTATCCGGGTCAATGATCTCGTGCTCTCTGATGGCGGACCTCCTGCTCGCTGCTGCTCGATCGGTATCTCTCGCAGATGCGGCTGATCTCGATGCCCTGCTGGATGCCGTTACCGCGATCAAGGCCCGGCAGAAGCAGCTGGAGCAGCAACTAGAGCCACTGCTGGAGGCCCTCAACGCGGCGATGGCCGCCGGCCAGCTGGATCCAGCCTTCTCCCACAACGACTGGGCCTTTGCCCACAGCCCGGGGAGGCTGAGCTACGACTTCCCGCCGGTGGTGCAAAAGATCGAGCAGCAGCTCAAGGCCGCCAAGGACAGCGCGATCCAGCAGGGCAGCGCCACCGAAAAGCGCGGCAAACCCTTCTGGACCATCCGTGCACCCAAAACGCCGGCACTGCCGTTCTGAGCCCATGGCGCAGCACGACCGCCAGCACAGCGCCGCTGATCCGGTGGAAGAGCTGCGCTCTGCAGCCAGCGCAGAAGATGACAACGGCCAGCCGCTGTATGAGCCGACCGACCCCGCCCGGCCTATCGGGCATGCCAACCCCCCGCGCCGCACGAGGGGACTGCTCATGCAGCCACCCCCTCGGCCCTCGCGCTTAGAGGTGGAGCGGCGTGTGGCAGAAGCGCAGCTTTGGATCGCCCAGCGCATTCCGCTGGCGCTGATCGTCGAAAAAGCTCGTGAAAGCTGGGGGGTCAAGAACACCCAGACGATCAATCGCTACCTCAACCTGGCCCGTGAGCGGATGGTGGAGGAGCTGATCTCCGACCGGCGCCGCCACCAGGCCGAGCAGATCTTTGCTCTGAACGACTGCGCCCGCCGCGCCATGGACGCTGAGCAGTTCTCTGCGGCGGTGGGCGCCTTTCGCGTGATCGCCGAAATCGGTGGGCTGCTGCGGGCACCAATCAAACCACCCGAGCCCCATGGGGGCGGGGCCAGAAGCTGATGGACGGCCTACTTCTCGATCCGGCCAGCGACCGCTGGGCCGACTGGGGACTGCTGGATGTTCCCGATCCTGACCGCCAAAAGAACGGACCCCAGGCCCAGCAGGCCTTCCGGGATTTCATCGTGGCTGCTTATCCCGGCTACGCCTTCCACACCTGGGCCGAGCGACTGATCACCCTGCTGCAGCGCGTGGCTGATGGCGAGCTCAACCGCCTGATCGTCTGCTGCCCGCCGCGGCTGGGCAAATCGCTGCTGGTCTCCAAGTTGTTTCCGGCCTACTGGGTGAGCCGCTACCCCACGCTCTTCTGCGCCATCGCCTCCTATTCGGCCGAGCTGGCCTATGCCCATAGCCGTGAGGCACGGCACTACTACCGCGCTGTCGGCCACCCCCTCTCAAAGGACTCCACTGCCGTGGGCAACTGGCTCACCCCTGATCGCGGCGGTTGCATCGCCGCTGGTGTGCGCGGGCCGTTTACCGGCAAGGGCTACGCGCTGGGGATCATCGATGACCCCTACAAGGGTCCAGAAGACGCCAACTCCGCCGGGCAACGCCAGAAGCTGATCGAGTGGTTCCAGTCCGTCTGGCTCACACGCGCCGAACCGGCCCCAGTGGGGCCCTTGCCCTCTGGTGTTGCAGGTGCGGCGCAGGTGGTGGTGCTGACTCGCTGGCACCAGGACGATCTGATCGGCTGGCTGCTGGAGCAGGAGAGCAGCGAGGCCCCGCAGCACTGGCAGATGCTGAA
>Ga0310330_100265_pt1 | contig 15490 bp, 11 predicted proteins | sample LakMicDCLTotalB5_FD_195544 | JGI IMG/M metagenome (GOLD analysis project Ga0310330, IMG submission 195544) | Enriched freshwater cyanobacterial communities from Lake Michigan, Michigan, United States - MI23.DCL.Total.B5 (v2) (version 2) | ecosystem: Environmental > Aquatic > Freshwater > Lake... | reverse complement strand
CTTCCTGGCGCTGGGCGATCAGCTCGGACACCACGGCATCTTCCGAAGCCTGGTCGTATTCGCTGGCGTTCTTGATGTCGATCTTCCAGCCGGTCAGCCGGGCGGCCAGGCGCACGTTTTGTCCTTCCCGGCCGATGGCCAGGCTGAGCTGGTCGGATGGAACCAGCACGTGGGCGTGCTGGCCCTCGGGATCCACCAGGCGGACCATCTCCACCCGGGCCGGGCTCAGCGAGTTGGCGATGTATTGCCCCGGGTCGGGGGACCAGCGGATCACGTCGATTTTCTCGCCGCGGAGCTCGTTGACCACCTGCTGAATGCGGGAGCCCCGGGCGCCGATGCAGGCACCCACGGGGTCGACTTCGCGTTCCACCGAGTCGACGGCCACCTTGGTGCGCGGGCCCACGGAGCGGGAGGGGGGATTGGCTTCCCGGGCCACGGCCACGATTCGCACGGAACCCTCCTGGATCTCGGGCACCTCGTTCTCGAACAGATACACCACCAGGCCGGCATTGGAGCGGCTCACGAACAGCTGGGGACCGCGGCGGGGTACCTCGCTCACCTCCTTGAGGAACACCTTGAAGGTGGCGTTGGCGCGGTAGTTGTCGTTCGGCAGCTGGTCGCGGCGGGGCAGTTCGGCCTCCACTTCAGGGCGGCCGAGGCCGCTGCTCACCGCCATGATCACGCTCTGGCGCTCGAAGCGGATCACCCGGGCGGTGAGCACGGGATCTTCCAGATCGGCGAATTCTTCCTGGATCATGCGGCGCTGCTGATCGCGCAGCTTCTGGGCCAGCACCTGCTTGGTGGTGGCGGCGGCCATGCGGCCGAAATCGTCTTTCTCCGGTGTGACATCCAGCACCACCGTGTCCCCGATCTGGGCGTCATCGGCCACCTGCTGCACTTCGGCCAAGGCGATCTGGTGGTCTTCGCTCTCCACCTCTTCGACGATGATTTTCGAGGCCAGCACCCGGTAGCCCTCCTCTTCGAGGTCGAGGCCCACGTCGAAATTGGAGAAGTAGTCCTCCTCAAAGGGGTCTTCGCTAATCCCCAGGTAGAGGGTGCGGCGATAGCGCTCGTAGCCCTTCAGGAGGGCTTCCCGCAGGGCAGCCTCCACAACGGCAGGCGGCAGCTTCTTCTCTTCGCTGATGTCCTCGATCAGGTTGTTCAGACCGGGGAGCAGAACCAGGGCCATGGATCAGGGGTGAGAAATGGTCAGGGGAGCGGTCAGGAGGGCTGGGTCGGGGTGACCAGCCGGACGCTGATCACGGCGTCCCTTGGGATGCGCTGGGTGCGGCCGCGGATGTTCAGGTGCACATCCGTCGCATCGCGCTCCAGCAGGAGCCCTTCGCGCCGCACATCAAGGCCCTTGTTGTCGCGATAGTGCACGTCAACCGGGAATCCGCGGAAGCTGCGGAAGTCCCGGTCATCATGCAGGTCGTCGCTGACACCAGGGCTGCTGACTTCCAGAACATAGGCATCGCCCAGCAGCTCGGCTGCTTCGATCGCCTCGCCAAGCGGCGAACTCAGGGAGGCGCACTCGTCAAGGCTGATGTCACTGCCATCGGCTCGCTGCACCAGCACCTGCACCGTCATCGGAATGCGGTGGGTGAACAGGTGCACTCCCTTCAGCGCGAAGCCGGCTTGCGTCACGGCCGCTTGGGCCAGGCGCTCCAGGTCGGGCAGAAGGGGATGGGGCAATGCTGCAGAGGAGCTGGGGGCAGGCGGCCCGCCGGCTTTTGCAGTCTGGAAAACTGCCCTGGGAGTCACAACGGCTCAGCCTGGGGCTGAAGCGTGCGTCAGGGATTGCCCGCCGGGCAAGTCATCACCCTAGGGGATGGTCGGCCCCGGGCCCCATGCCGCCCAGGGGGGGCATCTCGATGATCGGTGCTTCGGCGAAGAAGTCACTGGGCTGCACGGTGCCGCGCAGGCTCGGGTCTTGGTTGAGGCACTGACCCTTCTGCTCGTCGGTGCGCAGGTACTGACATACCCGGGCCCACAACTTGGCGCGGGTGCCCGGGGCCCCTTGGCTGAAGTGCACCAGGTCGTTGCCGCCGACCATGCCCTGGATCTCCACCTGGCACAGGCTGCAGCGCTGACGCGAGCCGGGGGGAATTGCTGCCATGGCCGACTGAACGATCGGCAGGCAATTTAGGCGGATGCGCTTGCTTCAGCTCAGCGACCCCCACCTTCTGGCCGATCCGGAGGGCTGCTTCCGGGGGCGCCAGCCCTTGGCCTGTCTGGATCGGGCCCTGCAGGAAGCCTCCATCCAGGCCCCGGAGCCGGATCTGCTGTTGATCAGCGGGGATCTCTGCCAGGACGAAAGCTGGGTGGGCTATGCCCTGCTGCGCGACCGCCTGGCCGCTTGGCCGACGCCCGTAGCCCTGCTGGCCGGCAACCATGACCACCCCCTGCACTTGCGTGCCGCCCTGGGGCGCCAGGCCGTGCTGGCGCCGGCGGCGCTGGAGATCGCCGGGGTGCGTCTGCTGCTGCTGAACAGCCACCGGGCCGGCTGCGTGGAGGGATGGCTCGGGGCGCGCCAATTGGCCTGGCTCGCGGAGCAGTTGGCCCGGCCCAGCGCCCTGCCCCTGGTGGTGGCGGTGCATCACCCACCCGTGGCGATCGGAGATCCCAGCTTTGATGTCATTGGCCTGCGGGATGCTGCGGCCCTGCTGGAGCGACTCGCTCCCACGCCCCAGCTCCAAGCCGTGCTTTTTGGTCACGTGCATCAGCACTGGCAAGGGCCCTTGCCAGGCCGCCCCGAGGTGCCGGTGCTGGGCTGTCCCTCCACCCTGTGTGGCTTCTGCCCGGTGCAGCCCTGCCCCCTGGGGAGGCCCGACGATCCGGGCGGGCGCTGGCTGGAGCTGAATCCGGCGGGAGGGGTGCACCACACCCTGCTGCGCTGGCGGTGTCCCTAGCCTCTGGATCTCCTTCACCGGCCCATGACCCTGCTGTCGCTGCTGCTGGTTCCGCTGCTTGCGCTGGTGCTGTGGTTTGGCGCCGGGCCCGGACCCCTCGGAGCCGTGGCCCTGGCCCTGGAGGTGCCCCCGGTGTCGGCCCCTGTCAGTACCCCCCACAGCTTCGTGGCCGAGGCCGCCCGGGCGGTGGCGCCGGCGGTGGTGCGCATCGACACCGAACGGGACGTGGCCCGTCAGCCCTTCGACCCAGCCCTGTTGGATCCGTTCCTGCGGGATTTGTTTGGCGACCCGTCCGGCAGCATGCGGGAACGGGGTCAGGGCTCCGGTGTGGTGATTGATGCCGGTAAGGGACTGGTGCTCACCAACGCCCATGTGGTCGACCAGGTCGACAGCGTGGAGGTGACCCTGGCCGATGGCCGCCAGGTGGATGGGGCGGTGGTGGGGGCCGATTCGGTCACCGATCTGGCCGTGGTCAAGATCTCCGCTTCCCGGGACCTGCGCGCCGCGCCCCTGGGCGATTCCGAAGCGCTGGAGGTGGGCGATTGGGCGATCGCCATGGGCAGCCCCTATGGGCTGGAGCGCACGGTGACCCTGGGCATCGTGTCGAGCCTGCACCGCAACATCAACAGCCTGGGCTTCTCCGACAAGCGCCTGGATCTGATCCAGACCGACGCCGCCATCAACCCCGGCAATTCCGGTGGCCCGCTGATCAATGCCAACGGTGAAGTGATTGGGATCAACACCCTGGTGCGGTCTGGACCTGGAGCGGGCCTGGGCTTTGCGATCCCGATCAATCTGGCCCGCGGGGTGGCCGGCCAGCTGAGCAGTGGTGGCCAGGTGGTGCACCCCTATCTCGGCCTGCAGCTGGTGCCTCTTACGGCTCGCCGAGCCCGTGACAACAACCGTGATCCCGAGGCCCTGCTGCAGCTGCCGGAGCGGGATGGGGCCCTGGTGCAGCGGGTGCTGCCGGAAAGCCCGGCCGAAACGGCCGGGCTGCGCCGCGGAGACCTGGTGGTGGGAGTTGCTGACCAGCCCGTGCCCGATCCGGCCAGCCTGCTGGAGCGGGTTGAACACAGCACCGTGGGGCAGCCCCTGCCGCTCACCGTGGTCCGTGGCCAGCGGGAACTCAACCTCACCATCAAGCCGGCAGCCTTGCCCCAGTCCGGTTAAGCGCTGCTACGGTCACGGCCCGTTCAGGAGCGATAGATGTCGGATCTGCAGGATCGGATGAAGCAGGCGGTGGCCACCGCCGCTACCGAGCAGATCCGCAGCGGCATGGTGGTGGGGCTGGGCTCCGGGTCCACGGCGGCCCTGATGATTCGGGCCTTGGGAGCCAAGCTCCAGAGCGGTGAACTCACCGATGTGGTGGGCGTCACCACCTCCTTCCAGGGGGAGGTGCTCGCGGCTGAACTGGGTATTCCGCTCAAGAGCCTCAATGCGATTGAGCGCATCGATCTGGCCATCGACGGTGCTGACGAGGTGGACCCCTCCTTCCAGCTGATCAAGGGCGGTGGCGCCTGCCACGTGCAGGAAAAGCTGGTGGCGCGCCGTGCCCAACGCTTTGTGGTGGTGGTGGATTCCACCAAGCTGGTGGACACTCTCAACCTGGGTTTTCTGTTGCCGGTGGAGGTGTTGCCCGGCGCCTGGCGCCAGGTTCAGGCCGAGCTCGCCGCCATGGGCGGCGATGCCCAGCTGCGCATGGCCGTACGGAAGGCTGGCCCGGTGGTGACCGACCAGGGCAACCTCGTGCTGGATGTGAAATTTGCCGGCGGCATCAGCGATCCGGCCGCACTGGAGGCGGCGATCAACAACCTGCCGGGCGTGCTGGAGAACGGCCTGTTCGTGAACATCACCGACCAGGTGCTGGTGGGCGAAATCGTCGATGGGGAGCCCCGGGTGCGGGATCTGGTCAAGGGCTGAGGCTCAGCCCCCAACCGGGCTTCCGTTGCCGCACAGCTGCAGCAGCACCTGGCGCTGACGGGGGCCATCCAATTCCACCAGCAGCACGGCCTGGTAGCGGCCCAGGCCCAAGCGGCCGTCCACGACCGGCAGGGTGAGGTGGTTGCCCAGCTTCAGGGCGATCAGGTGGGCATGGGCGTTGCGCGGCTCATCGGCGGGAACGTCTGGCCGCAGGTGCAGGTCGTTGTGGGCGTAGGCCCGGTCGGGGGGCGTCAGGGCCAGGAAGTGGCGCTCGATGTCGGCCAGGAGCCGTTCCTCGGCCTCATTCACCACGAGCGCGGTGGTGGTGTGCTGGCCCGCGGCCACCAGCAGGCCGTTGCGGACCCCGGTGGCCTCCACGAAGGCCTGCAGCTCGGCGCTGATGTCGTGGCAGCTGAATCTGGCCGTGGTGGTGCGTTCCAGCCGGCTGGAGTGAAACGTCACCATGGCGAGCCCAACTCCGCCATCTCAGTTCAGCCTGCGCCGCACCGATTCGGCATGGCTGTGCAGACCCTCGCTTTCCGCCAGGGTGATCACCGCCGCTCCGGTGGCTTCCAGGGCCTCCTGGTTGAACTGGATCAGGCTGGTGTGGCGCAGGAACGTTTCCACGCTCAGGGCACCGGCAAACCGCGCCGTCCCGGAGGTGGGCAGGGTGTGGTTGGGCCCGGCCAGGTAGTCGCCCACGGCCTCTGGGGAGTAGGCGCCCAGGAAGATGGCGCCGGCGTGTTGGATCTGCTCGGCCAGGCTCTCCGGGTATTCCACTAGGAGCTCCAGGTGTTCGGGCGCGAAGCAGTCGCTGAGGCGAGCCGCCTGGGTGAGGCTGTCGCACACCACGATCAGGCCCCAGTCGTTGAGGGCGGTGCGGGTGATCTCGGCCCTGGGGTGGCCCTGCAGCTGGGCTTCCAGTGCCGCCGGCACCGCTGCCGCCAGCGCTTCACTGGTGGTGAGCAGGATGGCGGCGGCGAGTGGGTCGTGCTCGGCCTGGGCCAGCAGGTCGGCGGCCACTTGATCGGCCCGGGCCGTGTGGTCGGCGATCACCAGCACTTCGCTGGGGCCGGCCAGCGAATCGATCGCCACGCGGCCATACACCGCCTTCTTGGCCAGGGTCACGTAGAGGTTGCCCGGCCCGCTGATCACATCCACCGCCGGAATGGTTTCGGTGCCGTAGGCCAGGGCCCCGATCGCCTGGGCGCCCCCGACGCGATACACCTCCTCCACTCCGGCCAGGTGGGCGGCGGCCAGCACCGTGGCATTCGGTTCGCCACCGGGGCCGGGCGGCGTGACCATCACCAGCCGTCCCACGCCGGCCACCCGGGCCGGCACGGCATTCATCAAGACCGTGCTCGGGTAGGAGGCCCTTCCCCCCGGCACGTACAGCCCCGCTCGCTCCACGGGCCGCCAGCGCCGACCGAGCCGCTCGCCATGGGGGCCGGTCACGGCCAGGTCAGCGGGGCGCTGCTGCTCGTGGAAGGCCAGGATCCGTTGATGGGCCAGGGTCAGGGCGTTCTGCAGGGCCGGAGCGGTGGCTTCCCAGGCCGCTGCCAATCGTTCGGGCGGAATGCGCAGGGGATCGGGCCGTACCCCGTCAAACCGTTCGGTGAGCTCCAGCAGGGCCTGATCGCCCTGCTGCTGCACCTGCTCCAAGATCGCCTCAACCCGGGCCGTCTCCTCCTTCATTCGGCCGGCACTGGTGCGCCCGGCGATGGCGGTGAGGCGCTGGGCGGCCGGGCTGGTCCCGTCACTGGCCTCACCAGCGCTGTGATCCCGCAGGCTGGCGATCGACAGGGCGGGAGACGAGGCGACCACGGGACAGCACGCTGGCGGGGGTTGTCAAACTAGGGCGCCGCTGGCTGATGGGGCCGCCACGACAGGGCGGAGGGCCTGAAGGTAGGATTCTCGACTGCCGAACCAGCGTCCGTCCGCCTGTGGCCAATAACAAATCGTCGAAGAAGCGCATTGATGTTGCCGAGCGCAACCGCCTCCGCAACCGCACCTACAAGTCGGCATTGCGCACCCTGATGAAGCGCTGCTTCACCGCCTGTACCGCCTACGGACAGCAGCCGGGTGAGGGTGCCAAGACGGCCGTTCAGGACACCATGAATGCCGCCTTCAGCAAGATCGACAAGGCCATCAAGGTGGGTGTGCTGCACCGGAACACCGGCGCCAACCAGAAATCCCGTCTCAGCGCGGCCGTCAAGAAGGTGATCGAGCCCGCCGCCGCGGCCCAAGCCTGAATCGCGCGTCCAGCCCCATGGCCGTGACCCCGGCGCTGGTTGATAGCCACTGCCACATCGTCTTCCGCAACTTCGATGACGACCTGGATGAGGTGGCCAGCCGCTGGCGCGAGGCGGGTGTTCTGGCCTTGGTGCACGCCTGCGTGCAGCCGGCCGAGATTCCGGCCATTCGGGCCCTAGCCGACCGCTTCCCCGAGTTGCGCTATTCCGTTGGGGTCCACCCCCTCGACACCCAGCACTGGCAGGACGACACCGCTGCGGTGCTCCGTCAGGCGGCCCAGGACGACCCCCGGGTCGTGGCGATTGGGGAGCTGGGCCTCGACCTGTTCCGTGAGTCCAACCTCGAGCAGCAAGTGGCCATGCTCGAACCCCAGCTCGACCTGGCGGTCGAGCTGGATCTGCCGGTGATCGTGCACTGCCGTGATGCGGCCGATCCCATGCTGGCCCTGTTGCGTCAGCGGGCCGAGCGGGGCGCCTGTCCGGCTGGCGTGATGCACTGTTGGGGCGGCACCCCCGAGGAAATGGCCGCCTTTCTGGAGCTGGGTTTCTACATCAGCTTCAGCGGCACCGTCACCTTCCCCAAGGCCGAGGCCACCCATGCCTGTGCCCGGCAGGTGCCCGCAGATCGCTACCTGGTGGAAACCGACTGCCCCTTCCTGGCACCGGTGCCCCGGCGGGGCAAGCGCAACGAACCGGCCTTCGTGGCGTCGGTGGCGGCGCAGGTGGCCGAGCTGCGTGGGGAAACGCTCACGGAGGTGGCCCATACCAGCACTTCCAACGCGGCTCGCCTGTTCTCCCTGCCACTTCACAATGTATGATGTTTCATTGGCCTGGAAGCGGAAGCGCTCCTTGTTGTCGACGCCTGCAGTCTTGAAGCAACCCCGTTAATCGAGCCCCCATGGGCAGCCGTTCCCCGTCCGGGGGGCGGCTGTTCGTGTGGGCGGCTGCGAGTCGCTCAGTCAGCGGTGTCTCCCAACCAGGGTGCCCCACCAGCCAGTTCACTTCCACCCGTTCCTGCAGGTTCACCGCATGAGCAGCGCGATCCAGGTCGCTAAGACCGTTACTTATCTGCCCGATTTGGTGGAGGTGCAGCGCGCCAGCTTCAAATGGTTCCTGGAGAAGGGCCTGATCGAGGAGCTCGAGAGCTTCTCCCCGATCACCGACTACACCGGCAAGCTCGAGCTGCACTTCATCGGTAGCGAGTACCGGCTGAAGCGTCCCCGTCACGATGTGGAAGAGGCAAAGCGTCGCGATGCGACCTTCGCGTCCCAGATGTATGTCACCTGCCGCTTGGTCAACAAGGAGACCGGCGAAATCAAAGAGCAGGAGGTGTTCATCGGTGAACTGCCCCTCATGACCGAGCGCGGCACCTTCATCATCAACGGCGCCGAGCGCGTGATCGTCAATCAGATCGTGCGCTCGCCTGGGGTCTACTTCAAAGACGAGCAGGACAAGAACGGCCGTAAGACCTTCAACGCCAGTCTGATTCCCAACCGGGGGGCCTGGCTGAAGTTTGAAACCGACAAGAACGACCTGCTGCACGTGCGGGTCGACAAAACCCGCAAGATCAACGCCCACGTGTTGATGCGGGCCATCGGCCTGTCGGACAACGACGTGCTCGACAAGCTGCGGCACCCCGAGTACTACCAGAAGTCTATTGAGGCGGCGAACGACGAGGGCATCTCCTCGGAAGACCAGGCCCTGCTGGAGCTCTACAAGAAGCTGCGTCCAGGTGAACCCCCCTCGGTGAGCGGCGGCCAGACCCTGCTGCACAGCCGTTTCTTCGATCCCAAGCGCTACGACCTGGGCCGGGTGGGTCGCTACAAGATCAACAAGAAGCTGCGCCTCACGATCCCCGATGCGGTGCGTACCCTCACCCCAGAGGATGTGCTCAGCACGATCGATTACCTGATCAACCTCGAGCTCGATGTGGGCGGGGCGTGTCTCGATGACATCGACCACCTGGGCAACCGCCGCGTTCGCTCCGTGGGCGAACTCCTGCAGAACCAGGTGCGCGTGGGTCTGAACCGCCTCGAGCGGATCATCAAGGAGCGGATGACGGTCGGGGAGACCGAGAGCCTCACCCCCGCCCAGTTGGTGAACCCCAAGCCCCTGGTGGCGGCGATCAAGGAGTTCTTCGGCTCCAGCCAGCTGAGCCAGTTCATGGACCAGACCAATCCGCTGGCTGAGCTCACCCACAAGCGCCGCATCAGCGCCCTGGGCCCAGGGGGTCTGACCCGCGAGCGCGCCGGCTTTGCCGTGCGTGACATCCACCCCTCCCACTACGGCCGCATCTGCCCGATCGAGACCCCGGAGGGTCCGAATGCCGGTCTGATCGGTTCGCTCGCCACCCACGCCCGGGTGAACGAGTACGGCTTCATTGAAACCCCCTTCTGGAAGGTGGAGAACGGCATCGTCCACAAGAGTGGCGATCCCATCTATCTCTCCGCCGACCTGGAGGACGAGTGCCGCGTCGCCCCGGGCGACGTGCCCACCGATGCGGAGGGCCGGATCACCGCCGAGCTGGTGCCGGTGCGCTACCGCCAGGACTTTGAGAAGGTGCCGCCCGAGCAGGTGGATTACGTCCAGCTCTCACCGGTTCAGGTGATCTCGGTCGCCACCTCCCTGATCCCCTTCCTCGAGCACGACGACGCCAACCGGGCCCTGATGGGTTCGAACATGCAGCGCCAGGCCGTTCCCCTGCTGCGTCCCGAGCGCCCGCTGGTGGGCACGGGCCTGGAAACCCAGGTCGCCCGCGACTCCGGCATGGTGCCGATCACCCGGGTCAACGGCACGGTCACCTTCGTGGACGCCACCGCCATCGTGATCCGCGATGAGCAGGGCACCGACCACGTGCACCACCTGCAGAAGTACCAGCGCTCCAACCAGGACACCTGCCTGAACCAGCGCCCGATCGTTCGCCAGGGAGATCCGGTGATTGCCGGTCAGGTGCTGGCCGATGGTTCGGCCTGTGAGGGTGGCGAGATTGCCCTCGGCCAGAACGTGCTGATCGCCTACATGCCCTGGGAGGGCTACAACTATGAAGACGCCATCCTGCTGAGCGATCGTCTCGTGCATGACGATCTCTACACCTCGGTGCACATCGAGAAGTACGAGATCGAGGCCCGCCAGACCAAGCTCGGTCCTGAGGAGATCACCCGGGAAATCCCGAACGTGGCCGAGGAGAGCCTGGGCCACCTCGATGAGATGGGCATCATCCGCATCGGTGCCTACGTCGAGAGCGGCGACATCCTGGTGGGCAAGGTGACCCCCAAAGGGGAATCCGACCAACCCCCCGAGGAGAAGCTGCTGCGCGCGATCTTCGGTGAGAAGGCCCGCGACGTGCGCGACAACTCCCTGCGGGTGCCCAGCACCGAGCGGGGCCGTGTGGTGGACGTGCGCATCTACACCCGCGAGCAGGGCGATGAGCTGCCGCCGGGCGCGAACATGGTGGTGCGGGTCTATGTGGCCCAACGCCGCAAGATCCAAGTGGGCGACAAGATGGCCGGCCGCCACGGCAACAAGGGCATCATTAGCCGGATCCTGCCCCAGCAGGACATGCCCTACCTGCCCGATGGCACCCCCATCGACATCGTGCTCAACCCCCTGGGTGTGCCGAGCCGCATGAATGTGGGCCAGGTGTTCGAGTGTCTGATGGGTTGGGCCTCCTCCCACCTGGGTTGTCGGGTCAAGGTGGTGCCCTTCGATGAGATGCACGGCGCCGAGAAGAGCAAGCAAACGGTGCAGGCCTACCTCGAGGAAGCGGCGAACATGCCTGGCAAGGACTGGGTCTATGACCCGGAGAATCCCGGCAAGATCCAGCTGATCGACGGCCGCAGCGGCGAGCCCTTTGACCAGCCCGTCACCGTGGGCTACGCCCACATCCTCAAGCTGGTCCACCTGGTGGACGACAAGATCCACGCCCGTTCCACCGGCCCCTACTCCCTGGTGACCCAGCAGCCCTTGGGCGGCAAGGCCCAGCAGGGTGGCCAGCGTCTGGGTGAGATGGAGGTGTGGGCCCTGGAGGCCTACGGCGCCGCTTACACCCTGCAGGAACTGCTCACCGTCAAGTCCGACGACATGCAAGGCCGCAACGAGGCGCTCAACGCCATCGTCAAGGGCAAGCCGATCCCCCGTCCGGGCACCCCCGAGTCCTTCAAGGTGCTGATGCGCGAGCTCCAGTCGCTGGGCCTCGACATCGCCGTCTACACCGACGCGGGTGAGGAAGTGGATCTGATGCAGGACGTCAATCCCCGCCGCAGCACCCCCAGCCGGCCCACCTACGAATCCCTCGGCGTCGCGGATTACGACGACGACTGATTGCTTGTTTGCAGCACCCCGCTGACTAGCCCTTCCTTCTGGATCACCGCGCGCCCCAATCCCGATGTCTAACAGCAATCTCCGCACCGAAAACCACTTCGACTACGTCAAGATCACGCTGGCTTCGCCCGAGCGGATCATGCAGTGGGGGCAGCGCACGCTGCCCAACGGACAGGTGGTGGGTGAGGTGACCAAGCCCGAAACCATCAACTACCGCACCCTCAAGCCCGAGATGGACGGGCTGTTCTGCGAGAAGATCTTCGGCCCGTCGAAAGACTGGGAGTGCCACTGCGGCAAGTACAAGCGGGTACGCCACCGCGGCATTGTCTGCGAGCGCTGCGGCGTGGAGGTCACCGAGAGCCGGGTGCGCCGTCACCGCATGGGCTTCATCAAGCTGGCGGCTCCGGTCTCCCACGTCTGGTACCTGAAAGGGATCCCCAGCTATGTGGCGATCCTGCTCGACATGCCCCTGCGCGATGTGGAGCAGATCGTCTATTTCAACTGCTATGTGGTGCTGGATCCGGGCGACCACAAGGATCTCACCTACAAGCAGTTGCTCACGGAAGATGAGTGGCTGGAGATCGAAGACCAGATCTACGCCGAAGATTCGGAGATCGAGAACGAGCCTGTGGTGGGCATCGGTGCTGAGGCTCTGAAGCAGCTTCTCGAGGACCTCGAGCTCAATGAGACCGCCGAGCAGCTGCGCGAGGACATCGCCGCCAGCAAGGGTCAGAAGCGGGCCAAGCTGATCAAGCGCCTGCGCGTGATCGACAACTTCATCGCTACCGGCGCCCGTCCCGAGTGGATGGTGCTGGACGTGATTCCGGTGATTCCCCCCGATCTGCGCCCGATGGTGCAGCTCGATGGCGGCCGCTTCGCCACCTCCGACCTCAACGACCTCTACCGCCGGGTCATCAACCGGAACAACCGCTTGGCCCGGCTCCAGGAGATCCTGGCGCCCGAAATTATCGTCCGCAACGAGAAGCGGATGCTGCAGGAGGCCGTCGACGCCCTGATCGACAACGGCCGCCGCGGCCGCACCGTGGTGGGCGCCAACAACCGGGCGCTCAAGTCGCTTAGCGACATCATTGAGGGCAAGCAGGGACGCTTCCGTCAAAACCTGCTGGGCAAGCGGGTCGACTATTCCGGTCGTTCCGTGATCGTGGTCGGTCCGAAGCTGAAGATGCACCAGTGCGGTCTGCCCAAGGAGATGGCCATCGAGCTGTTCCAGCCGTTTGTGATCCACCGCCTGATCCGTCAGAACATCGTCAACAACATCAAGGCGGCCAAGAAGCTGATTCAGCGCGCCGACGATGAGGTGATGCAGGTGCTCCAGGAGGTGATCGAAGGGCATCCGATCCTGCTGAACCGGGCCCCCACCCTGCACCGCCTTGGCATTCAGGCCTTTGAGCCCAAATTGGTGGATGGCCGCGCCATCCAGCTGCACCCGTTGGTGTGTCCCGCGTTCAACGCCGACTTCGACGGCGACCAGATGGCCGTGCACGTGCCCCTGGCCATCGAGGCCCAGACCGAGGCCCGCATGCTGATGCTGGCCAGCAACAACATCCTGTCGCCGGCCACCGGTGAACCCATCATCACCCCGTCCCAGGACATGGTGTTGGGGGCTTACTACCTGACGGCAGAGGAGCCTGGCGCGGTGAAGCCCGAATTCGGCGACCGCGCCAAGACGTTTGCCAACCTCGACGATGTGATCGATGCCTTCGAAGAGAAGCACCTCGTTCTGCACGACTGGGTGTGGGTCCGCTTCAACGGTGAAGTGGAGAGCGATGACGAGGACAAGCAGCCCCAGAAGGAAGAGACCCTCAGCGATGGCACTCGCATTGAGCAGTGGCTCTACCGCCGCGATCGCTTCGATGAAGATGGCGCCTTGATCAGCCGTTACCTGCTCACCACCGTGGGCCGGGTGGTGATCAACCACACCATCATCGACGCCGTGGCTGCGACCTGACGGCCGTTCCGGATCCAGGGTCCGGGTTTCCGTTTTTCTCTCCCCATTCGTCTTTTTTCGCGCGCAGCCATGACCGCCACCCCCGCCAAGAAAACCAGCAAGAAGAGCGCCAAGAAGGCTGCCGAGGCTGCCGTCGTTGAAACCGCCGCTCCGGTCAGCCGTGCCCTGAGCAAGCAGGCCCCGCCGTTCCGCAACCGCGTGATCGACAAGAAGGCCCTGCGCAACCTGGTGGCCTGGGCCTACAAGCACCACGGCACTGCCGCCACGGCCTCCATGGCCGATGAGCTGAAGGACCTGGGCTTCCACTACGCCACCCAGGCCGCCGTCTCGATCTCCGTCGACGACCTGCGGATTCCGGGTGATAAGGCAGCCCTGTTGGCGGAAGCTGAGGAGCAGATCACCCAGACCGAAGATCGCTATCGCCTCGGCGAGATCACCGAGGTGGAGCGCCACACCAAGGTGATCGACACTTGGACAGAAACCAACGAGCGTCTCGTGGCGGCCGTGCGCCGCAATTTCAACGAGAACGACCCGCTCAACTCGGTGTGGATGATGGCCAACTCCGGCGCCCGGGGCAACATGTCCCAGGTGCGCCAGCTGGTGGGCATGCGCGGCCTGATGGCCAACCCCCAGGGGGAAATCATCGACCTGCCGATTCGCACCAACTTCCGTGAGGGTCTCACCGTCACGGAATACGTGATCTCCTCCTACGGCGCCCGTAAGGGCCTGGTGGACACCGCCCTACGCACCGCCGACTCCGGCTATCTCACCCGTCGTCTGGTGGACGTGGCCCAGGACGTGATTGTTCGCGAGGACGATTGCGGCACCACGCGCAGCATTCCGATCGATGCGGATGAGAAGGGCAAATTCGGCAGCAAGTTGATCGGTCGTCTGGCGGCTGAGCCCGTGGTGGCCGAAGACGGCGAAACCCTGGTCGACCGGGACGGTGAAATCGATGAGCCCCTGTCGCGCCGGATTGAAGCCGGTGGCGTCAAAACCGTGAAGGTGCGCTCTCCGCTCACCTGCGAGGCCTCCCGCTCGGTGTGCCGCAAGTGCTACGGCTGGGCCCTCGCCCACAACCAGCTCGTTGATCTCGGCGAAGCGGTGGGCATCGTTGCGGCCCAGTCCATCGGTGAGCCTGGTACCCAGCTCACCATGCGGACCTTCCACACCGGTGGTGTGTCCACGGCCGAGACCGGCGTGGTGCGTTCCCTGGTGGATGGCACGGTGGAATTCGGGGCCAAGGCCCGGGTGCGTTCCTTCCGGACCCCCCACGGCGTGGAGGCCCAGCTCGCTGAGACCGACTTCTCCCTGAGCGTCAAACCCAGCGGCAAGGGCAAGCTTCAGAAGCTCGACATCGTCAACGGCTCGATCCTGTTCGTGGCCGACGGCGAGACGGTGCCCGGAGACACGATCCTGGCCCAGATCGCCGCGGGCGTCACCGTCAAGAAGAGCGTTGAGAAAGCCACCAAGGATGTGATCTGCGACCTGGCCGGCCAGGTGCGCTACGAGGATGCGATCCAGCCCAAGGAGGTCACCGACCGTCAGGGCAACATCACGCTCAAGGCCCAACGCCTGGGTCGGATGTGGGTGTTCAGCGGCGATGTCTACAACCTGCCCCCCAATGCCCTGCCCGTGGTGGAGGGCAACAAGGCCGTCACCACCGGTGAGGTGCTGGCGGAAAGCCGCCTGGTGAGCGAGTACGGCGGAGCTGTGCGTCTGCGTGAAAGCGCTGGTGACTCCCGCGAAGTGCAGATTGTCACCGCCAGCCTCACCCTTAAGGACTGCAAACTGGTGGGCGAATCCACCCACTCCGGTGAGATCTGGCACCTGGAGGGCAAGGACAACATCCGCTACCGCCTCAACACCGCCCCCGGCAGCAAGATCGCCAACGGCGAAGTGATCGCTGAGCTGGCCGACGACCGCTTCCGCACGAAAACCGGAGGTACGGTCAAATTTGCTCCGGGCCTGTCGATCAAGAAGGCCCGCAGCGCCAAGAACGGCTACGAGGTGAGCAAGGGCGGCACCCTGCTCTGGATCCCCCAGGAAACCCACGAGATCAACAAGGACATCTCCCTGTTGATGATCGAGGACGGCCAGTGGATCGAGGCCGGCAC
>Ga0310330_100264_pt1 | contig 15500 bp, 10 predicted proteins | sample LakMicDCLTotalB5_FD_195544 | JGI IMG/M metagenome (GOLD analysis project Ga0310330, IMG submission 195544) | Enriched freshwater cyanobacterial communities from Lake Michigan, Michigan, United States - MI23.DCL.Total.B5 (v2) (version 2) | ecosystem: Environmental > Aquatic > Freshwater > Lake... | reverse complement strand
GCACAGTTTTCACATATACGCCAACAGCAGGCAATTCTTATGACAGCATCATTCTTGATGGCTATTCAGATAAGTTATACCAGCTAGGATTAGATTCAAGTGGTGGCATTAACACTTATGTCCTTGGGGGCAGCGCATATGCGCCAAATGCAAATAATGGCTTTAAATTTAATGAGTTCAATGTCAAGGCTTAGTGATAATTGATTTAGAAAGCTGCTGAAAAATTCAGCAAAAGCCAGGCTCTGGATCTGCTCGAGAATCTCTTAGTTGTCTTGCATAGCTGGTTAGCAGTTCCTCTGAGCCTTCCCTGGTTCATGGGTAGACAGAAACCATGGTTGGTATCTGGCTTAATGGGTACTTGGTTCCACTAAGGACCACCGTTTGTGCCGTAACCTCTTAAGCAGACACGAGCCCTTTTTTCGGGTTACATTGGGTCAACATTTCGGGTTACAAGGGGGCTCAAAACCCTGTTGTAACAACAGTTCTCGGCGGGTCAATCAGTTTGAAAACTACCGCTGACCCCGGCGCCGCCGCCGCAGGCGGCTGGCGCATCTGGATCGATCGGGGCGGCACCTTCACCGATGTGGTGGCGCTGGATCCTGCCGGGCAGCTCTGGGTGCGCAAAGTGCTGTCGGTCCAGCCTGGCGATGCGGGTGATCCCGCTGTTCGGGCCATGGCCGGGCTGCTCGAGCTGGCCCCCGCCGAGCCGATCCCAGCGTCGGCGATCCGTGAGTTGAGGCTCGGCACCACGGTGGCCACCAATGCCCTGCTCGAGCACCGGGGTGCCCCGGTCGTGCTGTTGATCAACCAGGGCCTGGCCGATCTGATCAGCATCGGCGATCTGCACCGCCCCGATCTGTTTGCCCTGGCGGTGCAGCGGCCGACGCCACTCGAGCACCGCGTGATCCAGGTGCCCGGACGTCTGGCTGCCGATGGCAGCGAGCTGGAGCCGCTGCGGTGCGATGAATCACTGCACCAGCGCCTCGTCGAGGCTGTTGCCGATGGCTATCGCAGCGTCGCCATTGCCCTGCTGCACAGCACGGTCAACAACGCCCACGAGCAGCAGTTGGCGACCTGGGTGGCCTCACTGGGTCTGGAGCTGGAGGCCATCAGCCTGTCGCACCGGATCAGCCCCCTGCCACGACTGGTGCCCCGCGGTCAGACCACCCTGGTGGAGGCTGCGCTGGCGCCGGTGCTCGATCGCTACCTCGATCAGCTTGAGGCGGCCCTGGCCGGTGCGGTGTCCCTGCGGGTGATGCGCTCCAGTGGCGCCCTGGCGCCGCGCCCCTGGCTGCTGGCCAAGGACACGATCCTGTCGGGTCCGGCCGGCGGCATGGTGGGTGCCCTGGCGGTGGCGCGTCAGGCGCTGCAGCAGGCTGGGTTGCCGTTGCAGCCGGTGGTTGGCTGCGACATGGGCGGCACCTCGACCGATGTGTTTCATGCCGCCTGTCAGAGCGGCGACTGGGCCTGGCAGCGCAGCGCCGAAACCGACGTGGCTGGCCTGCAGCTGCAGGCACCCATGTTGCCGATCCACACCGTGGCGGCCGGTGGGGGGTCGATCGTGCGCTTTGACGGCGAGCGCCTGCAGGTGGGGCCCGCCTCGGCCGGAGCAGACCCAGGTCCTGCCGCCTATGGCCGCGGCGGTCCGCTCACGATCACCGATGCCAATGTGGTGCTCGGTCGCCTGCCCGAGCAGGCCTTGCCGCCGGTGTTTGGCCCGGGCGGCGATCAGCCCCTTGACCGCGCCGTGGTGACCCGCGGCTTCGCCGATCTCGCCAAGGCCATGGCGGTGGTGCGCCCGGGCCTCACGGCCGAGCAGGCTGCGGCCGGGGCTCTGCAGATCACGGTCGAAACCATGGCCGCGGCGGTGCGCCGCATCTCGATCGAGCAGGGACACGATCCCCGCGCGGCGCTGTTGGTGAGTTACGGCGGTGCCGCAGCCCAGCACGCCTGCCGCCTGGCCGATGAGCTGGGCCTGCAGCGGGTGCTGGTGCACCCCCTGGCGGGCGTGCTCTCGGCCTATGGCATTGGCATGGCACCCCAGTCGCTGTTGCTGCAGCGCAGCCTGGCCATGCCGTTGCGTTTCGGGTTGTCGGTCACGCTGCGCGCCCTGGTCGCCAACCTGGTGGCCGAGGGCGAAGCCGAGCTGGCCCGGGTCACAGGCCCCGCTCAGCTGCCGCCGGTTGTGACCGTGCGACTGGAGTTGCGCCAGCCGGGTCAGGCCCGGGGGCTCGAGATCCCGTGGCCTGGGCCTGTCGCCGCCGATGGGGCTGAAGCGACAGACCTGCATGACGCTGCAGAACTCGCGCAGCTGCGATCGGCCTACGGCGATCGCCATCAGCAGCGCTACGGCTACCGCGGTTCAGCCGATGACCTGGTGGTCGAGCAGGTTCTGGTGGAGGTGCAGGCGGTTGCTGCGCCCCATCTGGCCCTGGCTGCGGTGCGGGACCAGGCCCCCATGGATCTTGCCCCCGTTACTACCCGCCTCTGGATCGACGCCCACCAGGGCTGGCAGGACGTGCCGCTGTGGCAGCGGGCCCAGCTGCACCATGGGCAAGGCCTGCACGGACCCGCGCTGGTGCTCGATGCGACCACCACCCTGGTGCTGGAGCCCGGTTGGCAGCTGCGCTGTCTGGCCGATGGTGCCCTGTTGCTGGAGACCGACCGGCCTGCTCAGCGGTCCATCGCAGCCGGCCCTTCGGCTGCAGCGGTGGACCCGGTGTTGCTGGAGCTGTATCACCACCGCTTCGCGGCCATCGCGGTGCAGATGGGCGTGCAGCTGCAGCAGAGCGCCTGCTCGCTCAACATCCGCGAGCGGCTCGACTATTCGTGTGCTGTGTTTGACCAGCACGGTGCCCTGGTCGCCAATGCACCGCACATTCCGGTGCATCTGGGCTCCATGGGCGACAGCGTGGTGAGCCTCCTGGAGGCGGTCGCCCGCCGAGACCGGGCGCCCCTGGCCCCCGGCGATGTGGTGGTGTCCAACAACCCCTACAACGGCGGCACCCATCTGCCCGACATCACCGCCATCACCCCGGTGTTTGCCCCAGGGGCGGCGCGGGGCTCGCTGCCGCTGTTCTTTGTGGCCTCCCGCGGGCACCATGCCGATGTGGGCGGCATCACCCCCGGCTCCATGCCCGCCAGCAGCCACAGCATCGAGGACGAAGGTCTGCTGCTTGACAATGAGCCCTTCCTCGTCAATGGCGACTTCGATGCGTCGCTGTGGCGTGCACGGCTCGCGCAGCTGCCCCATCCGGTGCGCAATGCCGAGCAGTTGCTCGCCGATCTGCAGGCCCAGGCTGCTGCCAACCGCACCGGCGCCAAGGCCCTCGCTGAGCTGATCGCGCGCCAGGGCCTAGCCGAGGTTCAGGCCTACATGGGCCATGTGCAGGCCAATGCGGCAGCCGCGGTAGGGCGCTTGCTCGTGCGACTGAGCGATGGCCGTTGCACCCTGAAGCTCGATCACGGCGCCCGGATCTGTGTGGCCGTGCAGGTGGACCGGGCGGCCAGGCGGATGTGCATCGATTTCAGCGGCACCTCGCATCAGCACGACGGCAACCTCAATGCCCCCCTGGCGGTGACCAAGGCGGCGGTTCTGTATGTGGTGCGCGCCCTTGTGGCCGAACCGATTCCACTCAATGCCGGTTGCTTCGCGCCGATCACCCTGATCGCCCCTGCCGGAAGCCTGCTCAATCCGCTGCCGCCGGCTGCCGTGGTGGCCGGCAACGTGGAGATCTCTCAGGCCATCGCCAATGCGCTGTTGGCGGCCCTGGGGCAGCAGGCGGCGAGCCAGGGCACCATGAACAACCTGTGCTTCGGCAATGGCGAGTCGCAGTACTACGAAACCATCGGGGGTGGCTGTGGCGCCGGTCCGGGATTCCCGGGCGGTTCGGCGGTCCAGAGCCATATGACCAACTCGCGCCTCACCGATCCCGAGGTGCTCGAAGCCCGGCTGCCGGTGCGGCTCGAACAGTTCGCCATCCGCCGTGGCTCAGGCGGCAGGGGGCGCTGGCCCGGCGGCGATGGGGTGATCCGTCAGCTGCGTTTTGTTGAGCCCATGGTGGTATCGCTCATCAGCGGCTCCAGGCGCGTGGCCCCGCCGGGACTGGCGGGGGGTGGCGCCGGTTCAACCGGCCACAACAGCCTGATCAGCCACGATGGGCTCGCGACAGCGTTGCCCGGTTGTTTCGAGCGGCAGTTTCGAGCCGGTGAGGCCTTGCGGATCGAAACCCCCGGAGGCGGTGGGTTCGGAACCCCGAACTGAACACGGCGCCGGGGCGACCGCTCTTACGACTGGGGTGCTGCTGGTGCGCTGATCAGGTTGATGGCTGAAAAGGCCAGGCCGATGCCAAACAGGGTGCCGATCGCCCAGACGCTGTCGGTGGGCCATTCGGCGATCAGCATGCCGCCCAGGATCGCCGTGACGATGCCGTCGATCAGCACCAGGCCGCGTGCGGGACCGTTGCCGCTGGCCGCAGCCGCCAGTTCCATCACGCCCTCAAAGGCGAGCAGAAAACCCACAAACAGGGTCAGGCTCACCTCGCTGTCGACCGGAAACGCCAGCACCCAGATCCCACCGCCGAAGTACAGCAGTCCCGACAGCAGGCGGAACAGCTTGCCCTTGAGGTCGGGCTCACCGGTGAGCCGCAGCGCCTGGCTGACCCCGGCGATCACCGCCACGGCGCCGATGGCGATGGTGAGCAGGGTGGCCGAGACGAACGGCACCACGATCGACAGGCCCGCGGCCGCAAACAGCAGGGCAGCAGTGATCCAGCGGAGGGTGGGTGAAGCCGGAACCGACACGGCAGCAAGAAACAGATGACGGCGCACACCTTAGGGGTCTTCTCGCCTGGGGCTGCCGGGTCAGGGTTGTATGGCAAACCATCACAGAGTTCCGCAGTCTTAACCACGCCTCAGCACCATCGAGAACGCAGACCTGACGACTCAGGATCCATGCTCGAGCTGCTGCCGCCGCTCAACGATCACAACCTGCCCTGGATGGACACGATCCACCCGATCGTGGTCCACTTCGTGATCGCCATGGGGCTGATCAGCTTCGTCTTTGATCTGATCGGGGTGGCCTTCCGCAAGACCCGGTTGTTCGAGGTGAGCTTCTGGAATCTGCTGTTTGCCACAGCGGCGATTTTCGTGGCCATCATCTTTGGCCAGGTGGAAGCCGGCCTGGCCAATCCCTATGGCGCCTCCAGCGAGATTCTCAACCTGCACAGCACGATCGGCTGGTCATTGGCCGGAGTGTTGTCTCTGCTCTCGGCTTGGCGCTATGTGCTGCGCAGCAAGGATCCCCAGCAGTTGCCCCTCTCCTTTCTGGGGGCCGGTGGGGTGCTGTCGGCCCTGATCGTGGTTCAGGTGATGCTTGGCAACCAGCTGATCTGGGTGTACGGGCTGCACACGGTTCCTGTCGTTCAGGCCGCTCGCGCCGGTCTGGTCTGAGCCATGACGACACCGCTTTACGTCACGCCTGAGGCGCCGATCGAGCAGCTCAGCGCGCAGCTGGGCGCCAACGGTCTTCCCTATGCCGTGCCGATTCACCCCAACCTGGTGCATCTGACGATCGGCCTGTTTGTGATCGCCATCGCCTTTGATATCGCCGGCGCGCTGTATCCGCTGGAGAAGCGGGTCTTCCGCTTTCTGGCCCTGCCGATCACCCGTGCCGGCTTCCACGATGTGGGCTGGTACAACCTGCTCGCCTGCGCTGTGGTGAGCTTCTTCACTGTCGCGGCTGGCTTCTACGAGATGTTGTTGGCCCAGCCCCTGGCTGGCGTCACCAGCAGCATCGGCCTGCAGAGCATGGAGACGTTGCTGATCCACGGCGTCGGTGGCGTCGTGATCCTGCTGGTGATCGTGGCCATGACCGTGTGGCGCGGTTTTCAGCGTTTTGTCTGGCGCCGCGACATGGGCCGTCAGGTGCAGTGGCTCTATCTGCTGGTGGGTCTGGTGCTGTTTCTGGTGATCGGTCTGCACGGCACCCTCGGCGCTGAACTGGCCGCTGAATTCGGAGTCCACATCACCGCCGACCAGTTGCTGGCTGCCGGCGCCGATCTCAAGGAGGCCCTGCCATGACCCCCTCACCAGCCCAGGGACCTCGCTTCAGCCCGCTCTCGGTGGTGGCCCTGCTCGGGTGGGTGGCCTTGCTGATCGCCCTCAGTCTGTGGATGGGTCAGCAGGCCTACCACTGGCTGCCGGTGCAGGCCTCCACCGCCGCGCCCCTGGTCGATGGCTTGTTCAGCTTCGAAACCGCCGTCGGCACCTTTGTGTTTGGCGGTGTGATCTCGGTCATGGTCTGGGTGATGGTGATGCACCGGGCCGAGAAGTACGACGCGAGCGATGCCGAGCCGATCGAGGGCAACACCCGTCTTGAAATCATCTGGACAGCGATTCCCTTTGTGCTCGTGATGGCAATCGCCGTGTATGCGATGCGTGTCAACACCACTCTCGGGATGCTGGGCCCCATGGAGCACATCCATCTGCGCAGCTCCGTGGAGGAGGCCGGTGGCTACGCCGGTGATCGTCTGCCTGCCGAGCAGGTGGAGGTGATCGCTCGACAATGGTCGTGGGAGTTTCGCTATCCCGGTGCCGACGTCTCCACCACCGAACTGCATCTGCAGGTGGATGAGCCGGTCACCTTCAGGCTCGTGTCTGAAGATGTGCTGCACGGCTTCTTCATTCCGGCATTTCGCCTCAAGCAGGACATCGTGCCTGGTCGGGCGATCGATCTGAACGTGACTCCCACCCGCGAAGGCCGGTATCGCCTGCGTGATTCGCAGTTCAGCGGAACCTGGTTCGCCGCCAACCAGGTTGATGTGGTGGTCGAGAGCGCCGAGGCTCACCAGGCCTGGCTTGCGGCTGCCGCCCGCCAGCCCCTGCAGAGCGGCATCAGCGATGCCTCCCGTGAATATGCCCAACGGGGCCAATCCAGCAAAGCCGGCTGGGCCACGGTTCCCCCGGCTCCCCCTCCACAGGTGAATGTGCCTGGATCCAACACCCTGCCCCACGACGGCTGAGCCAGCTGCAATCCCATGACCCTTGCGACCTTCCCCGCCAGCGAGCCCAAGCCCTCCTGGACCCGCTACTTCAGCTTCAACACCGATGCCAAGGTGATCGGGATTCAGTACATCGTGCTGGCCTTTTTCTTCTTTTTGATCGGTGGTCTGCTGGCGATGATCATCCGTGGTGAATTGATCACGCCCGAAGCCGATCTGGTTGATCGCACGGTCTACAACGGCATCTACACGATGCACGGCACCGTGATGCTCTTTCTGTTCATCTTTCCGGTGCTCAACGGGCTCAACAATCTGTTGATCCCCACCATGATCGGAGCTCCAGACATGGCGTTCCCGCGTCTCAACGCGGTGGCCTTCTGGTTGGTGCCGATCTTCGGTGTCCTGCTGATGAGCAGCTTCTTCGTGCCTGGTGGGCCGGCCTATTCGGGCTGGTGGTCCTACCCACCCGTCAGCATTCAGAACCCTCTGGGTCACCTGATCAGCGGTCAGGGACTGTGGCTCACGGCCGTCGCCCTCTCAGGGGTCTCGTCGATCATGGGGGCGGTGAATTTCGTCACCACGATCATTCGCATGCGGGCCCCCGGTATGGGCTGGTTCCGCATGCCGGTGTTCTGCTGGACGGCCCTGGCTGCCCAGAGCCTGCAGTTGATCGGACTCCCTTCCCTGACCGGCGGCGCGATCATGCTGCTGATGGATCTGGTGGCCGGCACCACCTTTTATGACCCAGCAGGCGGCGGCGATCCGGTGCTTTACCAGCACTTCTTCTGGTTCTATTCCCATCCGGCCGTCTACGTGATCATCCTGCCGGTGTTCGGCGTCTTCTCCGAACTGTTTCCGGTTTATGCGCGTAAGCCTCTTTTCGGCTACGTGTATGTGGCGTTGGCTTCCTTCATCATCGTTGGTCTGGGATTGATTGTGTGGGTGCACCACATGTTCCCCAGTGGTGTTGCCGAGTGGATGCGCAACCTGTTCATGTTCACCACCATGCTGATTGCGGTACCAACCGGGGTGAAGGTGTTTGCCTGGCTCGGCACCCTCTGGCGCGGCAAGCTTCGGCTGACCACGCCGATGCTGTTCTGCCTTGGCGGGCTGTTCAACTTCGTGTTTGCCGGCATCACCGGCATCATGCTGGCCACCGTTCCGATCGACCTGCACGTCTCCAACACCTACTTCGTTGTCGGTCACTTCCACTACGTGATCTATGGCGCTGCTGTGATGGGGATCTTTGCGGCCATCTACCACTGGTTCCCCAAGTTCATCGGGCGGATGCCCTACGAGGGTCTGGGCAAGCTTCACTTCCTGCTGACCTTCGTCGGAGCCAATCTCAACTTCTTGCCCATGCATCCCCTGGGCCTGATGGGCATGCCACGGCGCGTCTCGAGCTATGACCCTGAGTTTGCCTTCTGGAATGTGCTCGCCAGCCTGGGGGCGTTCCTGCTTGGTGTCTCGATCATTCCGTTTCTGCTCAACATGGTGAGCGCCTGGGTACGCGGGCCCAAGGCCACCCACAACCCCTGGAACGCCATCGGTCTGGAGTGGCTACTGCCCTCACCCCCTGCCGAAGACAACTTCGGCGAGCATGTGCCGGTTGTGATCTCCCGGCCCTATGGCTACGGGCTCGGTCAACCCTTGGTCGAGCACCAGGCCGAGATCGAACAGGCCCTCACCCTGGCCGAGCAACAGGAGACAGCCCGATGACCAGCGCTTACCCAGCACCCGATGCCGAGTCCCAGCACGCTGAGGCCCACGAGAAGCACAACCTGACAGGCTTCATCATCTTTCTCTGCTCCGAGAGCGTCATTTTTCTGGCCTTCTTCAGCGGCTATGCCCTGCTGAAGACCAGTGCACTCGACTGGTTGCCACCTGGTGTTGAAGGCCTGGAGTGGCGGATGCCGCTGATCAACTCGGTCGTGCTGGTCTCCAGTTCTGGCACCATCTATCTGGCAGAGCGGGCCATGGCCAGGGGCAGCCTCTGGGGTTTCCGGGCTTTCTGGCTGTTGACCATGGCGCTCGGTGGTTACTTCCTCTATGGCCAGGCTGTTGAGTGGAGCAGTCTTCAGTTCGGCTTCACGTCGGGCACCTTCGGAGGCACGTTCTATCTGCTCACCGGCTTTCACGGTCTGCATGTGGCCACCGGGGTCGGCCTGATGACCTTGATGCTGATCAAATCCTTCATCCCCGGCAATTACAGCGGAGGTGAGCAGGGGGTTCAGGCCACCTCGCTGTTCTGGCACTTCGTTGATGTCATCTGGATCATTTTGTTTGTGCTCATTTATGTCTGGCAGCGGAGCTGAGCCATGATCATCGACGACCGCCATTACGACGTCATCGTCATCGGCAGCGGTGCTGCCGGTGCCACCGTTGCCGCCAGCCTGGGCCAGAAGGGTCACAGCGTGCTGTTGCTTGAGCGGGGCGGCCCCATGCCCTTGGCCGATCAGAACGTCGCCGATGTGGAGCTGTTCCGCAAGGATCGCTACCACCCCAGGGAGCAGTGGTTCGGCACCGATGGGGATCCCTTTTCACCCCAGGCGATCTATGCCTTCGGTGGCAACACCAAGATCTGGGGTGGTGTGCTCGAGCGCATGCGTGAGCGCGAGTTTGCAGGGCTGCAGCTGCAGGAGGGGGCTGCGCCCGCCTGGGGCCTGAGCTACGCCGATCTGGAACCGTGGTACGAGCTCGCCGAGAGCCTGTACCGGGTTCACGGCCGTGCCGGCTGTGATCCCACCGAACCCCGTCGCAAGGCCGATTACGCCTTGCCTCCCCGGCCGGTGGAGCCCTTTCTCGACGAGCTGCGCCAGGGTCTGGAGCGCCACGGGGTCTCGCCCTATCCGTTGCCGCTCAGCTGGTCGGATTCACCGGTCGACCCCAGTGGCGATGCCGAACTGTTTGGCGTCGATCCGGCCCGCCAGTGTGCGTCGGTGACGGTGCGTGGCGGCGCCGAGGTCACCCAGCTGCATGTCAACCCCAGCGGCAGTGAAGTCAAGGGTGTGCAGGCCAGGATTGATGGTCAGAGCTGGCTGTTCACGGCCCATCAGGTGGTGCTCGCAGCCGGTGCGATCAACACGGCGGCGATCCTGTTGCGTTCCGCCAACGATCGCCATCCCCTTGGCCTGGCCAACGGCTCCGATCAGGTGGGCCGCAACCTGATGAAGCTGCAACAGACGTCGATCCTGCAGCTCGCCGCGGTGTCCAATTCCGGCCGCTACGGCCGTTCTTACGGCATCACCGATTTTCTCTGGGGCGACAGCAATGTCTCCTTCCCCCTCGGGGCCATCGCCAACGGGGGAGGCGTGCTTCAGGACGCCCTGTTTGCCGAGTCACCCCCGGTGCTGTCGCTGGTGAGCAGGCTGCTGCCCGACTTCGGCCTTGAGCAGCTGGCCTCCCGCTCGATCACCTGGTGGGCATCGAGCCCCGTGCTTCCCCAGGCCCACAACCGCCTCAGCCTGCGGGGTGATCGCCTTCAGATCAACTACGTGCCCAACAACCGCGAAGCGCACGACCGTCTTGTCTACCGCTGGATCGATGTGCTCAAGGCTGCTGAGGCCGATCCCCAGATTCAGGTGGTCAGGGCTGCGCCCACCCACCCGCGCGGCGAGGCACCGCTGTCGGCCATGGGTTATGCCTGCGGCACCTGCCGTATGGGCGACAACCCCGCCACATCGGTGGTTGATCTGCAGGGCCGCAGCCATGAGCTGGGCAACCTCACCATCGCCGACGCGAGCGTGTTTCCGGCCTGCCCGATGATGGGATTCGGTCTGACGGTTATCGCCAACGCCCTGCGGGTCGCCGATTCCGTCTCCACCGTCCTGTCATCAAGGTTGCCATGACGGCCAGTCCTGGGCCGTTGCCCGCCTCCCCTGCGCTGCCGGCCCTTCCGTCTGAGTTCAGGCGCATCGCTGCACGGGACTGCGGCCATGAAGATTGGGCGCTCTGGGGCAGTTATCTGCCTGAACGGCAGTGGGGCACGGTGCGCGAGGACTACTCGGCCGATGGCGATGCCTGGCGCTCCTTTCCCCATGACCATGCACGCTCGAGGACCTACCGCTGGGGAGAAGACGGACTGCTCGGCATCTGCGATGCGCAGTGCCGGCTCTGCTTTTCGTTGGCCTTGTGGAACGGTCAGGATCCGATCCTCAAGGAGCGGCCCTTTGGTCTGGGCAACCCGGAGGGCAACCATGGTGAGGACATCAAGGACTACTACTTCCATCTCGCCAATACTCCCACCCACAGCTTCATGCGTGGGCTCTACAAATATCCGCAGGCAGCGTTTCCCTACCAGCAGCTCGTTGACGCCAACGGTTCCCGCAGCCGTGATCAACTCGAGTACGAACTGGTTGACACCGGTATTTTTGATCAGGGCCGATATTTTGATGTCTTCATCGAATACGCCAAGGCCTCACCCACCGACCTGTTGATCCGGATCCGCGCGATCAACCGCGGCCCCGATCCTGCCCCGCTGACGCTGCTGCCCACGCTGTGGTTGCGCAACACCTGGAGCTGGGGGTATCCCGATGAATCGGAGCAGCCCATGCGCCTGGATGGGGATCAATTGGTCACGGACGATCTTCCCCATCTGGGCGGCTACAGCCTCAGTTGTGAGGAGCCCGGGCGCTGGTTGTTCACCGACAACGAGACCAACCATCAGCGTCTGTATGGCCAACCCAATCCCACGACGTATCAAAAGGATGGCTTCCACCGTTATCTGATTGACGGCGAAACAGCAGCCATCAACCCAGCCCAATGCGGCACCAAGGCGGCCCGCCAGGTGCAGCGCACCATGGCTCCCGGTGAGGAGTGGGTACTGAATCTGCGTTTGCGGTCCAGGGATCTGGAGGCATTGCCCGCATTTGGAGACGACTTTGACGCCGTGTTTGCGCAGCGGGAGGCGGAGTGGAGCGCTTCCCTGCAGCACATGGTGCCCAATCTCAATGAGGACGACCGTCTGATTCACAGTTCTGCGATTGCAGGTCTGTTGTGGTGCAAAAAGTATTACGGCTGGAGTGTGCTGCGCTGGCTCGAAGGAGACCTGAACCAGCCCCCGCCGCCTGCCAATCGCTGGCACACCGAGACGGCGCGTTGGAGCCGTCTGCATGCCCATGACATCATCTCGATGCCTGATGCATGGGAGTACCCCTACTTCTGTCAGTGGGATCTGATGTTCCATTCGGTGGCTTTTGCCATCGTCGACCCCCAGACCGCCAAAGAGCAGTGCTTGTTGCTGCGGTCGCCCCATTACACAGCGCCCAACGCCCAGACCCCTGCCTATGAATGGGCGTTGTCGGATCCCAACCCCCCGATCGGGGCCTGGGCGGCGCTGCGGGTGTTCCAGATCGAACGCAAGCACTATGGCCGTTCCGATCACGGTTTTCTGCGGTCGGTGCTGCGCAAATTGCTGCTCGAGTACGGCTGGTGGGCCAACCGCAACGATCGCTCAGGTGACAACGTGTTTGAAGGGGGCTTCCTTGGCCTCGACAACATCGCCATCTTCGATCGCCGCTTTCCGCTCGCCGATGGCAGTCGCATCGAGCAGTGTGACGGCACCGCCTGGATGGCATCGCTGAGTCTCAACCTGCTCGCCATTGCGGTTGAACTGAGCAGTGAGCAGCCCGAGTACCGCGACCTGTGTGAACGGTTTGTGCACGACTTCGTGCAGCTGGCCATCACCATCAACCATCCGGGACAGCGGGGCTATCTCAACTGGGATGAGCAGGACGGCTTCTACTACGACGTGATCAAGCGCCCCGATGGCAGCACCGATTACCTCCGCACCCGTTCATTGACAGGCCTGATTCCCTTGCTGGCGGTGGCCAGCTTTGATGTCGAGACCGTCACACGGCTGCCCGAGCTGGATGTGCTCAAGAGCATGAGTTGGTTTGTGCACGAGCGCACCACCCCCACGTGGTTGGCTGCCAATCTCGGCCAGTGGCGCAACGACCGTATTCTGTTCACTCTGGTGCCAGAAGATCGTCTGCGCCGCATCTGCGAACGCTTGTTTGACGAGGATGAGTTTCTCTCGCCCTATGGCATCCGAGCGTTGTCGAAGGCTTATGAGCAGCAGCCCTACCAGTTCACTGAGGGTGGTGATCATGAGGTGCTCGCCTACAGCCCGGGCGACAGCCCGGTGGCGATGTTTGGCGGCAATTCCAACTGGCGTGGCCCGGTGTGGATGCCGACCAATTTTCTGCTGATTGAGTCGTTGCAGAAATTCGCCCATTTCTACGGGGACAGCTTCAAGGTCGAATTTCCCACCCGCTCGGGCAACTGGCTCAACCTCTGGGAGGTGTCGCTGCAGCTCGAGCATCGGCTGGCCAATCTGTTTCGCCGCAACAACGAGGGCCGTCGCCCATTCAACGGTGACGTCGACCTGTTTCAGAACGACCCGCACTGGCGTGATCTGATCCTGTTCAACGAGTATTTCCATGGCGACAACGGTCGTGGTGTCGGTGCCTCTCACCAGACCGGCTGGACCGCCATGGTCGCCAAGATGATCAACCAACTCAGTCGCTATCCAACGGGATAGCCCCCGACCCTCCTATTGATTCCCAAGCGTCATGCAGGAACTCAGCGGCCCGTCCTGGACCTCCTCACCCCAGCCGCGGGCCGAACAGCTGCAGGTCAGTGATGGAGAGCACTTTGATGTGGTGATCATCGGCAGTGGTGCCGGTGGCGGCACCCTGGCGCGGGTGCTGGCCCCCACCGGTCTCAGGATTCTGGTGATCGAGCGTGGTGATTGGCTTCCCCAGGAGCCTGAGAACTGGGATGCCGAGGCGGTGTTTCAGCAGGGCCGCTACCTCTCCAAGGACATCTGGACCGACAAGCATGGCAAGCCGTTTCAACCCGGTAGCCATTACTTCGTTGGTGGTGCCACCAAGATGTACGGCGCCCATCACTTCAGGTTGAGGGCTCGCGATTTTGAGGAGCTCGTCCACATCGATGGAATCTCGCCGGCCTGGCCCCTGCGTTACAGCGACTTCGAGCCCTGGTATCAGAAGGCCGAGGAGATGTACCACGTGCATGGCCTGCGGGGGGAGGATCCGACCGAGCCTCCGGCGAGCGGTCCTTACCCCCATGCGCCGATCTCCCACGAACCACGGATCGCCAAGCTCGCCGATGATCTCCGTTCGGCGGGTCTGCATCCTTTTCACGCCCCCAGCGGGGTCATGCTGGATGAGGCCAACATGCCCTTCAGCCGTTGCCGCCGCTGCAACAGCTGCGACGGGTTCCCCTGTCTGGTCCATGCCAAGAGCGACGCCGAGGTGATCGGCATCCGACCTGCCCTGGGCTCCCACAACGTCACCTTGCTGACTCGTGCCGAGGTGAGGCGTCTGGAGACCGATGCCTCGGGTCGCAGCGTCAAGGCCGTGCAGCTGTTGCACAACGGTACCCCCATGCGGGTCAGTGGAGATCTGGTGGTGGTGAGCTGTGGTGCCGCCAACAGCGCCCGCTTGCTGCTGATGTCAGCCAACGACAGGCATCCCCGTGGTCTTGCCAATGGCAGTGACCAGGTGGGGCGCAATTACATGTTCCACAACAGCAAGGCGGCGGTGGCGCTGTCGCACGAGCCCAACCCGACCATCTTCCAGAAGACGATCTCCGTCAATGACTGGTACTTCGGAGATGCCGATTTCGACTATCCGATGGGCAACATTCAGATGACCGGCAAGACCCGTGGGGCGATCATGAAGGGCTACGCACCGCTGGAAACCTTCTTGATGCCCAACTGGTCGATGGACAAAATCGCTGAGCATTCCCTCGACTTCTGGGTTTCGACCGAAGATCTGCCCAGCCCCGACAACCGCGTCACGATCACGCCAGATGGTGCCATCAACCTGGCCTACACCCCCAACAACCAGGCGGCATCCGATCACCTCTGGAGTCGCTTGCAAAGCCTGCTCGATCGCCTCTATCTCAAGGATCACCTTGTGGAGCGCCAGGTGTATGTCAAAAACGCCATGGGCATCGCCGCAGTGGGCCACCAGGCCGGCACCTGTCGCTTTGGCACCGATCCAGCCACGTCGGTGCTCGATGTCAACTGCAAGGCCCATGAGCTCGACAACCTGTATGTCGTCGACACGAGCTTTTTCCCGAGCATCGGTGCGGTGAACCCATCGCTCACGGCAATCGCCAACGCGATCCGTGTGGGGCATCACCTCAGGGAGCGCCTGGGCGCCCGCTGAGACAACACGGCTGGATCCAGGAGCATTTCAGGCTTGGAACCCCTGCACGAACCGCTGGCGCTCGGGGCTGACTGGCAGGACCCGTTGCCCCTGGTCAGTCTCGATGAGGCCCTCGAGCACACCCTGCTCCACACCGGCATCAGCCGTGAGGCCTTGCTCGGGCGGTTGCTGGCCGATCTTGGCCAGCCCCTGTTGCAGCCGTTGCTGTGGGTACTGCCGCGACGCTGGCGCCTGGCTCCGGCGGACCTGCCGCCACGCCTGCAGGGTCTCAGTGCGCTATTGCAACAGGGCCTGATCAGCC
>Ga0310330_100261_pt1 | contig 15520 bp, 13 predicted proteins | sample LakMicDCLTotalB5_FD_195544 | JGI IMG/M metagenome (GOLD analysis project Ga0310330, IMG submission 195544) | Enriched freshwater cyanobacterial communities from Lake Michigan, Michigan, United States - MI23.DCL.Total.B5 (v2) (version 2) | ecosystem: Environmental > Aquatic > Freshwater > Lake... | reverse complement strand
GGAGAGTGGTTGTCATGAGAACGAGAGAAGAGTGTTCCAGAGGAACGGGTATGGAGGGCGGTAAACCGCCAGGGCGAAAATCGCCGGACGGAATCCCGTCGCTCGCAACTGTAACGGAAGATTGCGTCATTGCTGAGAGTGGTCGGGTCGCTGCACTCAAGGGCTGCTGATGGCGCCGATCAGCCCTGCTGATGTGTGCCCTGCGGCCCGCCCGATCACCTGGAGTCCCAGCGTCACGTTGGTGCCCACTCGGGCCTGCTTCAACGCTTGCGGCTATTGCAGTTTCCGGCGCCCTCCCGATCCCACCGAGCCTCTGGCGGATGCCCTTGGCGATGGCGAGGCCCTGGCGGTCCTGGCGGCCAGGCCCTGGGCGGCGGAGGTGTTGCTTCTGAGTGGTGAGCTGGCTCCGCACTCTCCCCACAGGCAGGCCTGGCTGCGGCGGCTGCTGGACCTGTGTCGGCTGGCCTGGGCGGAGGGCCGATTGCCGCACACGAATGCGGGGCCCCTGTCCCTAGGGGAGATGGCGGACCTGGGCCGGCTCAATGGCTCCATGGGACTGATGCTGGAGGGGCTTGGTCCCGCCTATGACGCCCTGCACCGCCGGGCACCGAGCAAGCGTCTGGAGGTCCGGGTGGCCCAGCTAGAGCAGGCCGGGCGGCTGGGAATTCCCTTCACCACCGGGTTGCTGCTGGGGGTGGGGGAGAGCCAGGCCGATCGCCGCGAGGCGTTGGAGTTGCTGGCCAGGCTGCAGGGGCGGTGGGGCCACCTGCAGGAGGTGATCCTGCAGCCCTACCGGCCCGATGGCGCCACGGCCCAGCGGCTCACATCCGTGGAGCAGGCCGATCTGCTCGGCACCATCGCCGAGGCCCGCAGAATCCTGCCCCCGGAGGTGCATCTGCAAATGCCGCCCAACCTCTGGTCCCTGGAGGCCTTGCCCGCGGCCCTGGCTGCCGGCATTGACGATCTGGGCGGGATCGACAGCGGGGATGTGATCAATCCCGCCTATTCCCAACCCAGCCCCACTGACTTGGCGGCGGTTTTGGAGCGTTCCGGCTACCGATTGGTGCCTCGGTTGTGTGTGCACCCGGCCTGGTTGTCCTGGCTGCCCGCTGCCGTGCAGGACCAGGCCCGCCGCGCCGAATCCAGGTTGTTAGCGTCCGAGCCTTCGGGCCCCTGGAGTTGAAGGCCGTGAGCACCACGAGCGACCACCGGGTGCTGCTGGTACGGCTGCCCTGCAATCCCATCTTCCCGATCGGGCCGATCTATTTGGCCGATCACCTGCACAAGCAGTTCGGGGGGATGCCCCAGCGGATCCTGGATCTGGCTGCGGTGCCCCTGCTTGATGTGGAGCGGGTGCTGCTCCAGGTGGTGGCGGCGTTTCGCCCCACCCTGCTGGTCTTTTCCTGGCGTGACATCCAGATCTACGCGCCGGTGGATGGCCGGGGGGGCAATCCCCTGCAGAACTCTTTTGAGGTCTTCTATGCCCGTAACCCCCTGAGAAGGCTTCGGGGGGCTTGGGGCGGTCTGCAGTTGATGGCGTCGTTTTACGGAGAGCTGTGGCGCAATCTGCGGTTGGTGCGTCGGGGGCTGCGTCGTGCCCGGCGCTTCCATCCTGAGGCTCGCGCCGTGATCGGAGGCGGGGCGGTGAGTGTGTTCTACGAGCAGTTGGGTCGCAAGCTTCCCAAGGGCACCGTGGTGTCGGTGGGGGAAGGCGAGCCGCTCTTGGAGAAGTTGATCCGCGGCGACTCCATCGCCGGTGAGCGCTGCTTCGTGGTGGGCGAAAAGCCCAGAGCTGGTTTGATCCACGAGCAGCCGGGCGGCATGGAGAAAACCGCCTGCAACTACACCTACATCGCTGAGATCTGGCCCCAGCTCGACTGGTATCTCGAGGGCGGAGACTTCTACGTGGGCGTGCAGACCAAGCGCGGCTGCCCCCATAACTGCTGCTACTGCGTCTACACGGTGGTGGAGGGCAAGGCGGTGCGGGTGAACCCCGTCGAGGAGGTGATCGCCGAGATGGCCCAGCTCTATGCCAAGGGGGTGCGTGGCTTCTGGTTCACCGATGCCCAGTTCATCCCGGCCCGCCGCTACATCGAGGATGCCAAGGAGTTGCTCCGGGCGATCCAGGCCCAAGGCTGGAACGACATCCGCTGGGCGGCCTACATCCGCGCCGACAACCTCGATGCCGAACTGGCGGAGTTGATGGTGGCCACGGGCATGGACTACTTCGAGATCGGCATCACCTCCGGCTCCCAGGAGCTCGTGCGCAAGATGCGCATGGGCTACAACCTGCGCACCGTGCTCGAGAACTGCCGCCTGCTGGCGCGCGCCGGCTTCCGTGAGCACGTGTCGGTGAACTACTCCTTCAATGTGATCGATGAGCGGCCGGAGACGATCCGCCAGACCGTGGCCTACCACCGCGAGCTCGAACGCATCTTTGGCGCCGACAAGGTGGAGCCGGCGATCTTCTTCATTGGCCTCCAGCCCCACACCCACCTCGAGCAGTACGGCTTCGACCAGGGCCTGATCCAGCCCGGTTACAACCCGATGAGCATGCTGCCCTGGACGGCTCGCCAGTTGCTTTGGAACCCCGAGCCCATGGGCAGCACCTTCGGCCGCATCTGCCTGGAAGCCTTCGAGCGCAACCCCGCCGATTTCGGCCGCACGGTGATGGATCTGCTGGAGCGCGACTACGGCCTGGCGCCCCTCGAGGAGGCGTTGCACGCGCCGGTGGAGGGGCGCAAAGCCCTGGCTACGGCGACCCGGTAGCGCCGTTCCACCAGCGGCGGCGCACCCAGAGCAGGGTCCCTAGGCCGATCCAGCCGATCAGGCCGCCGATCGGGTTGATGTCGGCGCCGCCGGGGCCCACCCACCAGGCGGGCGCCGCTGGGGAAATCTGCAGCAGTCCCTTCTGGACCAGAAACCAGCCCCCCACCAGGCCGCCGTGGAGGCCAACGGCGCCCCACAGGGAGCCCCCATCGGCGCGGCGCTGCAGGGCCAGCACCAGTCCCAGCAGGATCAAGCCCCCCAGCAAGCCCACCGCCTCCAAGCCCGGGGCCCGGTACCAGGGGTGCAGCAGGGAAAAGATCACGGCCTGCAGCACCAGCGCCCGCCGAGGGCCCACCTGCAAGTCCAGCTCCCCCCACAGCCAGCCGCGAAACAGCAGCTCTTCGGCGAAGCCGACGCCGACCAGCAGCAGGAGGCCGTTGAGCAGCAGGGCGCCATGGAGTTCGCCCAGCCACTGGGCCTGCCCGGCCAGTAGCAGGGCCCCGGCCACCAGCACCAGCAGGGCCAAGGCCTTGAGCAGGCCGCGCACGCCACTGCGCAGGCCGACGGCTAGCGGGACGGTCACGCCCAGCCGCTCCCACGGGTGGGGCTCTGGCCAGACGCGCCGCAGGCGCACTGGCAGGCTCACCAGGAGCAACACCAGTGCCATTGCCAGCCCTGCCAGATCGATTTGGTCTGAGCGCCAGCCAGGGGCCAGCCAGGCCAGGGGACGGGATAAGAGCCAGCCCGCTGCATAGAGCAGGGGCACGTAGAACAGGGTGCCCCAGCCATTGAGCCGGGTCGCTTGGGGCACCTCGGCTGAAGGGGGAGCCATTCAGGTTTCCGGCTCGAGGCTGCTGCTCAGGCCCTTGGCCTTGAGGGTTTCGCAGTAAAACTCGGCCGGCTCCAGATCGCAGACGATGACCAGGCCCACGCCGGTGTTGTGGGCCTCCAGCATCACGGCGATGGCGTCTTGCTCGCTGAGGCTCGGCACCACCTGCCGCAAGGTGCTCACCACGAATTCCATGGTGTTCACCGGGTCGTTGTGGAGCAGCACCTTGTAGCGGGGAGAGGGCTTGCGCACCCGCTCCGGAGCCTTCTCCATCACAGCTGCTCCGCCGCTTTCGCGGCCCGGGCTCTGGCTGGCGACTGGTTGGGAGGTCATGGCTGCTGGTGTCATGACGACGGCTCCATTAAAGGGCCCGGATGCGCCGCATGGCTTCCTCCACGTTCTCACGGCTGTTGAAGGCCGAGAGGCGGAAGTAGCCCTCGCCGGCGGCGCCGAAGCCGCTGCCGGGGGTGCCCACCACGTGGGCCTGGCTCAGCAGACGATCGAAGAAGCCCCAGGAGTCGAGGCTGTCCGGCGTTTTCAGCCACACGTAGGGGGCCTGCTCGCCGCCGTACACCTGGATGCCGGCGGCGGTGAGCTCGCGCCGGATGATGGCGGCGTTCTCCATGTAGAAGGCCACTAGGGCCTTCACTTGGGCCTGGCCTTCAGGGGAATACACCGCTTCGGCGCCGCGCTGCACGATGTAGCTGACGCCGTTGAATTTCGTGCACTGGCGCCGGTTCCACAGGCCCCAGAGCTCCACACGCTCGCCGTTCGCCGCCGTGCCCATCAGGCCCCGGGGCACCACGGTGAGGGCGCAGCGGGTGCCCGTGAAGCCGGCGTTCTTGGAAAAGGAGCGGAACTCGATGGCGCACTCGCGGGCGCCCTCGATCTCATAGATCGAGTGGGGCAGGGAGGGGTCCTGGATGAACGCCTCGTAGGCGGCGTCGAACAGGATCAGGGCGCCATGGGCGCGGGCGTAGTCCACCCAGGCCTGGAGCTGCGCTTTGGTGGCCACCGCGCCGGTGGGGTTGTTGGGGAAGCAGAGGTAGATCAGATCCACCGGTGTGCTGGGGATCTCCGCCTTGAAACCGTTCTCGGCGTTGATGGGCAGGTAGGTGAGGCCGCCGTACTGGCCGGCGTCATCGGCGTCGCCGGTGCGGCCCGCCATCACGTTGCTGTCCACGTACACGGGATACACCGGGTCGGTCACGGCGATGCGGTTGCCTTCTCCGAGGATGTCGAGAATGTTGCTGCTGTCGCACTTGGAGCCGTCGGAGACGAAGATCTCTTCGGCCGTGATCTGGCAGCCGCGCGCCTGGAAATCGTGCTTGGCGATCGCGTCGCGAAGCCAGAGGTAGCCCTGCTCGGGCCCGTAGCCGTGGAAGCCCTCGCGGGTGCCCATCTCGTCGATGGCGGCCTTCATCGCCGTGCGGCAGGCCTCCGGCAGCGGCTCGGTTACGTCGCCGATGCCCAGACGGATGATCGGCGCTGCCGGGTTGGCTTCGCTGAAGGCCTTCACCCGCCGGGCAATTTCTGGAAACAGGTAGCCCGCCTTGAGCTTGAGGTAGTTGCCGTTGACCTGGGCCATGGAAGAAGAGTGCCGCGGACGGGAGGTAATGGCGGGATTGTCCTATGGCGGGGGGCACTGCATACGATCAAGGCAGCTCCCCAGCCGCTCCCATCTGTGACTGTCGTCCCCGTCGAGGCGCCCCTGGATGGTTCCCTTGCGGCCCCGGTGGATTTCACCGCCCTGGTCGACCTGGAGATCAGCAAGCCGGCCCGCTATCTGGGCAATGAGCTGGGGGTGCTTGAGCGGGATTGGGAGGTCGACTGGTCCTCGGCGGGAGTGCGCTGGGCCCTCACCTATCCCGAGGTCTATGAGGTGGGCGCCAGCAACAGCGGCCACATCATTCTCTATTCGATCCTGAATGCCGTTCCCGGCCAGCTGTGCGACCGCAGCTATCTGCCGGCGCCGGACCTGGCGACCCGCCTGCGGGAGCGTGGCGCACCCCTGTTTGCGGTGGAGAGCCGCCGGCCCCTGGCGGCCTTCGACATTCTGGGCTTCTCCCTGAGCTATGAGCTGGGCGGCACCAACATCCTCGAGATGCTGGAGCTGGCAGGCATTCCGATCCGTGCTGTCGACCGCGGCGACCTACCCCTCGGCCATCCGGAGGCGCCGCCGCTGATCTTTGCCGGCGGTCCCACGGCCACCAGCAATCCGGAGCCCTTCGCCGCCTTCTTCGACTTCATCGCCCTGGGCGACGGCGAGGAGCTGCTGCCCGAGATCGGCCTGGTGGTAGCCGAGGCTCGCGCTGCCGGGCTGACACGCCGCGATCTGTTGCGCGATCTGGCCCAGGTGCCGGGGGTGTACGTGCCCTCGTTCTATGGCCCCGGCGCGGATGGGGTGTCGATCGAGCCGCTCGAGCCCGGTATCCCGGCGCGCATCCAGCGGCGCACCGCCACGCCGATGCCCCACTACGCCATGGGGCTGGTGCCCCACATCGAAACGGTGCATGACCGGCTCACGGTGGAGATTCGTCGCGGCTGCACCCGCGGCTGCCGCTTCTGCCAGCCCGGCATGCTCACCCGCCCCGCCCGCGACGTGGAGCCCGAGGCGGTGGTGGATGCGGTGGAAGAGGGCATGCGTCGCACGGGCTACAGCGACTTTTCGCTTCTGTCGCTGAGCTGCTCCGACTATTTGGCCCTGCCAGCGGTGGGAGTAGAGCTGCGCAACCGCCTGGCGGATCAGAACGTGAGCCTCACCCTGCCGAGCCAGCGGGTGGACCGCTTCGACGAAAACATTGCCCACATCCTCGGGGGGACGAGAAAGGGCGGGCTCACTTTCGCGCCCGAGGCCGGCAGCCAGCGCCTGCGCGACATCGTCAATAAGGGGCTCACCGATGCCGAGCTTCTGGCCGGCATCCGCATGGCGATGGCGAACGGCTATCGCAAGGTGAAGCTCTATTTCATGATCGGCTTGCCGGGGGAAACCGACACCGACGTGCTCGGCATCGCCGACACCTGCCAGGCCCTGCAGCAGCAGTGTGCGGATCTGGGCCGATTGGAGCTGAATCTCACGATCAGCAATTTCACGCCCAAGCCCCACACCCCGTTCCAGTGGCACAGCGTCAGCACCGCGGAGTTTCGGCGGCGCCAGGAGTTGTTGCGCAGGGCTCTGCGTCAGCTGCGCGGCCTCAAGACCAACCTCACCGATGTGCGCCTCTCGGCGGTCGAGGATTTTGTGGGGCGGGGTGACCGGCGTGTCTCGGCGGTGATTGAGGCGGCCTGGCGGTCTGGGGCGGGTCTCGATGCCTGGTTTGAGTCCGCCGAGCGCAGCTATGCCGCTTGGACCGGTGCCATCGAAGCGGCAGGCTTGGCCGGCCGCTACCGCCAGTTGGAGCTGGGGGCCTGGAGCGCAGCAGAGGCGATGGAGACAGCAGATTTGGAGGCCTTCTGCCGCCAGAGCCTGCCCTGGGACCACATCGATTCCGGCCTCGACAAGCGCTGGTTGGCGGAGGATCTCCAGCGGGCCCTGGCCGCAGCGGTCGTGCCGGATTGCTCCTTTGAGGGGTGCAGTAGCTGCGGGGTGTGTGGTCCGGAGCTCGGCCACAACGTTGTGATTCCGCCGCCTTCGATTCCTGTCGCCTTGCCCCAGTGCGCCCCGGCCAGTGAGCGGGTGGATCGGCTCCGGATTGGCTTCACCAAAACCGGTTCTCTGGCGCTGATCAGCCACCTCGACACGCTGCGGATGTTGGAGCGGGCCCTGCGCCGCTCTGGTCTGCCGGTGAGCTTCACTGGCGGCTTCCACCCCCTGCCGCGCCTGCAGCTGGCCCTGCCCCTTCCCCTGGGGGTGGAAGGTTATGGCGAGTGGCTCGACCTGGAGTTCACCCAGGAGCTGGATCCGGCCCAGGTGCGGGAGCGGCTGCAACCCCAGCTGCCCCCTGAATTCCAGCTGCTCTCGATAGCCCGGGTTCCGGTGTTTGGGGTCAGCCTGTCCCAGGAGTTGGCGTCCGCCCATTGGACATTCCTGCTCCAGGCCCAGGGAGCAGAGCCGGTGGCCCCTGAGCAGTGGCTGCAGGCTCGCGCCACTCTGTTGGAGGCTGAGACCTTGATCTGGCATGACACGGACAAAAAAGGGCGCCCCCGCAGTCGGGACTGCCGGCCCTTCCTGCTGGATTTGCAGATGCCCGCCGCGTCAGACAGCCCCCAGCAGTGCAGTTTGCGGGCGGCGATCGATGCGTCCGGGCGGAGTCTGCGGCCCGAGCAGGTGCAGCACTGGATTGCTGAGCGCCTGGGCCAATCTCTCGTCTTGAAAGCCCTGCGCCGCCAGGCCCTTGTGCTCAAGCCCGTGCTAACTTTTGTTCAAGGCGAATAGCTCGTGAACTCCGACGTTTTCCTCGGAGTCCTTAGCTGCCGGTAGCCAGATTCGTTGGTTTCACCGCCCCAGGGCACCCCTGCCCCAGTCTTCGCCCCACTGCTTTCAAGAACTTCCATTCCTGAAAGCTGTTCCGCGGCAGTTGATGCGCGGCTGATTCAGAACAGCATTTTTCGCAGCAACGCCTCCCGGGCTGTCCGGTTTCCCCGGTAACTCGGTTGCTCCAGGCCCTTCTCCAGGCCGATCGATTTGACGGGCTGACGACAGCCCTACCGCATTGCATGACCCGGGATCGGCAGAGCCCCCATCCGGTTCCGCCCAGCCCAGATCTGGCTCAGCCAGATCCACTCCATTGAGTTCTCCCCTGGCCGGGCCCGTCGGGCCCTATCCCTCTCCCCATGCCCCAGCAGATCGTCATTGCCGAGCAACTGCGAATCGCTGCAGTTCTCAACGACGAACGTGTTGATGAACTGGTGGTGGCCCAAGGCCGCTACCAGATCGGCGATGTCTATCTCGGCACGGTTGAAAACGTGCTTCCCGGGATCGATGCCGCCTTTGTGAACATCGGCGAAAGCGAGAAAAACGGCTTCATTCACGTCACCGATCTCGGCCCGTTGCGGCTGCGCAAGGGTGCCGCCGGCATCACCGAGTTGCTGGAGCCCCGCCAGAAGGTGCTGGTGCAGGTGATGAAGGAACCCACCGGTACCAAGGGCCCACGCCTCACGGGCAATCTCGCCCTGCCGGGGCGTTTCCTCGTGCTCCAGCCCCAGGGCCAGGGCGTCAATATCTCCCGCCGAATCAACGGCGAAAACGAACGCAACCGCCTCCGGGCCCTCGGGGTGTTGATCAAGCCCCCGGGGGCGGGCCTGCTGATTCGCACCGAGGCTGAGGGTGTCAGCGAAGAGCTGCTGATCGATGACCTCGAAACCCTGCTGCGCCAGTGGGAGGGCATTCAGACCGCTGCCGAGAGTGCCAGTCCGCCGGTGCTGCTCAACCGCGATGAAGACTTTGTGCATCGCGTGCTGCGCGATCTCTACAGCCCTGACCTGGTTCGCGTGGTGGTCGACACCCCGGAAGCGGTTGCCCGGGCCAACGCCTTCCTCGGCTCCGACCACACCTCGGTACTGGTGGAGGCCCACGCCGAATCGGCGGAGATCCTGGAGCACTTCAAGGTCAACGCCGCCATCCGGGATGCCCTCAAGCCGCGGGTGGATCTGCCTTCCGGTGGCTACGTGATCATCGAGCCCACCGAGGCGCTCACCGTCATCGACGTCAACTCGGGCTCGTTCACCCGCTCGTCCAATTCCCGCGAGACGGTGCTGTGGACCAACTGTGAGGCGGCCGTGGAGATCGCCCGTCAGCTCAAGCTGCGCAACATCGGTGGCGTGGTGATCATCGACTTCATTGACATGGAGTCGCGTCGCGATCAGCTGCAGGTGCTGGAGCATTTCACCCAGGCCGTTCGTGACGACGCCGCCCGGCCCCAGATCGCCCAGCTCACGGAGCTGGGCCTGGTGGAGCTCACCCGCAAGCGCCAGGGTCAGAACATCTACGAACTCTTTGGTCGCGCCTGCCCCAGCTGTGGTGGTCTGGGCCATGTGGCGGTCTTGCCCGGCAAGGACACCCTTCAGCCCCTGGCCTCCCTCACCGGTCTGGTGCGCTCGGCCGCTTCGGCCCGGGCTGAGGTGCTGAGCCCCGCAACCGCGGAGGGTGGGTCTGGCCGACGGCGTCGTGGTGGCCGTGGAGGCCGCGGCGGCAGTGATCTGGCGGAGACGCCCACGTTTGCCGACAGCATCGACACTCCCGTGGCCTTCGAGGCTCCTCGCAGCAGTGGTAGCGCCAGCACGGAGCCGGCTCCCCGCCGTTTCGATCACGAGCTGGTGGCCGTGCCGATGGATGCCGACCAGGAACTGGTGTTTGGTTGGATGGGTCTCAATCCGGCCCTGCTGCTGGACGAGCCCCCCAGCGGCGACAACATGGTGGTGCGGGTGGTGCGTCCAGGCATGGATGCCGAGGAGGTGCTGGAGGACGCTCGCCAGCAGCTCGCCGCCTCTGGCTCCCGTCGCCGTCGTGGCCGGGGCGGACGGGGCTCAGGATCGACCGAGGGCCCAGCCAGCGATGCCGAGGCTTCAATGCCGCTCCGGGAGGTGCCCGCACCGGTCGAGATCACTCCCCTGCCCGAACCGGGCGAGCCGGAAACGGTGGTCACGGTGTCGGTGCCCACCACCGTCAGCATTGCCCCTCCAGAGGTGGAGCTGCCGGCACGGCGTGGGCGCACCCGCAGCTCGGCAAGCTCCTCCGGCGCCAAGACGGGGGCAGCCAAAACCGCTGCCGCGAAAACCGCTTCCGCCCAAACCGCCGCAGAGAACACGCCAGCTGTGGTGACGCCCGTCGCCCTTGCGGAACCCGACCTGGATGAAGCCGGCGAACCTCGCCGCCGCCGCCGCCGCTCTTCGGCTTCCAGCTGATTGGTGTCGCCGGATCCCTGGCAGGGCCGGGATCCGGCCGCGTGTGCGGGGGTGGATGAGGTGGGGAGGGGTTGCCTCTTCGGTCCGGTGTTTGCCGGAGCGGTGGTGTTGCCTGCCACGGCGCTGGACCCGTTGCGCGAGCTTGGTCTCACGGACAGCAAAAAGCTCACCGCTCGCCGTCGGGCGGCCCTGGTACCGGTGATTCAGCAGCTGGCATCGGCCTGGGCCCTAGGCCAGGCGGCGGCTTCTGAGATCGATCGCCATGGCATCCGGCTCGCCACCGAGCGGGCCATGCACCGCGCCCTGCAGAAGTTGCCGTGCCAGCCCGAGCTGGTGCTGGTGGATGGGGTGCTGCCGCTGCGGGGCTGGGGTGGCGAGCAGGTGACCCTGGTACGCGGCGACAGCCACTGCCTGGCGATCGCGGCTGCCAGTGTGCTGGCTAAGCAGGCGCGAGACGGGCTGATCAAGGCCCTGGCTGCGCGGTATCCGGGCTATGGCCTGGAGCGCCATGCGGGTTATGGCACGGCCCAGCACCGTGGGGCTCTGGAGGCCTGGGGGCCCACGCCCCTGCATCGCCGCAGTTTTCTGGGCCGGCTGATGCTCAGTGCTCCTGACACCAGGTTTGAAAGTCGCTGAGCAGCTGCTGGCCCACCCGACCCTTGATCCCCAGCAGGATGCCGGCCAAGAGCGAACGGCCCGTGGCCTCAAGCACCTTGGCGGGGATCAGCTTCAGCAGGGGCGGTTGGCTCACCTCCACCGCCAGGGTGGCTTCCCCCTCCAGCCCGCTGGGTCCTGCCGCCAGCCAGGAGCCCAGGGTGAGCTGGAAGTCGTCCACCAGCCCCAGCCCCTCCAGTTCGCAGTCGGTGGCTTCCAGCACCAGGCGTCCTGGCTCGAGGCTGGTGCGCAGGTCCACCACCGGCTGAATCTGCAGTTGGAATACCTGCAGATGGGTCACGGAGTAGCGGTAGCGGCCCTGGCCCAGGGCCTCGAGCTGGCTCGGGTCGAGCAGGGCTTTGACCACTCGATCCTGATCGTCCAGGTAGGCGGCCAACCGTTCGGGTTGGTGGCTCACCTCAAGTTGCAGTTGCTGACTGGCGCTGAAGGCCAGGGGCATGGCCTGCGGGCCGGCGCGGCATGATCCTATCGGCCCCTTCGGGCTGCTCCCCTTCGGTTTCTAGAAGCGATGCGTTTTGCCTTTCTCGGCCCGGTCGGCACCTACGGCGAGCAGGCAACCCGGCACCTGGCCGAGCTGGAGGGCATCGCCCACCCGGAGCTGGTGCCCCAGCTCGGCATTCGCGCCGTGGTGCAGGCCCTGGCCCAGGGGACCTGTGATGCGGCGGTGGTGCCGGTGGAAAACTCCGTGGAGGGAGGGGTTACCGCCTGCCTGGACGCCCTCTGGGAGCATCCCGATCTCACCGTGGCGCGGGCCCTGGTGTTGCCCATCCGCCATGCCTTGCTGGGCAGCGGCCCGATCGAGGCCGTGAGTGAGGTGCTCTCCCATCCCCAGGCTCTGGCCCAATGCAGCCAGTGGCTCTCCGAACACCTTCCCCAGGCGCTGCAGCTGCCCACCAGTTCCACGGCCGATGCGGCCCGGATGGTGGCGGGGAGCAAATTTCGGGCGGCGATCGCGTCCCGGCAGGCGGGGGTGGAACACGGCCTGCAGGAGCTCGCCTATCCGATCAATGACGTCGCCGGAAACTGCACCCGGTTTCTGCTGTTGCGCCGGGGCCCCCGCTCTCCCCACGGGCCGATGGCCAGTGTGGCCTTCTCGCTCCATTCCAACCAGCCTGGGGCCCTGCTCGAGGCGCTGGGCTGCTTTGCCCAGCGCGGGCTCAACATGAGCCGCATCGAGTCGCGGCCATCCAAGCGGGAGATGGGCGAGTACATCTTCTTCGTGGATCTGGAGCTGCCTGAGGGGTCAGTGCCCCTTGAAGCGGCCTTGGCCCAGTTGGAGCCCCTCTGCGAGCATCTGGCCCTGTTTGGGGCCTATCCGCTCACCAACCTGACCTAGACCAGCGTCAGGCGGATTCGGGCTTGCGGCCGCGAAACACACCGAACTGCATCAGGCCGGTGGCAAACGCCCAGTGCATGAGCAGGATCGTGGGGGTTTCGCGTAGGCCTTGCAGCACGGCGCCGGGCCCGAGACCCAGAATCGCCCAGGGCCGGCGCACCCCTTCGCCGATCGAGTCGATCCAGGAGGGCAGGGTGGCTCGGGTCCAGTCATCGGTGTCGATGGCCAGGTTGGCGCCGTAGCCGCTGTGTTCGAGGTGCCGCTGCAGCCCCCGGATGCTGGCAAATTCCGGATGGGCCCACTGTTCCAGCAGTTGGCGCATGACCCAACGTTCCCGCCGGCCCATGGCTCCATCGGCGGGATCGCGACGGTTCCAGTCGGCCACGGCCAGTCGGCCGCCAGGCTTGAGCACCCGTAGCAGCTCATCGGCATAGCGCTGTTTGTCGGGCATATGGGGGCAGGCCTCCACGCTCCAGACGGCGTCGATGCTGGCGTCGGCCACCTCCAGGGCAAGGGCGTCCATCACGGCGAAGCGGCAGCGCAGGCCGGCTGGGGTGAGGGCTGTCGCCCGGGCGATCTGGGCGGGACTAATGCTGATCCCCAGCACCTGGAAGCCGTAGTCGCGGGCCAGGATGCGGGCGCTGCCGCCGATGCCGCAGCCCACATCGAGCACGGTGGAGCCGGGGGGGAGCTGGTCGAGGCCGCTCCAGCGCACCAGCTCATGCACGAACGTTTCCTTGGCCCCGCGGAAATCCTGGTGGCGGGGCTGTCCCAACCCGCTATCGCGGTAGTAGCCCAGATGGATGTGGTCGCCCCAGAGGCGTTCGAGCAGCTGGTCGTTGGTCCAGCGGTCGTAGGCCTGGGCGACGCTGTCGGCTGATTGGTAGCGCCGTCGCCGCCGCAACCACAACGCAGTGCCGAGACCGATCGCGGCACAGGCCAGGGCCCCGGCCCCGAGGGTGGCGGCCAGGGGCCAGCTGATGAGTGTCATGGGCCGTTGACGGGAAAGCGTTACTGGGGTTGGAAGGTGTCTTTGAGCACGGTGCGGGCTGCCAGCTGCCGGCGGGTCTGATCCAGCAGCTCATATTCCTGGCGCAGGCGCTCGCTCGTGTCGGTGATCTCAAGCAGGGCTTGCTGGTGGTCAGCCACGGGGCCGCCCAAGTGGGCGCCGATCCAGAACGACAGTTCGCGGGGCAGGTCGGGCAGATCGCTGGGCAGGCTGGCCGGCTTGCCAATCAGTTTGCCGGTGAGCTCCACCACGTCCCGCAGGGCCTGGCCGACATCGCTGGCCAGAACGTCCAGCTCCTCATGGCTGGCCTCGGGTTCATCTTCAATCCAGCTCACCAGACCTACCCGGAAGGGGGCTTCGCGCACGATCTCGAGCACGCGAAAGCGCTGTTGTCCCATGGTCACGATGTTGCTGCGGTCGTCGTCCTGGGTTTGGCAGTGAAGGATTTCGGCGCAGCAGCCCACCGAGGCCATCGCCTGGGTTTGGGGATCCCAGCGCACCACCCCAAAGCGCTGGTCGTCGGCCATCACCGGCCGCAGCAACATCCGGTAGCGGGGTTCGAAGATGTGCAGCGGCAGCACTTCCTGGGGGAAGAGCACCACGTCCGGCAGGGGGAAAAGGGGCAGCTCCCGTACGGCCAACTCACCCATGGCTAGTTCGAGAGAAGCAAAGACATCCTAGAAAAATTGCCCCTGACACGCGCTGGCGTGACCGGGGCAAAAGCGGAGGTTTCGGGGCTCTCTGCGCCTGTGGGCACAAATCAGAGCTTGACTTCGATGTCTACACCACTGGGCAGATCCAGTTTCATCAGGGCATCGATCGTCTTGGCCGAGGGGCTGTAGATGTCGATGATGCGCCGATGGGTGCGTGTTTCGAAATGCTCACGGGAATCTTTATCCACGTGGGGCGAGCGCAGCACGCAATAGATCTTCCGTTTGGTGGGCAGGGGAATCGGACCGATTGCCGTTGCGGCGGTGTGATCGGCGGTTTCAATGATTTTTTCGCAGGAGAGATCCAGCATGCGGCGGTCGAATGCCTTCAAGCGGATGCGGATCTTCTGCTGGGCAATGGCGGTGGACATGTCAGAACGGGCGTCGGGAAGCCCCAGGGCGGGACACCCGGGTGGCTGATGGAGCTGGGTTGTCGAGGTGCGAGTCGATGGGAGCCGAGGGGTGAGTCATCTGACCCACCCCAAGACGCTACCTCAGGCTCAGGCGATGATCTTGGAGACCACGCCGGCACCGATGGTGCGACCGCCTTCGCGGATGGCGAAGCGCATGCCCTGCTCGATGGCCACCGGGCAGATCAGCTCGCCGGTCATCTTGATGCGGTCACCGGGCATCACCATTTCCACGTTCGCGCCGTCGTCGGAGGTGAAGGCCGTGATCTGGCCGGTCACGTCGGTCGTACGGATGTAGAACTGCGGGCGGTAGCCAGCAAAGAAGGGGGTGTGGCGGCCGCCTTCTTCTTTCTTGAGCACGTACACCTCACCCTCAAACTTGGTGTGGGGGGTGATGGAGCCGGGCTTGACCAGCACCATGCCGCGCTCGATGTCCTCCTTCTGGATACCGCGCAGCAGTAGTCCGCAGTTGTCGCCCGCCAGGCCCTCTTCGAGCAGCTTGCGGAACATCTCCACGCCGGTGACAGTGGTCTCGCGGGTGTCCTTGATGCCCACGATCTGCACGGTTTCGCCCACCTTCACCTTGCCGCGCTCGATCCGACCGGTGGCCACGGTGCCACGACCGGTGATCGAGAACACGTCTTCCACGGCCATCAGGAAAGGCTTGTCGACTTCGCGCTCGGGCTCGGGAATCGACTCGTCGACGGCGTCCATCAGGTCGAGAATCTTGTCCACCCACTCATTGGCGCCGCGCTCGGCCTTGTTGCCAGCTTGGATGAATTCGAGGGCCTTGAGGGCGGAGCCAGCCACCACGGGGATGTCATCGCCGGGGAAGTCGTAGCTGCTGAGCAGCTCGCGCATTTCCAGTTCGACCAGTTCGAGGATCTCCTCGTCGTCGACCATGTCCTTCTTGTTCAGGAACACCACCAGGGCGGGAAC
>Ga0310330_100260_pt1 | contig 15529 bp, 18 predicted proteins | sample LakMicDCLTotalB5_FD_195544 | JGI IMG/M metagenome (GOLD analysis project Ga0310330, IMG submission 195544) | Enriched freshwater cyanobacterial communities from Lake Michigan, Michigan, United States - MI23.DCL.Total.B5 (v2) (version 2) | ecosystem: Environmental > Aquatic > Freshwater > Lake... | reverse complement strand
CGCACCGCCATGGGGCTGGTGTCAGGCGCCATTCAGAACATGGTGAACGCCATCCCCAAGCCGATCCGCGACAAGCTCGGCATGGCGGTGGGGCAAGCCGCCACCGGCGCGCTGTTCGGCCCGATCGGCTCCTATGCCATCGGTGCGGTGGGTCGTGCCATGTCCATGGGTCCACGCGCTGGCGGCGCCCAGGGCGGCGGCAACGGTGGCATTGCGGCACCGGCGGCGGAGGCGCTGGACCTGAGCGGCTATGGCGCTGGGGGCGGGGGTGGAAAGGCAAAGAAAGGGAAGTCAGATAGGTTCGAGCTCAGCAGCCAGGGCAAAGCGCTGGTGGCCGCCGCAAGCAAGCTGGGCGTGTCGCCGCTTGACCTGGCCACGATCATCGGCTTTGAAACCGGCGGCAGCTACAACCCCAGCCAGTGGGGCGGAGCCGGCGGCAACTACATGGGGCTGATCCAGTTCGGCGGCCCGGAGCGTCGGCAGTACGGCGCCTACCAAGGGCAGAGCTTCGAAGAGCAGGTCCAGGGGCCTGTTGTCCGCTATTTCCAGGACCGCTTCAAGGGAGCCGGGATGAGCACCCAGGGCGCCAGCCTGGAGGATCTCTACACCACCGTTCTGGCCGGCAACCCTCGCGCAAACCGCAACAGTCGTGATTCATTCGGCACCAGCCCACGCAGTGGAGTCGCGTCCATGGGGCCACACCGGAGCGAGGCGCTGCGCCGTTTCTTTGGCGGCTCCATGGCGAACGTGGGCTATGGCGCAGACGACGCCGGCAAGGACGCCGCGCAAGGCTTTGAGGATCAGCGCCGGATCGCCGACGAGAAGAAGAAGGAAGCCGAGCAAACCGCAAAGCAGCTCACCGCCGCACGCGATCTGTTGACCACCAACGAAGCGGCCCTGCGTGTTGCTGAGGCGACCACCCCGCTCCAAAGGCTCAGCGCTGAGTACAGCCAGGACCGGGCCCGGCGGATGGCCGACTATGCCGACAAGCTGCAGGGCGCCCGTAGCGAGGAGGAGCGGATGGCCCTTGTGGCGGCCCAGACCAGGGACATCAGGGCGGCTGAGATCGGGCACCAGGAGAAGCTGCGGGAAATCGTGGCTCAGCGGATCACCCAGGAGCGCGAGGGGGCGGATGCACTGGCCGAATCCATGGCGCGGCTGGAGGAGTTCACCAGCCGCAGCAGCGCCGGGGCGGGCTTCAAGCAGGGACTGCAGGGCTATGTCGATGAGATTGGCAACATGCGCGACGCCGTGGGCCAACTCACCACCAAATCCATTGGCGGCCTTGAGGACAGCCTCACCGAACTCGCCACCACTGGCACCACCAACTTCAAAGCGTTCGCTGCATCGGTCCTGCAGGAGACCAGTCGCATGATCATCCGGCAGGTGGTGCTCGGAACGATCATGCAGGCGATCGGCGGCATCCTCACCCCCTCCCAAGGGGGCTATGGCTTCGCGTCGCCCCGATCACTGGGCAGCTATGCCGGTGGCGGCTACACCGGCGACGGCGCCAGGTCCGGCGGCCTCGATGGCCAGGGCGGCTTCATGGCGATGCTGCACCCCAGGGAAACGGTGATCGATCACACCAGGGGCACCCCCCGGGCTGGCGCCGCTGGCGGCAACGCCATCACCATCAACGTGGACGCCAGCGGCACAAAGGCCGAAGGCAATGCCGGCACCGGCGCCGCCCTGGCCCGCGACCTGGCCCGGGTGGTCGATGACCGACTGATTCACCACCGCCGCCCTGGCGGACTCCTCGCCGCCTGATCATGGCCACCTTTACCTGGACCCCATCCTTCGGCTCGGCAGAGTCGAGCCAGCCGCGGGTCATCAAGACCGAGCTTGGCGATGGTGCAGAGCAGCGGATCAGGATGGGCCTGAACTCAGACGCCAAGTCCTGGAGTCTGCAGTTCAACAACCGCGACGACACCGAACGCGATCAGATCCGCACTTTCCTTGAGGCCCGTGCCGGCGTTGAAGCGTTCGACTGGACGACACCCTGGAACCAGACCGGCAGAAAATGGGTTTGCGATGAATGGAGCATTGACCCCACCAACTGCAACAACAACCAGATCAGGGCCAAGTTTCGGCAGGTGTTCGAGTACTGATGGCCGTTCCATTCTCCGAAGCTCAGCTGCCTGCCCCCTCGGCGCTGATCGAGCTGTTTGAGCTGCAGCTGATCACCGCCATCCATGGCGCCAGCACTCTGTATCGCTTCCATGCCGGCATCAATGCCAAGGGCACCGGCGACATCGTGTGGTCCGGCAACAGCTACCTGGCCTTCCCGATTGTCGCCGATGGGTTCAGCTACTCCGGCAACGGTCAGCTACCCCGGCCATCGCTGAAGGTGGCCAACGTGATGAGCACCATCTCGGCGCTGCTGCTGGGCCTGCCGGCGGGCCTGGAAGGCGCCAAGGTGACACGCATCCGAACCCATGCCCGCTACCTGGATGCTGTCAACTTCCCAGGCAACGTCAACCCGCTGGGCACGCCAGACACCACCGCCGAGTACCCCCGTGAGGTCTACTACGTTGATCGGCGCAAGAGCGAATCCACCGAGATGGTGGAGTTTGAGCTCGCCGCGGCATTCGATCTAGCCGGCGTGCGCGCCCCCAAGCGGCAGGTGATCGCCACGATCTGCCCGTGGGTCTACAAGTCGGCGGAGTGCAGCTACACCGGCGCCCTGCCCAGCTGCGCCAAGAGCCTGGCCGACTGCCGTAACCACTTCGGCAGCGGTGCCCAGCTGCCCTTTGGCGGCTTCCCTGGAGCAGGCAGCTACTTCTCATGATCGACGACACCACCAAGGCGCAAGCGCTGGCCCATGCCCAGCAGGATGACCCCCGCGAGGCGTGCGGCCTGGTGGTGGTCATCAGCGGCAGACAGACCTACGTGCCGTGCCGGAACATCGCCGAAGACCCCGGCGATCTGTTCACCATTGACCCCGACGACTACCGCAAGGCAGAAGACCAGGGCGAGGTGCTGGCCGTGATTCATTCCCATCCGATCACCCCGCCAGAGCCATCCCCTGCTGATCTGGCGGCGTGCGAGGCGTCGGGCCTGCCGTGGCTGATCGTCAACCCCAAGACCGAAGCATGGGCCGAGCTGGAGCCATCCGGCTACAAGGCCCCGCTGATCGGCCGTGAGTGGGTCTGGGGCGTGCAGGACTGCTGGTCGCTGGTGCGCGACTGGTACGCCGAGCAGGGCACCACCCTGCCGGACTGGCAGCGGCCAGCCAGGCCTGATGATTTCGAGGCGGCTCCCATGTTCGCCGGGCTATGGGAGGAAGCCGGGTTTGAGCAGATCGATCCGGCCGACATGCAGGAAGGTGACGCCGTGCTGATGGCAATCAGCAACGCCAACCTGAACCACGTCGGCGTTTACGTCGGCGATCAGATGATGCTCCACCACCTGCGCGGCAGGCTTTCCAGCCGGGACATCTACGGCGGCTGGCTGCAGAAATGCACTGGCTGGGTCGGCAGACTGAAGATATGAGGACGATCCGCGTCTATGGCCGCCTGGCCCGGTTTCTGGGTCGCCGCGCTTTCCTGGCTGAGGTGAGCAGCGCCGCCGAAGCGGTGCGCTTCCTGCTGGCCAACTTCCCCCAGGTCGAGCGGCACATGGCGGATCAGCATTACCGCGTCAGCGTCGGTGATCGGGCTCTTGGTGCTGATCATCTCCACGAACCGGCCGGCGGCTCAGATATTGCGATCGTGCCGGTGATCGGCGGCGCTGGCGCGGTGGGCCGGATCGTGGCTGGGGTGGCGTTGGTGGCGGCTGCGTTTGTCATCGGCCAGCCTTGGCTGGGACCGCTCGCCTTTTCCCTGATCACCGGCGTCGGCGCCAGCCTGGCCCTCGGTGGCGTGGCGCAGCTGCTCACCCCAGTGCCGCGCATGGCCGGTGCTGGCGCTGCCGTAGCCATGGGCGGATCGAGCGCCGTCAAGTCCGCCGACGACAACGACCCCCGGAAAAGCTACAGCTTCTCCGGCATCCAAAACACCAGCCGCCAGGGAGTGCCGGTGCCGGTGATCTATGGCGAGGTGATCGTGGGATCCGTGGTGATCTCCGCTGGCATTGACGTGGATCAGGTGGCGGCATGATCGGCGGCTCTGGTGGCAGTGGACGCAGTAGGCAGCAGGTGCAGGTTCAGCCTGTCGCTGCTCAGCCGCAGCAGTACGTCCCCACCGAATCCACCAACAACCTCTTCTCAACCAGCTACGCCAAGATCCTGGATCTGATCGGGGAAGGCGAGATCGCCGGCCTGGTCGGCGGACTGCAGGGGATCTTCCTGGGCAACACCCCAATCCAGAACCCTGATGGCAGCCTGAACTTCAACGGTGTCTCAGTGGACGCGCGCAACGGCACGCAGTCGCAGGGCTACATCGGCGGCTTTGATGAAGTCGCCAGCGAGACAGGCGTGGGCGTGGTGGTCACCACCGCGAGCCCCGTCATTCGCACGATCAGCGCGACAGCCGACGCGGCCCGGGTGGTCGTGACGCTGCCGGCGCTGCAGGAATACACCGACAAGGGCGACATCCTAGGCACCAGCGTGCAACTGCAGGTGGCCGTGCAGTACAACGGCGGCGGCTACAGCGTCGTGGTGGACGACACGATCAGCGGCCGCACCTCCCAGCAGTACCAGCGGCAGTACCGCATCGGCCTGTCTGGCCCGTTCCCCGTGGACATCCGGGTGAGCCGGGTGACCCCTGACAGCACCAGCTCGAAGCTGGCCAACGCCTTCAGTTGGGCCAGCTTCAGCAGCATCACCTACGCCAAGCTCAGCTATCCCAACTCGGCGCTGGTGGGGCTACGTGTTGACGCCGAGCAGTTCAATTCGATCCCATCACGCAGCTACCGCATCCGCGGCCTGAAGGTGGCCATCCCCAGCAACGCCACCGTTGACGGCAACAATGGCCGGCTGGTCTATTCCGGCGTGTGGAATGGGACGTTTGGTGCAGCGCAATGGACCAGTGACCCGGCGTGGTGTCTGTGGGATCTGCTCACCTCCAGCCGCTATGGATTCGGCAACCACCTGGACGCCAGCAAGCTCGACAAGTTCGCTTTCTACTCCGCCAGCCAGTACGCATCCACCCTGGTGCCCGATGGCTTCGGGGGGTATGAACCGCGCTTCAGCTGCAACGCCAACATCCAGACCGCTGACGACGCCTACCGGCTGATCAACGATCTGGCCTCCACGATGCGGGTGATGCCGTACTGGGCCGCCGGTGCATTGACGATCAGCCAGGACCGCCCCAGCGATCCAGCCTTCCTGTTCACCCGGGCCAACGTCGGGCCCGAAGGCTTCAATTATTCCGGCAGCAGCATCAAGTCCCGGCCGACCGTGGCAGTGGTGCGCTACCAGGACCTGGGCCTGGCCGATGTGTCCTATGAGGTGGTAGAGGATGCCGGCGGCATCGCCCGCTATGGGGTGGTGAAGGCCGAGATCGACGCCTTCGCCTGCACCAGCCGGGGCCAAGCGCAGCGGCTCGGGAAGTGGTTGCTCTACGCCGAGCAGAACGAAGGGAACACCTGCAGCTTCACATCGAACCTGGCGGCTGGCGTGACGGTGCGGCCGGGCATGATCATCGAGGTCGCCGATCCCCTGCGCGCTGGTGTCCGCCGCGGCGGCCTGATCAACACCGGCCTGCTGATCGACGCGCTGGCCATCGATGGCAACTGGGATGGGCTGCCGGTGATCGATGGCATCACCGGATCGAGCACCACCGCCATCGCCCTGGACGATGCCACTGGCCTGACGATGGCCAACAGTCCCATCCTGTCGGTGATGCTCGCCGATGGCACGGTGCAGGCCCGGGCGGTGGCATCCATCACCGGCAACGTGGTCAGGGTGGCGACGGCGTACAGCTCCATCCCACAGCCCAATTCGGTCTGGATCTTTGAGAGCTCCAACATCCAGGCATCGCTGTGGCGGGTGCTGGCGGTGGAGGAGCGCGATGGCGTTGGCTATGCCATCACGGCGCTGGCCCACAACGCCAGCAAATACGACTTCATCGAGCAAGGCCTGGCGCTGACCCAGCGGGACATCACCGACCTGAACATCATTCCCGATCCGCCGCAGAACCTGAGCTCTACCGAAGTGCTCTACGACGCCGGTGGCCGGGCCGAGGCAAAGATTCAGCTGAGCTGGAGCCTGGTCCCAGGGGCGAGCGGCTACCGGGTGTCGTTCAGGGAGAAAGACGGCAACTGGTCCACCCAGACATCCAAGACCAGCGCCTTTGAGATCCTGGAAACAAAGGCCACCACCTACGAGGCGCTGGTGTCGTCGGTCGGCGTTGGCCTCCAGGTGAGCAAGCCGACGGCGCTCAGCGTGATTGCCTTCGGCAAGACGGCACCGCCCACCAACGTGTCCGGGATCTCCCTGGTTCCGATCGACGACGCGAGCGCCATCATCTCCTGGGCCCGCTCCACCGAGTTCGACGTGTTGCTGGGCGGCAAGGTGCTGATTCGTCACCACCGCTCCCTGGTCGGCGCAACGTGGGAGCAGGCGCAAGAGATCGTCGCCGCAGCAGCTGGCGGCCAGACCCAGAAGCAGGTGCCGCTCCTGGAGGGCACCTACCTGCTGAAGTTTGAGGACGACGGCGGGCGCCGCTCCCGCAACGCTGCGTCGGTCGTGGTGGATCTCCCGGCGCCACAGCCGCGACTGCTGGTGAAGACCATCGCCGAGCAGAACACCCTGCCTGGCGGGTTTGTGACGTTCAGGGGAACGTACACCAACATGCACAAGCAGACCTATACGCCAGACTTCGACACGCGCACAGGGATCATGCTTGCCGGTGGCGTGTACGTCGATTCTCTTTGTGCTGCTCCCGAGTGGGATCTCCTGCCTGGCTTGATTGACACGATGTCAACCAACCCGCCAGAAGGCACTTACGAATTCAGCGAGTCTTACACGGCGCGTGGTGTTTACGACGTGAACCTCAGGCGCCGCGTTGCAGCATTCCCCTTTGTCCCCAATCAACTCTGGGACAGCAACGCCACGCCCATCGATACGTGGGAAAGCGTCGAAGGAGTGGTAGGCGATCGCGTCAATGCGATCACCTACGTTCGCTCGGCCAATGAAGTCCCAACCGGCAGCACGGTTTGGAGCCCGTGGCGCGAGTTTGCCAATGCCATCGTCAGGGGCCGGGCTTTTCAGTTCAAGGCTGTGGCCACCAGCGGCGACCCAATACAAAACGTTTTCATTTATGAGCTAGGAGTGGATATTGAGTTTCAGCAGCGAACCGAGTCAGCTGGCCCGTTTACCGCAGCCGCTGCGACCAACAGCATCAGCTTCACGAACTTCTTCATCGCGTCGCCAACCATTGGAATCACCGCCTACAACATGGCGACGGGTGATTACTTCGTGGTCTCTTCGGTCACGCTTGGCGGATTTGACATCATCTTCCGCAACGCAGCAGGCACTGTCATTGCAGGCAAAACCTTTACCTACACTGCGGTTGGCTTCGGCAGGCAAGTTGCATAACCATGGCGCAACACGACTACATCCTGGAGAACCAATCAGGGCCCAGCTTCCGCGCCGATCTCAACGGCGCGATGCAGGCCATCGCCACCAACAACAGCGGCAGCACTGAGCCATCTCCTACCTACGCCTACCAGTTCTGGGCGGACACCACCGCAGGGCTCTGGAAGCAGCGCAACGGGGCCAACAGCGCCTGGATCACCATCGGCACCCTGGGCGCCACCAACCTGGGCCTGGCGCCGCTGGCGTCACCAGCGTTCACCGGCACGCCAACCGGGCCGACTGCTTCCGCTGGCACCAACACAACCCAGCTAGCCACCACGGCATTCGTGACCACCGCCGCCGGCCTGTCGGTGCCGGCTGGCTCGGTGATCACCTACGCGGGGAACAACGCTCCGGCTGGCTGGCTGAAGTGCAACGGGGCCGCAATCAGCCGCTCCACCTACTCCGCGCTGTTTGCCGTGGTCGGCAGCACCTATGGGGCCGGCAACGGCAGCTCGACCTTCAACGTGCCGGACCTGCGCGGTGAGTTCGTGCGCGGCTGGGATGATGCCCGCGGCGTTGATGCCACCAGGGCGATCGGCAGCGCGCAGGGCGAGAGCTACCTGAGCCACGCGCACGGGATCTCCGACCCTGGCCACACGCACGGCGCCGCCGACTCTGGGCACGCTCACACCTACACCACCAGCAACACCAACAACCAGGCCGCCGCCGGTGGCTCGGCCGCGCAAAGCAACTCGGGCACCTTCGGCACCGCGACCGGCGCCGCTTCCGCCAACATCACGGTTTACGGCGCCGCGACCGGCATCACCGGCACCGCCGCCGCCGGTGGTGCCGAGACACGCCCGCGCAACGTGGCCCTGCTGTACTGCATCAAAACCTGATCAGACTCCCAAGCCTAGACTGAACACCATGGAGGCTTGACCTAATGGCTCAGCACGATTACGTCATCGACAATCAGTCAGCGGCCAGCTTCCGGGCTGACATCAACACCGCGCTGGCTGCGATTGTCAGCAACAACAGCGGCAACACGGCACCGAGCACCACCTACGCGCATCAGATCTGGGCGGACACCACCGCAGGCCTGCTCAAGATGCGCAACGCCGCTAACTCGGCATGGCTGACCATCGGCACCCTGGGCGCCACCAACCTGGGCCTGGTCCCGGCGGCCAGTTCGGGGATGCGCAACCTGCTGATTAACCCCGGCTTCACGATCAACCAGCGGGGGTATGTTTCGGGGACGGCGACGACGGCGGCGAACCAGTACGTCCTTGATCGTTGGTTGGTCCCCACTGTTGGGCAATCGCTTACGTGGACCGATAGCGTAGGCGTCCGCACTGTGACATGCCCAGCGAGTGGCATCTACCAATACTTTGAGCCGTCCGCCTTCCCTGGAACGCAGACCTATACGCTGAGCTGGAGCGGCACCGCAAACGGTTTCATCTATCAGGCCGCACCCGGATTCACGGCTGTATCAAACGGCGGCAGTGTGACGATCCCTGGGAACGTGTTGACGGCGGTCCACTTTGCCGGCGGCACCGTCTCAAACCCTCAACTGGAGCCCGGCCCCGTTGCCACTGCGTTTGAGCGCAGGCCCATCGCGCTGGAGCTGGCGATGTGCAAGAGGTATTTTCAGTGGATTCCGTTCGGATTGTCTTACACGCAAACCGCCTCTTCGCAGTTTATTGAGACTGCGATTGGTTGGCCCGAAATGCGAGCAACGCCAACTCTGGGCGCACTTCAGGCGGACCCGAACCAAACCCAGTCGCAGATCAATGTATTGGGCGCTTACGCCGCTCGCGCCACTCCATACGGCGGAACACTGGTTCTAGCTGGCGGCACATCCCTCGGGACAGTCCAGACCGTCGGTTTCCGCGCATCCCTCACCGCAGAACTCTGATCATGTCCTACAAGCTGACCGGCTACAACAGCGTGATCCGCCTGGAAGATCAGGCCACGATCCCATTCGACGACCGCAACATTGACTACCAGGCCTATCTGGAATGGGTCGCCGAGGGCAACACCCCTGAAGAAGCGGATCAATGACCCTCCCCACCCGCGTCAATCTGGCTGACACCTTCCGGCTCCACAGCAACCCAACGGCCACCAAGACGATTTACCTGGACTTCAACGGGCACGAAACCACCCGCACGGCCTGGAACAACAAGCCCGGACGGGGGGCCACCATCACCACCCCGGCATTCAGCACGGACGCCGATGCCACCACGTTCAGTGATGCCGAACTGGAGCGCATTCAGTACATCTGGCAGCGGGTCGCCGAGGATTACATGCCGTTTGGCATTGATGTCACCACCGAAGACCCAGGCGATGACGCGCTGCTAAATACGGGGGGGACTGATACTAAGTGGGGGATACGGGTGGCGATCGGCGGAAGCTATAGCGATTGGTACGGCAGCTCAGCCGGTGGTGCTGCCTACCATGATAGCTTTGGATTACAATCCTTAGGCCCTGTTGGATTCGTGTTCTCAAATAACCTAGGCAAAGGTAGTGAGAAACTTGCCGCCGAAGCAGCAAGCCATGAGGCGGGCCACACCTTCAACCTAAACCACGACGGCAAAAACCCAGGCACGGAATACTACAAAGGCCACGGCACTGGCCCCACCGGCTGGGCTCCAATTATGGGTAACTCCAATCACAAGGCTTTGACCCAGTGGAGCCAGGGGGAATACGCAGGTGCTAGAAACTACAAAGGCAGCACTACCAATCAAGACGATATTAACATCATTGCCAATAGTGAAAGAAGTGGTGCTGGATTCAGGACTGATGACTTTGGCGATTCTGCCGCCACCGCCACCGTGCTCAGCGGTCCAGCTCTGAGCCAGTTCGGCATCATCACGACCCGCACTGATTCCGACTGGTTCAGCTTCTCCACCGGCGATGGGCCCGTGAGCCTGTCCATCACCACCGCCCTGCAGGCCTGGGTCAGCGATGGCGGCGGGGGATTCTCCAGCCACATCCTCGCCGGGCGGAGTCCGAACCTGGACATTGCAGCCAGCCTGTTTGCCGTCGATGGCTCCCTGATCGCCACCAGCAACCCGCTCAACAAGCTGAGCGCCAGCTTCAATCTCAGCCTGGCCGCTGGCACCTACTTCATCAAGGTGGATGGCGTCGGCTTCGGTGATCCGGCCACCAACGGCTACAGCGACTACGGCAGTCTCGGGGGCTACCTGGTTACAGGGACCCTGGTCTGAATCAGCAGACTGGGGCCATGGCAAACACCACCGCCTCAGTTCGCGACGCTGCTCAGGAGATCGCCAAGCGTGGCGGGATCCTGCCCCACCAGCTGGCCGCTTTGTCTGCGTTGGATCAGACTCTGACGCCTGAGCAACGCCAGGCCTTTACGGCTGACTGGAGAGCAGCTGGCAGCCCGGCAGCGCCCGCGCCTGAGCCCCAGCGTCATGGGCTGATCGGCCCCAAGCGGCGACCCGATCTGAAGCCCGGCGATCACCACCTGGTGGTGGACGACAAGGCAGAGACCGTGGTCGCGTTCGATCACAAAGGCCAGCGGCTGTGGGGTGTGGCAGCGCTGGCGCGGGGCCAATCCGGTGAAACCGATTGGCGCTCCCGTGGGTCCGACACACCGCCGGGGCTGTATAAGGTCGGCGCCATCTACAGGGACTACGAGCAAGACCCATCCAAGACCTTCACCCCCGAGCGCCGGGCTTACGGGTGGTTCTCGTTCGACCTGATCGGCCTCGAGGGGCAGGAAGGCCCTGGCTCCGTTGATGGCCGCGACGGGATCATGATCCACGGCGGTGGCTCGGCCTGCGGCTGGCCTGGTGCCTGGCTGCCGCTCCAGCCGCTCCATCCGACGCTGGGCTGCATCCGGATGCACAACCGGGACCTTCGGGATTTGCTGCTCCCCCTGGCCGGCCTGGGCACGGTCTACGTGTCGGTCTGGCAGGAAGGGCGATGAGCGAGCGCACCTTCCAATGCCGCCGCAACTCGACCTGTCGGGCCTGGCTGCCGGAAAGCGCGATCGAATGGCAGGAGACATCAGGTCGGCGCCGGCCGTTCTGCGCGCCGGGGATGTGCCCCAACAACAAACGATCGGACACGTCTGACGAGTTGTTGGCGTTGCAGCTGGATGCCCGCAGGCTTAGGGCCGAGGTGCGCGACGCCAAGGCATCGGCGGAGCGGGCCCTGGCCAAGCTGGAAACGGTGCAGGATGCCCTGACCACAGCCCTGGAGATCAGGGACATTTTCGACCAGGGCGCGATCGAGCCGCCGGGCGACCCAGAAAAGGAAGAGGCGGCACCGATCCTGATGATCAGCGACATTCACTGCGGCATGGTGGTGAAGCCGCAAATTGTGAATGAACTGAACGAGTTCAACCCTGACATTTTCGACGACCGGCTTGATGCGGTGTTCCGCAATGCCCTGAAGATCATCAACGGCCAACGCAACACCATGACCATCCGCGAAGGGGTCGTATGGTTCGGCGGCGACATGATCGAGGGAGAGCTGCACAATGACGCCATTCAGAATCAAACGCTGACACCAACCCAGCAGATCATCCGGTGCCAGCTTGCCCTGGTGCGGGGGCTTGACTTCCTGCTGGCTCACTCTGATCTGGAGCGGATCATGGTGCCCTGCAACGACGGCAACCATGACAGGCTGACAAAGAAGATGCAGTCGAATCACAGTGAGAACTCGTTTGCAAACCTGATGTATCACAACCTGCGGCGGCACTACAGAGACGAGCCGCGCCTGGTGTGGCAGATCGCCGATTCGGATTGCCTATACATGGATGTCTACAACAAGCGGCTGCGTTTCTTCCATGGCGATTCAGTGAAGTACAACGGAGGCGCAGCGGGCCCGCTATGGAATGTAGACAAGCACTGCAAAAACCTAGACCAGAGCATCCCAGCCGATAACACCTTTCACGGTCACTTTCATACCCTGTCATTTGGAAGGGCTACCAGTAACGGCAGCCTTCCGGGGTGTGCCCCGTATGGGCACCGCCAGGGCTACAGGCCCGAGCGACCACAGCAGGGAATGCGGTTCCTACACAGTCACCTGGGGTTCGTCGGGTCGTTCCCGGTTTTCACGGACTGACCACCGCCGCATCAGCTCCAATCGGCTCCGGTCCCGCAGGCATTCCCCACCGGCGCAGATCTCCCAGCAGCAACCGCCATCAGCATCCACGGCGGCACGCAGGGTGGGGTCATCAGACTGGGGAACCTGATCTGCGGTCATGGAAGGCTGGTGGCTGAAGCCTGAACTCAGTCTGTCCAGGGAGCTGGAGCTGGAAACGGCTCGCCGGGAGATCCCCCGGCTCCACCGGCACGACCTAGAAGCCCGGCTGGATTCGGCGCTGGTTCACGCCGTCACCTTCGACCACCTGCTCCGGCAGGCCCTGGCGCGGGTGCAGGAGCTGGAGATCAAAGAAGCTCTAGCTGCTCCCCCAACTCCGCGCCATCTGGCATGGGCCCGGGATTTGATGGCGGAGCTGGGAGTGAAGCCGAAGGATTGATGCGGCGCATGGTGTTTTCCGCCAAGCGGATCAGACCCCGGGCGCGATGGACCGAGACTTGTTCCCGCTGCGCCAGCTCGGCAACACCGACCACCGGCTCACCCAGGCCGTAACGCCCCCGGATCAACCGCTGGGCCCGCTCATCAAGCCGCGCCACCAGCGCCAGCAGCTCATCCCTCCGCGGACTGGGGGGCTCATCTTCGTCAGCGCTGAGCATGTCGATCAGCGCGGACGGGTCGCCGGAGGTGGAGCCCGGCAGCGGAGCGTCGAGCGAATGACAACCAGCACCGATCAGCAGCAGATGCTCCAGCTCGGCCTGGGCGATGCCCAGCTCCTGAGCCAGCTCGACGCGGCTGGGGGTGCGGCCAAGGTGAGCAGCCAGAGCCGCCGCCACCTTCCCGGCCCTGGCAATGGTGCCGGTGTGGGTGGTGGGGATCCTGATGGTCCTGCCGTGGCTGTCGATGTGCCGGCTGATCCCTTGGCGGATCCACCAATAGGCATAGGTGCTGAGCTTGTACCCACGGGTCGGGTCGAACTTCTCAACCCCACGCTGCAGGCCGATCGCACCAGCCTGGAGCAGGTCGGGAAGATCAGCCTCGGCCACCGCCACCCCTAGGCCATGGCGGGCCCGCCGAGCGACGTGAGCCACCAGGCGCAGGTTGGCCGAGACCATGCGATCCCGGGCCCGCAGGCCCCGCCGCTTGACCGCTGGAGGGGCTTGGTCTGCCGATGGCTCCCAGTCCTGCCACCGCCGCACCAAGGCCCCCAGGTGAAGGGCCTCGGATTCGGTGAGCAGCGGATGGCGGCCGGCCTGCTCCAGCCAATGCGTGGTCATGTCGCTGCTGGTTGGCCGCATGGCTCAGGGCGGCGGTGGAAACGTGACCAGCGACGCAACCGCCAGCAGGACGGCGAACGCCATGGCGGCTGGGCTGCCGAACCAGAGCAGGGCCACCGCCCAGGCCGTGAACAGCAGCAGCAGCGACAGCGCCACCTGGAGGGCAAAGGGGTCACCCATGGCGCCCCCGGTTCAGCAGGTGCCGGGCCCAGGCCATGCCGATCGAAACGGAATGGCCGGCCGGGACCGTGATGGCCCCGGGTGCGTTGGCCTTCCACCAGGCCCGAAAATCAGCCTCAAGAGCTTGATCCGTGATGGTCGCATCGGCGGCTCGGCTGGCCTTGATGGCCTCGGTGGCAATGAACCAACCCTGTTCTTCTGGCTCCAGTGCCTTGGAGGCTTCGATGATCCGTGAAATGGTGGGACCGTCCATCAGAAGGGAGCCTCTTCATCGCTGGCGAACTCATCGACGTAGCCGGAGGGGGCTACGACGTAGCCGCCTTCCTGCTCTTCGAAGCCGTCGGTGGCGTCTTGCTCTTCCCTGGCCACGAACTGCACCACCTGGGCGGCCTTGGGCTGCAGCGACAGGCCGGTGCCTTCGGGGCGCTCCCAACCATAGGTGGAGAACCGGATGATCATTTCGCTGCCGTTACCGATCTGGCTGCCATCCCACGGCTGCCGCTTGGAGTCGATCAACTGCGGGCCGCTGGCTTTACTGCCGTCTTCCCTGACGAACTCCTGAGACTTGAACTTCACCACGACCTTGGAGGGGTCTTCCTTGTCGGCTTTCCAAGGTTGGCCTTTGTCAGACCGTTTCTTCTTCGTGCCGTGGGTGTCGGTAAAGATCTGATCGAGCTTGTCAATGAAGGCCTTGTGCTTCGGGTTGGTGTCTGGGCTCAGCACCAACTCAGCGGTCCAGGCCCGCGGCTTGGACTCATCAAGCTGGGTGCGAGCGGTGATCAAATGGCACCAGCGGACGGGTGCGATCGGGGTGAAATGGATGTCGGATGCCATGGGTGTTTCAGGGAAGGAGTGGTGGAAGGCCCGCGCCAAGGCGGACTAGGTGGTGAACGGCGCCGCTGGCTGACAAGTTGTGCTCGCGCATCACGGCGCGGACTGCTTCATCAGCGTCCATCCGCAAGACGGTCATCACATACCTGCCGGCCTGGCGGCGGCGCGGCGCCCGGCCGTAGGGCTTGGGGCGATCAGGCTTGGGACTCTGAGGCTGCTGGGTCATGCGGCTTCGATGCTGGACGCCAGCGCCAGCGGCGCCACGGCGGGCGATGGCGGGCGATGGTCCAGAAGCTCCATGATCTCCCGGCCGATCCGCTCCAGGGCATCGGTACGGCGGCTGATGGCCAGCATCCGACCGATCCCGATGGGGCCAGGGTTATGCTCCAGAGTCGCCGCGGCCCGATCGTTCAGGGCAGCCTGGTGCTCGGCTGACACCTGATCGATCAGATCGAGAGCGCGGCGGAGCCGTTCACGGTTGCGGATGTCATTCATGGCGCCACACCCCCAGCGTTCTCAATCGACCAGCGGTCGCAGAAGTGCAGGTGGCGCAGTTCAGTGATCACCGGGGCGATGGCCTTGACGGACCGCTCGACGCGGAAGGCGTCACGAAACGAGATCGTGAAGCTCTGCCGCTGGTCAGCCGTCAGGCTCTTGATCATGTTGATCGCCACCGCCTTCTGCTCAGCGGTCAGCGGCGTGGTGGGGT
>Ga0310330_100259_pt1 | contig 15545 bp, 17 predicted proteins | sample LakMicDCLTotalB5_FD_195544 | JGI IMG/M metagenome (GOLD analysis project Ga0310330, IMG submission 195544) | Enriched freshwater cyanobacterial communities from Lake Michigan, Michigan, United States - MI23.DCL.Total.B5 (v2) (version 2) | ecosystem: Environmental > Aquatic > Freshwater > Lake... | reverse complement strand
GTTGAGGCCATGCACCGCCAGGTTGGTGAGTGGGCCTGGGCCGAGGCGCTGGAGAATGGCGCGAAGCTGCCCCTGGGCCGTGGTCAGATCGGGCCCAGGCAGCAGCTTGCTCGTGATGCGCCAGCCGCCCGGGGGCGACAGGTTGTCCTGGGCCAGGGCGGCGAGGGCCTGGCCGAGGAAGGCTTCGGCGGGGCCGTAGGCCGGGGCCGTCTCCAGATGGTTGATGCCGGCGGCCAGGGCCGCGCGCAGCACCGTTTCCATTTGGGCCGGGCTGCCCAGGGCACGCATGGTGCCCAGGCTGAAGGCCGACACCGCTGGGCCGGCACCGAAGGGACGCAGCTGCTGCTCAGCCGGAGCCGGGACTGTCGTCATGCTCCTCCCCGGGGCCTGGGGCTGGGGGTTCAGGCTCCGATTCCGCTTCCGATGTTGACCCTGGCTCGGGCTTGGCCTGACGCAGATGGCGCACCAGGTCGGCGGGGCTGGTGCTGTCGAGGAAGCGGCGGAACTTGTCCTGGTCTTCCGCATCGGCCTCCGCATCCACCGGGATGGAGGCATCGGCCACCACTTCTTCCAGCATCCAGATGGGGCTATGGGTGCGCAGGGCCAGGGCGATGGCGTCGCTGGGCCGGGCATCGAGCTCCAGGCTGGTGGCGGGTTTGGCGTTGCCGGAACTCGATTCCCCAGGCCCGGGTTCCCCTGCTCCAACGGCCTGGGCGGGGATGAGTTTCAGCACGGCTCGGAAGGTGCTGTCTTCGATCGTGTGGATCACCACCCGGTCGAGCCGCAGTCCCCCCGCGTCGATCAGGGCGGCCATTAGGTCGTGGCTGAGGGGCCGCGATGCAGGCTCGTCGCTGAGGCCGGCCAGGATGTTCTGGGCCTGGGCCTGGTCGATCCAGATCGGCACCTGGCGCCGGCCCGAAGGATCGCGCAACAGCACGATTGGGCTGCGACTGGCCGCATCCAGGCCGATTCCGGCAACGCGCATCTCGACCATGGCTTGCCCGCCGAGCCCTTTGTCCGATTATGGCCAGATTGGTTCTTCCTGGGCTGGATCGCGGATGTTTACCGGGCTGGTGCAGGCCACAGGGGTGATCCGCCGCAGTCCCCGCGGGGTGCAGGTGCAGTGGTCGCTGGCCCCCGGAGGGGGCTGGGGGCCCCAGAGCCTGGCTCTGGGGGACAGCGTGGCGGTGGATGGGGTGTGCCTCACCGTGGCTGAGCGTCTGGCCGATGGTTTTCGCGCCGATGTGAGTGAGGAAACCCTGGGTCGCACCACCCTGGCGGCCAAGGCGGATCGGGGCGGGGCGGTGAATCTCGAGCCCGCCCTGCGCCTGGCCGATCGTCTCGGTGGCCATCTGGTGAGCGGCCATGTGGATGGCCTGGGGGTGGTGCGTGCCATTGCCCGCCAGCCGGCCTCCTGGCGCCTGGAGCTGGGCTGGAGTGACCCCGCCTATGGCCGCTACATCTGCGAGAAGGCGAGTGTGGCGGTGGATGGCATCAGCCTCACGGTGGCGGGCTGTGACCCCACGGGTGCCGGCTTCTGGATCGCCGTGATTCCCCACACCTGGGCGAGCACCACCCTGGCCCAGCTGGCCGTGGGGGACGGGGTGAACCTGGAAGCCGATCTGTTGGCCAAATACACCGAGCGACTGTTATCGGCCGCCGGCACCGAGGCTGGGCCGCCGGCTGAGTCGATCAGTGGAGCCTGGCTGGCCGACCACGGTTGGGTCTGACCCAGGCTGACGGCTGCGGATGGCGTGACTACGGTCCGGGTGACGTCGGTTGCATTGAGATGGGCTCCAGTCTGTTGTCCCCCAATGGCGCGGGACTCAAGGCCTTCACCCTGTTTGAGGGGGTGTTGATGCTGGTGCTGGGGGTGTTGGCCCTGATCTTTCCGGTGGTGGCCTCGGCCTGGATCACCGTGATCGTGGCGGTGTCCTTTCTTTTGGGCGGCATCGTGGGCTGGGTGAGCAATCTGGCCCGGTCCCGCCAGCTGGGTCGCTGGTACTGCTTTTGGCGGCTGGTGATCTCCACCCTGTTCATCGTGGTGGGGGCCTGGATGATTCAGCAGTTCCGCGGCGGCCCGCTCGAGGGCGGGGTCGTGGTGGCCAGCCTCGCGTTTGCCATCGGCCTCGTCTTCATCCTGGAGGGCGTGGTGTCGATCCTGATGTCCCTCGGGCACACCCAGATGCGGGGTTGGGGCTGGGGCCTGCTCAATGGCATCGTCACCCTGATCCTCGGCCTGCTGATCGTCACCATGCAGGGATGGGGCCTGCTGTGGGTGATCGGCGTGCTGGTGGGGATCAGCTTCCTGTTCAGCGGCATCGATCTGCTGGCTTTCAGCGCCCGATTTCATGGCGATGACTGAAGCGGGGCGCTGAACCTGCCCCAGCCCAGGGGCTCCTAGTCCTCGAGGGGCAGCAGCCAGATGGAACCGGTTTCCCGGTGGATTTCGATCCGGAATTCCTGGCCTGGTTCCAGTCCCAGCCGGCGGGTGTAGGCCTGGCCGATCAGCAGGTTGCCATTGCCATGCACCCTGGTGCGGAAGTCCGCCTGCCGGCCCTTCCCCTGGCCGCTGCTGCTGCGGCCGGAGCTGGCCGGGAGCTGGTAGCCCTTGGCTGCCACCAGGGCCCTGTAAAAACTCTTTTTCAGCACCCGACCACTCGGACCCACATAGCCGCAGGCCCGGGCAATCTGATCTTCGGGGCGATCACTCAGGGCCCGGGCCCGATCCAGCAGGGCCTGGCCTTCCAGCATTTCCGGTGGGCTGTCGCCCGTCCTGGGAGCCATGGCGGTTGCCTGCCCGCGTCAGTGAGATGCATCGATTCTGCCCACTGGGCAGAAAATCGCCAACTGCGTCAGCGTGAGGAGACTTCGGATCTTCTCTCAGAGCAGATACAGAATTCCGTAGAGCACCACCCAGATGCCGTCCACGAAGTGCCAGTAGAGCTCGGCTGCTTCGAGGCCGAAGTGATCGCTTGCACTGATGCGGCCGCCCTTGCGGGTTTGCAGGGCCACGATGGCGATGCAGATCACCCCCAAGGTCACGTGCAGGCCGTGGAACCCGGTGAGCGCATAGAAGGTGCTGGCGAAGAGATTGTCGGTGAGGCTGAAGGGCAAGCTGAAGTACTCCACCATCTGGCCCGCCAGAAAGATCGCCCCCAGGGCGCCGGTGATGGCCAGCCAGAGGCGACTGGCCCCCAGGTTTCCGCCGCGGCATTCCTTTCCTGCCCGGTGGAAGGTGAAGCTGCTAATGATCAGCACCACGGTGTTGATCGTGGGGAGCAGCAGTTCAAGTTCGTAGGTGCTGCCCTCCTGCAGGGGATTCACGGCCCGGAAGGTGAGGTAGGCCGCGAAGAAGCCCGCGAAGGTCATGCCATCGGCCACCAGGAAGGTGGCCAGGCCAAACAGGCGAAAATCTCCATGTCCTTCGGCGTGCTCCTGGGCGGTCGAGCCAGCGTGGCTGGCATCAGGACTGAGGTTGGGGCTGCCGGAGCCCTGGAGTGGTGCGGTGCTGGTCATGCCTGCACCTCCCGGCCCCGATCCTGGTGCTGGCCGTAGCCATAGGGCTCGGTCACCAGCGGGGCTTCGCCAATCCAGTTTTCCACCGGTGGCGGTGAACTGGTGAGCCACTCGGGGGTGAGGGCATTCCAGGGGTTATCTCCGGCGGGCTTGCCATGGAGCGCGGTGACCACCACGTTGACCAGCAGGGGGATGGTGCTAATCGCCATCAGCAGGGCACCGACGCTGCTCACCTGGTTGAGGGTGGTGAAGGTGGGGTCGTATTCCGCCACGCGCCGGGGCATGCCGTTGAGCCCCAGCCAGTGCTGGGGAGCGAAGCAGAGATTGAAGCCGATGAAGGTGAGGAGGAAGTGGAGCCGTCCCAGGTCTTCATTGAGCAGTCGGCCGGTGAATTTGGGATACCAGTGATAGAGCGAGCCGAAGATCACGAACACGGTGCCGCCATAGACGATGTAGTGGAAGTGGCCCACCACAAAATAGGTGTCATGAACGTGGATATCGAAAGGTACCTGGGCCAGGGCTACGCCGGTGATGCCGCCGAACACGAAGTTGACGATGAAGGCACAGGAAAAGAGCATCGCCGAATTGAGGGCGATCTTGCCGCCCCAGAGGGTGGCTAGCCAGTTGAAGAATTTGATGCCGGTGGGCACGGCGATGAACGAGGTGGCGATCGTGAAGAACAGGCGCATCCAGGGCGGCGTGCCGCTGGTGAACATGTGGTGGGCCCAAACAATCAAGCCCAGAAACACAATCGCCATGATCGAGTACACCATCGTGGTGTAGCCGAATAGGGGTTTGCGGGCGTGCACCGGCAGGATCTCACTCACCAGGCCGAAGGCAGGCAGCACCATGATGTACACGGCCGGGTGCGAATAGAACCAGAACAGGTGCTGATACACCACCACGTTGCCGCCTAGCGCCGGATTGAAGAAGCCCGTGTGGGCAATGATGTCAAAGCTCAGCAGGATTAACGTGCCGGCCAGCACCGGAGTGGAGAGCACCACCAGGATGCTGGTGCCGAGCATGGCCCAGCAGTACATGGGCAGCTGCATCAGCTTGAGCCCCGGCCGCCGCAGCTTGAGGATGGTGGCGATGAAGTTGATCCCGCCGAAGATTGAGCTGCCCCCCAGCAAGAGCACACTGAGGATCCACACCACCTGTCCCGCGGCTGGGGTCGTGAGGCTAAGGGGGGGATAGGCGGTCCAGCCCGACTGGGCCGCGGCCCCGGCAATGAAGTAGCTGCTGATCAGCAAGATGCCAGCCGGAGGAATCAGCCAGAAGGCCACGGCATTCAGCCGGGGGAAGGCCATGTCACGGGCCCCGACGTAAAAGGGAATCAGGTAGTTGCCGAACGCCCCGTTGACGACGGGCACGATCCAGAGAAAGATCATCACCGTGCCGTGGAGGGTAAGTACCTCGTTGTAGGTGTCGCGCGGCATGAAATCCGACAGGGGCGTGACCAGCTCCGTGCGGATCGCGCCGGCCAGGGCACCCCCCACCAGATAAAACAGGAAGCCGCATACCAGATACTGCAGCCCGATCACCTTGTGGTCGAGGCTGAAGCTGAAATATCTCAACCAGCCTTGGGGTTGGAGGCTGCCGTTGAAGTCGCTCGGATTGGCGAGGGTCATGGCGTCTCAGGTGGTGGTGCGGTTGGGGCTGTTCTGCTGCAGCCAGGCGTCGTAGGCCTCGGGTTCATGCACCACCACATTGGAACGCATTCCTCCGTGGTAGGGCCCGCAGAGTTCGGCGCAGACGATCGGATAGGTGCCCGCCTTGGTGGCGGTGAAGGACAGCACCGTGGGTTGGCCGGGGATGACGTCCTGCTTGAGGCGGAACTGGGGAACCCAGAAGGCATGGATCACGTCGCGGGCCTCCATGTGCAGCTCCACCTGTTGGCCGGTGGGAACGTGCAGCTCCCCACTGGTGATCTCGGCGTCGGGATAGTGAAAGATGAAGGCGAATTGCATGGCGGTGACCTCCACCGGCAGCACCGGCCCCCCTGGTGCGGCGTCCATGCCGGCGGCGCCGATCCCCCCCCAGACCCGGCCAGGGGCCATGGCGGACTGAGCCATGGCGGAGTGGTCCATGGCGGAGTGGTCGTTGAGCGCCACCATGCCGCCCATGCGCTCGTAGATGTCGTAGCTGTAAATGCCGACGAACAAGACCACAATCGCGGGAATGGCCGTCCACACGATTTCAAGGGGCAGATTGCCTTCGATGGCGAGGCCATCACTGAGGTCGCCGGCGCGGCGTCGGAAGCGCAACATGCTGTAAACAAGCAAGATCACGATGCCGAGAAACAGCATGGTGCCAATGCTGAATAAAACCTTAAACAGGGCGTCGTAGGTGGGGGCGTTGCTGCTTGCGTCCAGGGGCAGCATGTTGACGTTGTTGCCCACCCATAGCCCTGTCAGCACAAGGGCTGTGGTGGCCGCGAGGACAGCCAGGACGGTGCGAATCGGCACGGTGCACGTGGCGCGTTGGTTCAGCCTATGGGGGGCGGCCCTCTGGTGCGTGTCAAACGTTGTTTTGGTTGGCAAATCAACGTCTCCGTGGCTTCTCTCGAGGGTCGATGTTTCAGCTTTGAGATGTGCGGGATTGCCCATCCCCTGTTTTGAACAAGCTGGCTAACTTGTCTTTCAATCCCGGGACAGTCACCGCCATGGCGACGCCTCTGCGGCCAGAGCCCAATCCCCTCCCGGGCACCGTGCTGCTTCAGCGACTCGCCCTGCTCGTCTCCCACCTGGTCGTGGCCCTGGTGGCCCTGGTGGCCATCGGCGGTGCCACCCGGGTGATGGAGGCCGGCTTGGCTTGCCCCGACTGGCCCCTCTGTTACGGCCGCCTCCTGCCCGGCCATCAGATGAATCTTCAGGTTTTTCTGGAGTGGTTCCACCGGCTGGATGCCTTCGTGGTGGGGATCGCCCTGCTGGTGCTGACTGGCACCAGCTGGATCGGACGCCGGCAGCTGCCCGGGTGGCTGCCCTGGGCCGCAGGCACTGCCCTTCTGATGGTGGCCGTGCAGGGCGGCCTGGGGGCCCTCACCGTGACCCAGCTGTTGGCGGCTCCCTTGGTGACGGCCCATCTGGCCACCGCTTTACTGCTGGTGGCTTTGACCAGTGGCCTGTACCAGCGGCTGGCCATCGTGGGCCGCGACCTGCAGGCCCCGCCGGCCTGGTGGCTGGCCCTGGCTGGGGTCGCCCTGGTGCTGGTGCTCGCCCAATGCCTGCTCGGTGGCGCGATGGCCAGCCAGTGGGCCGCTGATCAGTGCTTCAGCTCCGGGAGTGGTTGCCGCTGGCTGCTGGCCCATCGCCAGCTGGCCATGCTTGCCGCTCTGGCGGTGCTGGCGCTGGGAGCCACCACAGGGTGGCTGCCCCAGGGCCTGGGCCAGCTGCCCGCCCTCGCCCAGGCCGCGGTGGCCCTGGTGGTTGTTCAGGTGGCGCTGGGGATCTGGACGTTGCGTCTCCAGCTCGATGCCCCCCTGGTAACCATTGCTCATCAGCTGACCGCGGCCCTCTTGGTGGGTCTGCTGTCGGCGGTGCTGGCCCGTTCCCTTGGCGGCCGCGAGCGGTCGCTTCTCTCCTCTGAGGTGGTTCATGGTTAGTGCAACGGCCCCAGCCTCGATCGCCCTCCCCACTGCCGTGGCCCCGGCGATTCGCCCCTCGGTGAAACTGCCCGCCTGGCTTGAGGTGGCCAAGCCCCGCCTGATCCCCCTCCTGCTGGCCACCACCCTGGGGGGCATGGCGCTCAGCGCCGGCGGCTCCCCCAGTGCGAGCACCATTGTCTGCACCCTCGTGGGCGGCAGCCTGGCTTCGGCCGCCGCGGGCGTGCTCAATTGCCTGTGGGAGCAGGAGCTCGACGGCCGCATGCAGCGCACCAGCCGTCGGGCCCTGCCCTCGGGTCGGCTGGCCCAGCGCCAGGCCTTCGCCCTGGCCATCGGGCTCACGCTGCTCTCGGTGGCCGTGCTGGTGATCGGCGTGAATCCCCTCGCCGCCAGCCTGTCGCTGCTGGGCCTGTGCAGCTATGTGCTGCTCTACACGGCCCTGCTCAAGCCCCGGACCTCCCAGAACATCGTGATTGGCGGCGTGGCTGGGGCAATCCCGCCCCTGGTGGGGGCGGCAGCTGCCACCGGTGGCCTGGGCTGGTCGTCGTGGTGGCTGTTTTCCCTGGTGATGCTCTGGACCCCGGCCCATTTCTGGGCCCTGGCCTTGCTGTTGAAGGACGACTACCGCTCGGTGGGGATTCCCATGCTGCCGGTGGTGAAAGGAGTGGTGGTCACCACCCGGGCCATCAGCCACTACGCCTGGGCCACGGTGGCCTTCAGCCTGCTGGGGGTGTGGGCCCTGCCCAGTGGGGGCCTGCTCTACGGCCTGATGGTGTTGCCCTTCAACGGCCGTCTGCTGCAACTCAGCTCCCGGCTGCGCGCCCAGCCGGATGACCCCCAGCGGGCCCGCAGCCTGTTCCGCTGGTCGATTTTCTATCTCTTCGGCATCTGCCTGCTGTTGCTACTGGCCCGCCTTCCCCAGGCGTCCCTGCTTGGCCCGGGCCTGTTCAGCGTCCCGCTGGCGGCGCTGCCTACATTGGTCGGCTGATTGGGGCGGCCTGGCTCGGTGATCGAACTGCAGCAGCTCTGCAAGCGTTACGGCGGCCCTAAGGGAGGTCAGGGGGTTGTAGCCCTCGACGGCCTGTCCCTCCAGGTGCCCGCCGGCAGCCTTTACGGCCTGCTGGGGCCCAACGGCGCCGGTAAGACCACCACCCTGCGCATTCTCTGCACCCTGCTGGCTCCTGACAGCGGCAGCGTGCGCGTGGGTGGGGTGGATGCTCTGGAGGATCCCCGCGCCGTGCGGCGGCTGCTGGGCTATGTGGCCCAGGAGGTGGCGATCGACAAGATCCTCACCGGCCGGGAATTGCTGCAGCTCCAGGGCGATCTGTATCACCTGCCCGCGCTTGCCCGGAACCAGCGGATTGCCGAGCTGATCGAGCTGCTGGGCATGGCTGACTGGATCGATCGCCGTTGCGGCGGCTATTCGGGGGGCATGCGGCGCCGGCTGGATCTGGCCGCCGGCCTGCTGCACCGACCCCAGGTGCTGGTGCTGGATGAACCCACCGTGGGCTTGGACATCGAAAGCCGCGCGGCCATCTGGGGCGTGCTGCGCCAGTTGCGCGACGGCGGCACCACCGTGTTGCTCAGCAGTCACTACCTCGAGGAGGTGGATGCCCTGGCCGACCACCTGGCGATCATCGAGGCCGGCAAGGTGATCGCCGCCGGTGCACCCTTGGCGCTCAAGGCGGCCCTGGGGGGGGATCGGGTCACGCTGCGGGTGCGGGAGTTCAGCGATGCCGATGAGGCGGCCCGGGTGCAGGCGATCCTGAACTCCTGCGCCGGGGTGCGTCAGGTGGTGGTCAACCAGGCCCAGGGCTACTCCCTCAACCTGGTGATCGAGCACGACGGTGTGATCGAGCAGCTGCGCCGCCAGCTGGCTGAGGCCGACCTGCCGGTTTTTGCCCTGGCCCAGAGCCGCCCCAGCCTCGATGATGTCTATCTCCAGGCCACCGGCCGCACCCTGATGGATGCGGAACTGGCCGTGGCCGGGAGCCGCGATCCCAAGGCCGAACGCAAAGCGAGCATGTGATGACCACCACCCTTCCCGTTCCTGTCCCGGCCCGCGATCCTGCCCCGGGTTCCCCGCCCGAAGACTCCGCTTGGGCTGAGATCAGCCAGGAAACCTTTGCGCTCACCCGGCGACTGTTCGTGCAGCTGCAGCGGCGCCCTTCCACCTTGGTGGCGGGGGTGTTGCAGCCGCTGATTTGGCTGGTGCTGTTCGGGGCCCTGTTCGCCAAAGCGCCCGCCGGGCTGCTGCCGGGGGGGACCAGCTACGGGCGCTTCCTCGGGGCCGGCGTGATCGTGTTCACCGCGTTTAGTGCCGCCCTGAATGCGGGCCTGCCGGTGATGTTCGACCGGGAGTTTGGCTTCCTCAACCGATTGCTGGTGGCACCCCTGCGCTCCCGCAGCTCGATTGTGTTCGCCTCGGTGCTTTACATCACCTCCCTGAGCCTGGTGCAGAGCCTGGCAATCATGGGCACGGCCGCCCTGCTCGGCTATGGCTGGCCCGGTGCCGGAGGCCTGCTGTTGGTGCTGGTCACCCTGCTGCTGTTGGTGTTCGCGGTGACGGCCCTGAGCCTGGGGCTGGCCTTCGCCCTGCCAGGCCACATCGAATTGATTGCGGTGATCTTCGTGGCCAACCTTCCCCTGCTGTTCGCCAGCACCGCCCTGGCCCCGTTGTCCTTCATGCCGGCCTGGCTGGGCTGGCTAGCGGCCCTGAATCCCCTTACCTTCGCGATTGAACCGATTCGTGCCGCCTACGCCGGACAGGTCTCCCTCACCGCCGTGGTGCTGGAGGCCCCCTATGGCCAGCTCAGTAGCGCCACCTGCCTGGGGGTGCTCGCTGTCTTGGCTGCCGGGTTGTTCCTGCTGATTCGGCCCCTTCTGGATCGCAAGCTCACCTAGCCGGCCCTCCCGTGACCCTGCCTCCCCGCTGTCCCCCGCCTGCCCGTCCCGACCTGGCGGACCGTCTGCTGGCGGCGGTGGCCGAGCGGGACCACCCCATGGCCGAACGGCTGGTGCAGCAGTGGGTCCACCGCCGGGGCCTGGGTGCCCTGAACGAGCTCATTTCAGGCCCTCTGCGCGCCAGTCAGGGGGTGGAGGCGGCCGCCTGGCTGCAGGAGCGGGCCGGCCTTCTGCAGGCCCCCAGCGTCCAGCTGCAGCCGGTGGCCGAGCCCGATAGGGCCCAGACCCCCCCCGCAGCCCATGCCGCCCGCGTGTGGCCCCAGTTCCGCGTGGTGCCGGGTGGCATTGCGGCACCGGCGCCTTCTTCCCTCCAGCCCTTGCGTGCCTGGCTTCCCGATGCCGAGGAGCCGGAGGCGGATGCCCACCACGGCGTGGGATCCGCGGCCGACCCCCTCCCTTTGGCCAGCTGAGTGAAACCTTCCGGACTGATCGTGTCGGTGCAGGCCCCCGAGGGCTCTCCCATGCGCGATCCTGACGTGATCGCGGCCATGGCTGAGGCCAGCCTGCGCAATGGTGCCACCGGGGTGCGGCTGGAAAGTCCCGAACACATTGGTGCCGTGCGGAGTCGCTGCCCTGGGGCCCTGATCGTGGGGCTGTGGAAACGCACCTATCCCGACAGCGCCGTGTACATCACCCCTGGCTGGGAGGAGATCAGGACGGTGTGGGGGGCTGGGGCCGATGTGGTGGCCATCGATGCCACGGAACGCTTCCGCCCCGGCGGCCAAGAGTTGGAGGCTTTGATCCACCGGGCCCGTCGGGAGCTGGGGGCACCGCTGATGGCGGATGTGGACTCTCTGGCCAATGGCTTGCGGGCCGCCGCCCTCGGCTGCGATTGGGTGGGAACCACCCTCTATGGCTACACCGAAGCAACGGCGACACAGCGGCCTCCCGCCTGGGAGCTACTGCCCCATCTCCGGCAGCAGCTGCCGGAGGCGGTGAGCCTGATCTGCGAAGGCGGCATTGCCAGCCCCCAGCAGGTTCGGCAAGCCCTCGCTGCCGGGGCCGATGCGGTGGTGGTGGGCACGGCCATCACCGGCGTGGATCTCCAGGTGGCGGCCTACGTGGCGGCCTGTTGACACCGCGCTGATGGCGCCATTGGCCTGAAGAGGCTCCTTCCCAATCGCTGAGATGGTCTGACGCTGGCTCCTGCGTTGGGTGGGGACAGGGCAGCAGCCCGCCAGCTCAGGCCATGACGGTTGGCCGCATCCACGCCCGGTGGGTCAGCTCCCTCTGAGCCTCACATCATGCCGGGCATGCCCATGCCACCCATGCCACCCATGCCACCCATTCCCCCCATGTCGCCACCGGGGGCGGGTTCGGGTTCGGGCTTATCGGCGATCACCACTTCGGTGGTGATCAGCAACGAGGCAATCGACACCGCATCTTGGAGGGCCAGGCGCACCACCTTCGCGGCATCCAGGATGCCAGCGGTGAGGAGGTCTTCGTAGACGCCGGTGAGGGCGTTGTAGCCCTTGCCCAGCCGCAGAACCTCCGAAGCCACCACGGCGCCATCGGCCCCGGCGTTGTGGGCGATCTGACGGACCGGCTCGGCCAGGGCCCGCTGCACGATCTCGATGCCGGTGCGCTCATCCCCCTGGCAGGAGCCGGCCAGGGCGGTGAGGCCTTCTGCGAGCTCCAGCAGGGTGCAACCACCCCCGGCGATGATCCCCTCCTCGACGGCAGCACGGGTGGCATTGAGGGCGTCTTCAATGCGCAGCTTGCGGTTCTTCAGCTCGGTTTCCGTCGGGGCACCCACCTTGATGACCGCTACGCCGCCGGCCAGCTTGGCGATCCGCTCGTTGAGCTTTTCGCGGTCGTAGTCGGAGTCGGTGTTGTCCAGCTCCCGCTTGATGGAGGCCACGCGGTCGGCCACGGCGGCCTGGTGCTCACCGCTGGCCACGATGGTGGTGGAGTCCTTGGTGATGGTGATGCGACGGGCCTGGCCCAGGTCCGCCAGGCCCGTCTTTTCTAGGGTCATGGCCTGGTCTTCGCTCACCACGGTGGCGCCGGTGAGGATGGCGATGTCGGCGAGCATGGCCTTGCGGCGATCGCCGAAGCCGGGCGCCCGCACCGCGGCCACCTGGAGCACGCCTCGGTTCTTGTTCACCACCAGGGTGGCGAGGGCCTCACCCTCCACCTCCTCAGAGAGGATCAGCAGCGCTCGGCCGCTCTTCGAGACCGCTTCCAGCACGGGCACCAGGTCGGCGATGGTGCTGATCTTGCGGTCGGTGATCAGGATCAGGGCGTTCTCGAAGACGCACTCCCGCCGCTCCTGGTCGGTGACGAAGTAGGGGGAGCTGTACCCCCTGTCGAAGGCCATGCCCTCGGTGATCTCCAGCTCGGTGGCGAGGGAGGTGGATTCCTCCACGGTGATGACGCCGTCAGCGCTCACCTTGTCCATGGCCTCGGCGATCATCCGGCCGATTTCGTCGTCGTTGCCGGAGCTCACGGCCGCCACCTGGCGAATGGCTTCCCCGGCCACGGCCTGGGAGCGCGCCGCGATGCCGGCCACAATGTGGGCGGTGGCCTTTTCCATGCCCCGGCGCAATCCCACGGGGTTGGCACCTGCGGCCACATTTCTGAGGCCTTCACGCACCAGGGCCTGGGCCAGCAGGGTGGCGGTGGTGGTGCCGTCCCCGGCGGTGTCCTTGGTCTTGCTGGCGACCTGCTGCATCAGCTTGGCGCCCACGTTCTCGAAGGGATCCTCGAGTTCGATCTCCTTGGCGATGGTGACGCCGTCATTGACGATGTCGGGGGCGCCGAATTTCTTCTCGAGCACCACGTTGCGGCCGCGGGGGCCGATGGTGACCTTCACCGCATTGGCCAGGGCGTTGACACCCCTTTCCAGCGCACCGCGGGAGGCATCCGAAAAGCTGATCAGCTTGGTCATGGAATCGGAATTGAGGCAATAGTTTTCAGAGTCCCACAGCGGCCTGCCGCATGGGAGGTGGTGTGGGGTGGGGAAAGCCGAATCGATGGGCGGTCGCGGGCTGCTGAACGGCGCCGGGCTCGATAGGGTCTGACGACGGAGTGGGTCTGGGGATGGAAGATCTGCTGCAGACGGCCCTCGAGAGCGCCGATGAGGCGATGGCGCTCGATCCGGCCTCCAGCGCCAACGCCATGGTGTTTGTGCTGGTGGCTGTGTTCGGGGTGGCGATGGCGCTGGTCTATGTACCGGTGCGGTTGTTCTTGACGATCACGGCCCGCAGTCGGCGGTTGCGCCTGCTGCAGCGGATCCGTCGCCTGCGGGAGGAACTGGGCCAGCCGATCCCCAACCCCTGATCCGCCACTGCCGGCAGTGCTACCGCATCACCATGCCGCCATCCACCTGCAGCACCTGGCCGGTGATGTAGGCGGCGGCGGGATCGGCGGCCAGGAAGCGCACGGCACCGGCCACCTCGGCGGCGCTGCCCATCCGGCCCATCGGAATGGCCGCCAGGATCGGCTCCTTGTCGAGCTCGGAGGTCATGTCGCTCTCGATGAAGCCCGGGGCCACCGCGTTGACGGTGACGCCCCGGGCGGCGAATTCGGCCGCATTGCTGCGGGTCAGGCCGATCACACCGGCCTTGGCGGCGCTGTAATTCGCCTGGCCAGGGTTGCCCATCAGGGCCACCACCGAGGTGATGTTGATGATGCGGCCGGAGCGGGCTTTGAGCATGGCCCGGCTCACGGCGCGGGTGCAGAGGAACACCCCGGTGAGGTTGAGGTCGATGACGCTCTGCCAGTCGGCTGTTTTCATGCGCATCAGCAGCCCGTCCCGGGTGATGCCGGCGTTGTTGACCAGTACGTCGAGCCGCCCGGCCTTCTCCAGCACGGCCTTGACCATGCCATCCACTTCGCCTTCGTCGGCCACGTTGGCCCGGTGGCTCCAGGCCTGGCCTCCGCTGGCTGTGATGGCGGCCACCACAGCCTCGGCAGCCTCCGGTGAGCTGGCGTAGTTGACTACCACCTGGGCTCCGGCGGCGCCCAATTCAAGGGCGATGGCACGGCCGATGCCCCGGCTGGCACCTGTGACCAGGGCCACGTGACCGGCCAGGGGGGCGGAGCTGGACATCGCAGGGCTGGCGTCAGTGCCGGTGATCGTATGGCGCGGCTAGCCCAGGCCCAGGGCGGCCAGCACCTCGGGGGCGCCGAGCTGGTTCAGGTGGGTGGCCGTACCCAGGCCTTGAACCCCCGCCCGGCTCGGCAGGCTGGCGGTTTCCCGGCCCAGGGCAACGAGTGGCAGGCCGAGGAGCAGGGCCAGTTCGGTCGCCACCGGATCGCTGGCCAGCACCACATCGGCGCTGGCGATCTGGGCCGCGCGCTCCCTCAGCTTGGCGCTGCCGGGCAGGGCCTGCAGGGTCCGCAGGTTGGGCAGCTTGCTGCGGATCGCGGCCGGCAAGGCTTGCCACTGGTCAGCGGGCCAGTCGCCGGCGCCAGCGGAGGGGGCCAGCAGCAGGGCCGGACCATCCCCGCCGGGCAGGGCCGCCCCGGCCGCCTCCAGATCCGCCGGGGCCAGGGGCAGGCGGAAGGCGTCGGCGTCGAGCCGCACGCCGATCGGCTGGAGAAAGGCCTCCAAGGCCTGGTTGGGCCAGCCACCCGCCACGGGAGTGATCCGCTCGGTGGCGGAGAAGCCGGCGGCGGCCACCCGGGTGGGGATGTGGCTCATCGACAGCATCAGGTCCATCTGCCGGCTGGGCGCCAGGTTGAGACACACCTGAAAATCTGGTTCCCGCACCGATCCCATCAGGTTGGCCCAGTCGGCCAGCGTGGCCTGGTCATAGGCAAAGGGCATGGCCCGGTTCACGCCCGGATGCAGGCTCCACAGCGGTACGGCGGCGAGCGGGCAGACCACCTGCACCTCGGCTCCCAGCTGGTCGGCCACCGCAGCCACGGCGGCAAAACTCTGCAGCTGCTGGCTGCTGCCGCCCGGAATCAGAAACAGGGCGCGCATCGCAAAGGCACGGGTCGGCGGCCTGATTGTATGGATCGAATCCGGTTTGCCCCGTTTCCCAGGAGTCGCTTGTGCATTTGCTGATCGCCGCTGCTGGTAGCGGCCGCCGCATGGGGGCCGAGGGCAACAAGTTGCTGCTGCCGGTGGCGGGCCGGCCCGTGCTCGCCTGGACCCTGGAGGCCGCCCTGGCCTGCCCTGCCATTCACTGGATCGGCATCGTCGGCCAGCCGGTGGATGCGGAGGCGATCGCCGCGATCGTGGCGGTGGCCAGCCCCGACCGGCCGGTGCGCTGGATTCTCGGTGGAGACACCCGTCAGGAGTCGGTGTGCCGCGGGTTGGCGGCCCTGCCGGCCGAGGCTGAGGGGGTGCTGATCCATGACGGCGCCCGCTGCCTGGTGGAGCCGGCCCTGCTGGAGCGCTGTGCCGCCGCCGTGAGCGGGGGCGCTGCGGTGATTGCCGCCACTCCCGTCACCGACACGATCAAGCAGGTGGATGGCGCGGGAACGATCACCGGCACCCCGGATC
>Ga0310330_100258_pt1 | contig 15554 bp, 11 predicted proteins | sample LakMicDCLTotalB5_FD_195544 | JGI IMG/M metagenome (GOLD analysis project Ga0310330, IMG submission 195544) | Enriched freshwater cyanobacterial communities from Lake Michigan, Michigan, United States - MI23.DCL.Total.B5 (v2) (version 2) | ecosystem: Environmental > Aquatic > Freshwater > Lake... | reverse complement strand
CAGGATCTGAATCAGGTTGTCCAGCCCCAGTCCGAGGAAGCCTTCGAGGTCGCCGCGCACCCACCAGCGGGGTGTGGCAACTAGGGGAGAGGGAGCGGATGCACCGGCCACGGAGACAACGGAACGGTTGTTTGCTGATCAGCCTAGAACCGCTGCTGATACGCCTTGCTGGCGCTCTTGATCGTGGTTTTGATGCTTTTTAATCCTATTGCCATCGTTTGAATCTTTGGCGCAAATGCCATGCCTTGGCGAAGCGAATGCTGGTGCTCTTAATCTATGATTTTTTGGCATTGCTTCTGCTCTAAGTGGTTAGCTTTGCCCGTTGATTATTTGTGTTGATTGCAACCCTTGATCCCATCGCCTGATCCCGTTTCGACCATAATCAGCCATCTATCTGCAGCCAAGGCTTGGGGAGCATCCAGCAACCTGGCACCCTTGCGGAGCCGATGATCGCTGCGGCGCAGGATCTGCAGATTCGCCGGGGCGGAGATGGCAGCTTCAGCCTCTGGAGTGGCAGGTTCGCTGAGGGATTCCACAGCGGCCGCGGAGCTCTCCGGGAGGCGCACGAAACCTTCGTGCTGCCCTCGCAGCTGGAGCGGTTCGGCGCGGTTCGGCGGCTGCGGGTGGTGGAGGTGTGCGTGGGCACGGGCACCAACCTGGCGGTCCTGCTCGAGGCCTGCACGGCAGCGGGGCTGGAGCTGGAGTGGTGGGGGCTGGAGCTCGATCCGGCGCCCTTGCAGCTGGCTCTGGCTGAGCCGGAGTTCCGCAACCAGTGGCAACCGCAGACCCTGGCAACTCTGGAGTCCCTCAGCGAGCGGGGCGGCTGGCAGCACGGGGCTGGATCGGGGCGCATGCTCTGGGGAGATGTGCGGCAGAGGCTGCCGCACCTGCTGACGCAACGCCGGCGGCAGGTGGACCTGGTGTGGCACGACGCCTTTTCACCGCAGCATTGCCCCCAGCTCTGGACCGTGGAATGTCTTGGATCGCTCGCCGGCCTCCTGGCCGATGGGGGCCGCTGGATCAGCTATTGCTCGGCGGCGGCGGTAAGAGAAGCCTTACGGCTGGCCCATCTCAACCTGGCGGCCCTGGTAACACCGAATGCTGGCCCGACTGGGCCGCAGCCGAGCTGGAGTGGCGGCACGGTCGCCAGCCATCAACAGCTGGCGCCATCCACGCTGTGGCGGCCCCTCTCCGCGATGGAGCTGGAGCACATGGGCTGCAGCGCCGGCGAGCCTTATCGGGACCCCACCGCTACAGCGAACAGCGCGGCAATCCTCGACCAACGCCGAGATGCGCAGGCCGCCTCCCTGGCCCGTGGGGAACGCAGCGCCAGCAGGACCTGGCGCAGGCGTTGGGGGCTATGAACGGTTCACGTCATCCATTCCCATCCAAACCGACATGGCCCACGGCATCACCGTCACGTCCGACCCGGATCCGGCCCAACTGCAGAGCCTGGGCGTGACGAGCTGGCCGATCTGGGGCTGTGGCATCAGCACCTTCCCCTGGACCTACGACCAACAGGAGACCTGTCTGCTGCTGGAGGGTGACGTTACGGTCACCCCCGATGGCGGAGAGCCGGTGCGCTTCGGCGCCGGAGATCTGGTGGTGTTTGACGCCGGGCTGAGCTGCACCTGGGATGTGCAGGCCCCGGTTCGCAAGCACTACCGCTTTGGTTGAGCGCTCCCGGCAGAGTGGAGGCCATGCAGAAGCCGCTCCCCTCCACCCCCCGCGAGAGCACCGAGGCGATGGTTCGCACCATCGGCCATGAGCTCGCCGAGATTGAGCGGGCTATCGGCTACTGCCAGGGGGATGGCGTGGCGGAGCCCCGGCTGACGGGCACTTGGATGGCCCACCTGCTGATCAGCAGCAAGGCGTTGCTCCACAACCTGCTGATCGATACGGCCAGGGGGCCGCAGCGGATTGAGCCCTAACGCCGCAACGACCAGTCCCCAATCCCCCAGGCGCCACACGTAGCGCTTGCCCCCAGAACACGCCCGCTCGGCTACCGAGCAGCCTCCCTAGTCCGCGAGGAACGCAGCGCCAGCAGGGCATCGCGCAGGGGTGGGCGCCGATGGCGAGCGCGAACCCCTAGGCGATTGCTGGAGAGCTCCGATGCGGTAGCGCTCTGCAGCAGAGTGCAGCGACAGACAGCTACAACACAGCAGCCATCAACAACCACACAACTATGTGTCGACACTGAAAGTGATCGAGGTTTCTCTAGCGTGGCTTCGACCTACTCCATACTGCCTTCGCTGCTGACCCTCAATGAGGGGCAGACCCTGCAGACCATGTTCCATGTCACCGGCGTGGCCCGGGGCACGGTTCTCTACTGGGTGATCGGGGGCACGGGCATTACCGCCAGGGACTTCAGCCCCGGTGCCCTGAGCGGGCAGTTCACGGTGAATCCCAATGCCGCCGGGTCGGCCATGGTGACCATCGCCAACACCCTCGCCAACGACCTGACCACCGAGGGCCCCGAAACCCTTCAGATCCGGTTGTTCACCAACGCCGCCCGCACGCTGCAGGTGGGCGGCACGGTGAACGTCACCGTGAACGACACCTCGCGGGCCCCTGCGCCGCCACCGCCCACCTACACCGTCTCCCCGTCGGTCACCGCCGTGAATGAAGGCCTGGCGGTCACCACCACGGTGAGGACCACCAATGTGGCCAGCGGCACCCTTCTCTACTGGGCCCTTACGGGTCCCGGCATCACGGCCGCCGATTTCAGGGTCGGCGCCCTCACCGGTTCCGGAAGGGTCGCCGCCAATGGGCGATTCAGCTTTTCCCACACCCTCGCCAATGACCTGAGCACCGAGGGTCCCGAAACGCTCCAGATCCAGCTCTTCTCCGATGCCGCCCGCACCGTGCCGGTGGGCACGACCGCTTCCGTCGTGATCAACGACACCTCGCGGTCCCCTGCGCCGCCGCCCACTTACAACGTCACTCCGTCGCTCGCCTCCACGAATGAAGGTGCGGTGATGACCACCACGGTCAGCACCACCAACGTGGCGGCTGGCACCGTTCTCTATTGGTCACTTTCGGGTACCGGCATCACGGCCCCCGATTTCGGCGCCGGCGCCCTTACCGGTTCCGCTTCGGTTGCCGCCAACGGGCAATTCAGCTTTTCCCACACCCTCGCCAATGACCTGATCACCGAGGGTCCCGAAACCCTCCAGATCAAGCTCTTCTCCGATGCCGCCCGCACCGCCCAGGTGGGCACGACCGCTTCCGTCGTGATCAACGACACTTCCTTAACACCGCCACCACGGCGGACTTACACGATCACCCCATCGGCTACCGCCCTCAATGAGGGCCTCCTGCTCACGACCACGGTGAGCACGACCAACGTGGCGACGGGCACCTCCCTCTATTGGCGAATCAGCGGCACCGGGATCACCAGCACGGATTTCAGCAGTGCTTCCCTCACGGGGGTCGGCACCATTGGGAGCAATGGTCAGTTCAGCTTTTCCCACCAGCTCGCCAACGATCTCACCACGGAGGGCAACGAAACGCTGCTGATCAATCTCTACAACGATTCCACCCTCAGCGAGCTGTTGAGCAGCACTTCGGTCACCGTTTTCGATACCTCCCAGGCCAGCGGCCCTGCGACCTATGTCTTAACTCCTTCGACCACGACCGCCGATGAAGGAGCCAGCGTGACGATGAACGTCACCACCGCCAACGTGGTTGATGGAACGATTGTCTATTATCAGATTCGCGGCAACAATGTCGATTCCAGCGACTTCAGCGTCGGCGCCATTACAGGGCAGGTGCTGATCCGCGGCGGCACAGCAAGCTTCAAGCATGTGCTGAGCCGAGACGTGAAAACGGAGGGCGATGAAGTCCTGCTGGTACGCCTGTTCAGCGACAAGCCCGGGGGAGTGGCGATCGGCAATCAAGTGCAGGTCACGGTGCGGGATACCTCCGTGGCCATACCCGTTGCTACGGAGGTCTATCAACCAAAAGACACCCCCTTCCCTGTGAATAAGTGGGCCTCGTCGCTGCCCGTGCCCACCCTGAAGCTACCGGAGTTTGTGGGCAATCAACCCGACATCTGGGGTGCCAATTCTGCGCCACAGCCCACTCCCGGCGGCCAGCCAGGTTTGTACAAGAATCTGGATCCAACCCAGGCCCAATATGGTGGTATCGCTCCCGAATTTTACGATCGCACCGTAGCCGGCACCACAACTCCCTACTACAGCACAGGTCAGCAAACCTCCTGGTATTCCCAACGGGCGGCGGCGCGCCATCAGGTGGTGGTGGATGGCGCCAACCAGGTTGTTAACACTGAAATCTTTGGCTACGACAGTAGCTTCCCTGGCCCAACCTTCAAGACACGGGTTGGCCAGCCCGTGGTGGTGCGGCATTGGAACGATTTGCCCAAGGTTCCCGGCGTGCCAGAGGCCGTTCCCCAGCGGATCTCTGTGCACCTTCACGGCGCCCACAACCCGGCCCACTCGGATGGCTACCCTTCCTTTGTGGTGAATCCCGGCATGTATCGGGGATTATTACTATGCCAATACCGTGCCGATGGGCAGAGATGGTAAACCGGATTTGAACGAATCACAGTCAACGATTTGGTATCACGACCACGGCGAAGACCTCACCGACCTCCATGTGACGAAGGGGTTGGCTGGCTTTTGGCTGACCTTCGATGATCGGGAGCTCGATCTAATCAAAAACCATGTGCTGCCGGGTTGGTGGAAGCCAACGGCTGAGTGGAATGAGCAGGAGTTCATGGAGAATGTGTCTCCCTATGATATCCCTCTTGCGATCACCGATCGTCAGTTCAATGCGGATGGATCCTTCTTTTTTGACGGCTTTCCTGTGGGCAATAAAAATGATGGCTATCTGGGCGATGTCACCGTTATCAACGGCAAGGCTTTCCCCTATCTTCATGTTGAGCCCACCCAGTACAGGTTGCGATTGCTAGGGGCTTCAGGCGCTCGCTTTTGGCGTCTGAGTATCCAGAATCAAGAGGGGGTGATGCAGAGCCATCTGCGGGTTGGTAACGACAGCTGGTTGTTGCCCAATCCAATCCAGATGTCGGATTTCATCCTGGCCCCTGCAAACCGCGCCGATCTTGTGATGGATTTTTCCGCCTATGCGCCCGGTACGGTCCTCTACCTGGTGAATACAGCGGAACAGCACCGAGGTGCGGGACCTCAAGGCAAGCTGGATACGATCGGGAGCACCGGCTTCTCCGAACGCATCATGAAAATTGTGGTGGGTGCGCCAACCTCAACCACTCCCATCTCCACCAGCACCATCACGACCAACTCGTTGCTTCGGGAAAACACTCCGATCCTGGCCTCGGATATCAGCAACCGCCGCACCTTTGAATTCATTCGAAGCAATGGCATGTGGCTCATCAACCAGGTGCACTGGGATTCCCAGCTTTCCAACGCACCCATGCCCCTTGGGGTGGCTGAGGAGTGGACGTTGGTCAATGGCAGCGGCGGCTGGTGGCATCCCATCCACGTGCACCTGGAATCGCACCAGGTGCAAACCATCAATGGGCGTAAGCCGGGTCCGGACTATTTCCCGGAAAAGCAGTTCAAGAGTGATACCACCATTCTTGGCCCTAATACAACTGCCGTGGTCTATATTAAATTCCGCACATTTGAAGGGCCATTCGCCTTCCACTGTCATACGACCCAGCACGAAGATTCGATGATGATGTTTAATATCGATCCCAACCTTGATGGCCCCACCTATAAGGCCGGCGATCCAATCCCCCAGGACCGCAACCACACTGTTTTCCCCTTTACCTCGGCCCACCATCTCGATACTCCGATCACCGGTCCGATCGGTGCTGGCCATGCCCACGGCGTCACCCCGCCAACACCGGCTGCTGTCGCTGCTCCAGCGAATGTCTCACCCCTGATCCTCTCCACTTTTCGTCATAGTGCCTGGGGTGGAGATAAGTCGGATTTGATGGAGGCTACGGCTCAGGATTCTTATCTCAATGGTCGCTCTGGTGACGACGATCTCGAGGGGAAAGGGGGTAACGATATGCTCGTGGGCGGCAACGGTGATGATTACATCGTTGGTGCCAGCGGTGATGATCTGCTGGCTGGTGAGATCGGTAACGACACCATGGTGGGTGGCGCAGGAAGGGATGGCTTCTATTTCGTCACGGCCGATGCCGCCAGCACGGACTTGATCACCGATTTTGAGGCGGGCAGTGATTTCATTTCTCTGCACCATGCCCTGGTCAATACCAATGGCTCTGGATCCTCTACGTGGAGATTCATCGGCGCCAATGCTTTTGGTGGCGGTAAAGCTGAAGTTCGATTTTTTAACAGCATGCTCCAGGTCGATCTCGATGGCAATCAGATCTCAGACATCAATGTGCAGATGCTAGGTATCACCAAATTTGACTCGACTTGGCTGAACGTACCTGTGCTTGCTCCCAAGGGGATTGAGTTGCTTTAAGACCGCTTCAACCAGCGGGTTTTAGCCATCACCCGACTAACTCCCGCACCTGTTCGGCGGCACTGAGCCCCGCCTCGATCGCGCCCTCGAAGTACCCGGGCCAGCGGCGGGCCACCTCCGTGCCGGCCCACACCACCCGGCCGTGGGGGGCCTGCCAGGCGCGGCCGTAGCTGCACCAGGCACCCGGGGTGAAAAAGCTGGTGAAGGCGCCGCCGCTCCAGGGTTCCTGGTTCCAGTTGTGGAGCACCAACTCCTCGGGCTCCCCGGCCTGGGGCCCCCACAGGGTGATCAGATCGTCGAGTACGGCGCGCCGCCGTTCCCCTTCCGGTAAGCGCTGCCAGCGCACGGCGCGCTCCGCTGCGATAAAGCCCGCCAGCAGCCCCGGTCCGTTTGGCGGTGAACAATCCACCGTGAGCTCCAGCACCGGCAGGTTGCCGATTCCCAGCCCATTGAGGCCCCGCTCTCCCCAGAAGGGACGGGCGTAGACCGCCAGAACCTTCACCATCGAACCCATCGGCGAACGCTGCAGCAGGGCCTGCAGCTCCGCCGGCAGGGCCGGCATGAAGCGGATGCCGAGCCGCAATGGCGGCGGCACCGCCACCACCGCCGCCGCCGCATCGATGCGCTCCCCGCCCGCAACGCTCACGGCCACCCCGCCGGCCTCCTGGCCGATCGCCTCCACCGGGCTGGACAACCGCAGCGCCTCCCCGATCTCTCCGACCAGCCGCTGGGCCACCTGGGCGATGCCGCCCTCCACCAGCCAGGCCTCGGGCGTTTCGTGCTGGGGTGCCACGGCCTGGGTCCAGGCGAGGTGAAGGATCGAACTCTCGTGGGGTTCGAAACCTCCGGACCCCCCCATCCGCGACAACCAGGCCAGCGGATAGCCGGCCAAGTCCCCGGCCCCCTGCCGCTCCAGCCAGCCGGCGATGCTGAGGCGATCGAGCGGGGCCGCGTCGGGGGCGTTCCAGGGGGCCTGCGGCGGCACGGTGGCCACGAGATCCGCGAACCGTTTCTGCACGGCCAGGGTCTGCTCCAGATCCGTCGCCGGCAGCCCCAGGTCCGCCGGCCGGAAGAACAGCAGGCTGCGCTGGAAGTCGTGCTCGATGCCGGCCCGGTGGGCTCTGCCGTTCCAGTGGAACACCCCCTCGCCCCCGTAGGGCGTGGGGTAGCGGTGCAGGCCCTGCTCCTCCAGCAGGGCAATCAGGCGCTGGTGGCTGGCCCCAGCCCACTGACCGCCGAGATCCAGCCGCAGCCCCGATCGGGTCGTGTGGCCGTGCATCCTTCCCCCCCAGCGTTCGCGGGCCTCCAGCAGCCGCACCCTGAGTCCCTGGCGCTGCAGTTCCCGCGTGCAGATGAGGCCCGAGAGACCCGCCCCCACCACCACGGCATCGACACGGGCCGGAGCGTTCATGGCTGCAGGTTTGCCTTGCCGCTGATTTTATTGCTGCCCTGTTGGAGGCCCCTTGCTGGGAACTTGCTGGGAAGAGGACAGCGCGACGACCGACCGGCTCTCGACGCCGAGCCGTTGCGGGAACGGTGCACGACCCTGCGGCCAACCCAGCCACCCCCGTCCTGGCCGAAGCCCGATGCCCTCCCGAAGGGTTGAGGGACTGCCGCCTAGATTCCGGCCCAGCTATTGCGCCCCGCCATGCTCGCCGTTGCCGTTCTGGCCGCCGGAAAGGGCACCCGCATGAAGAGCGCCCTGCCCAAGGTGCTGCAGCCCCTGGCCGGCGCCACCCTGGTGGAACGGGTGCTGGCCAGCTGCCGCCACCTGGGCCCGGAACGCCAGGTGCTGATCGTGGGCCACCAGGCCGAGCGGGTCGAGGGCTCCCTGGCCGCCCTGGAGGGCCTGGAGTTCGTGCTGCAGCAGCCCCAGAACGGCACCGGCCACGCCGTGCAGCAACTACTGGAGCCGCTCGCCGGTTTCCAGGGCGAGCTGCTGGTGCTGAACGGCGATGTGCCCCTGCTGCGCCCCGCCACCCTGGAGGAGCTGCTCACCAAGCACCGCTCCAGCGGCGCCGCCGTGACCCTGCTCACGGCCCGGCTGGCCGATCCCAGCGGCTACGGCCGCGTGTTCGCCGACGCCCAGGGTCTGGTGAGCGGGATCGTGGAGCACCGTGACTGCAGCGAGGAGCAGCGCCGCAACACCCTCACCAACGCCGGCATCTACTGCTTCGACTGGCCGAAGCTGGCGGCGGTGCTGCCGCTGCTCACCACCGACAACAACCAGGGCGAGCTCTACCTCACCGACACCGTGGCGATGCTCAGCCCGGCCATGCACCTGGAGGTGGCGGACCCTGACGAGATCAACGGCATCAACGATCGCCTCCAGCTAGCCCAGTGCGAGGCCGTGCTGCAGGAGCGGCTGCGGCGCCACTGGATGGCCGAGGGGGTGAGCTTCATCGATCCGGCCAGCTGCACCCTCAGCGAGGGCACCCGCTTCGGCCGCGATGTGCTGGTGGAACCCCAGTGCCACTTCCGCGGCAGCACGACGATCGGCAATGGCTGCCGCATCGGTCCGGGCTGCCTGATCGAGAACAGCAGCCTGGGCGATGGGGTGGAGGTGCTCCATTCGGTGCTGCGCGACAGCACGGTGGAGCGGGACTGCGTGGTGGGTCCCTACGCCCAGCTGCGCAACGGCGCCCACCTGGAGGCCGGCTGCCGCATCGGCAACTTTGTGGAGGTGAAGAACAGCCGCCTGGGGGCCGGCGTGAAGGCCAACCACCTCAGCTACCTGGGCGATGCCGACCTGGGCTCCAACGTGAACGTCGGTGCCGGCACGATCACCGCCAACTTTGATGGCGTGCGCAAGCACCGCACCGTGATCGGCGCCGGCAGCAAGACCGGTGCCAACTCCGTGCTGGTGGCTCCAATCACCCTCGGCGACGGGGTGACCGTGGCCGCCGGCTCGACCCTCACCCAGAACGTGCCCGAGGGCGCCCTGGCCTTTGGGCGGGCGCGGCAGGTGGTGAAGGAACGCCGGCAGGAAGCGCCGCCCGCAAACTGAAGCCAGACGACATTCCCCCGTTTCCCAGGTCATGATCCCCGCCCGCCTGCGATCCCACCGGCTGAGGGTGGCCCTGCTGGGAGCCGCTCTGCTGGGCTCCCTGATCCCCGCAGGGCCGGCCAGGGCCCTAGAGGAGGTGGTGGTCAAGCTTCCCCTGCTGAAGACCCAGCTCACGGTGAAGCTGCGCGAACTCAAGTCGGCCGAATCCCTGCGCCAGGGGAGCAGCGATCTGGCGGAACTGGATCGAGCCAGCAACGGCGCCGTAGGCCGCCAGGTGATCGAGCTGTTGCAACAGCCGCTGCCCCTCAGCGTGAAGCAGGTGGCCGAGGGCTCGATGGGATCGCCCCTGGTGGAGCAGGCCATGCTCGTGCTCTCCTCCCTTGGACGTGTGGAGGGCCGGCCGGCCGACCTCAGCGGCCGCGAACTGAGTCAGGCCCTGCGCAAAGCCGCCCGTGAAGGTGAGCTCACCCTCTTGAGCCTCATGCGAGCGATCCCAGGGGAGCGGCTCACGCTCGACCTCGAGCGGGCTCGGTTGGTCTTCTCCCGAATGGCGAAGCAACGCCAGCAGGCCGAATCCCTCCTGGTGGCGACACCAACCGTCTCACCGGTGGCCACAGCGACCGCTGTGGCAGGGCGTGACGTCAACCGCCGCATCACCAGCCTCAAGGTTCCCCACCGCGCCAATCCCCTGGAGGTGACGCTGCTGGAGCCGGTGAGTGGGTCTAACGGCAGGCTCGTGCTGATCTCCCATGGCCTCTGGGAAAGCCCGGAAAGCTTGCAGGGCTGGGGGACCCTCCTGGCCTCTCGCGGCTACACCGTGGCGCTGCTCCGCCATCCCGGCAGTGACAGCAGGCAGCAGGAGGCCGTTCTGGCGGGGGAGTCTCCGCCGCCGGTCCCTGAGGAGCTGGCTCGCCGCCCGCAGGATCTGATCGCCCTTCTCGATGCCATTACGGCGCGTCGCCTCAGCTTCCCCCATCCCGTCGATCCCGGGCGGGTGGTGGTGCTGGGCCACTCCTGGGGGGCCACCACCGCCCTGCAGCTGGCGGGGCTCCAGCCCAGCAAGGAAACCTTGCTCCAACGCTGCGCCGACCAGGACGATCCGGATCGCAACCTCAGCTGGACCCTGCAGTGCAGTTGGCTGCGCGGCGTCCGCAAGGCAGGCCTCGCCGATCCACGGGTTGTGGCCGTGGGGGCCGTGAGTCCGCCGGTGTCGTTGCTGTTCGCCAGGGGATTCACCAGCGCTCTGGGCGGCCGGGTGCTGCTGGTGAGCGGCAGCCGCGACTGGGTGGTGCCTCCCGATCCCGAGGCGATCGCGCCGATGCGCTGGGGCCGCACCTTGGGCAACCAGCTGGTGCTGGTGCAGGGCGGAGACCATTTCAATCTGCGGCCAGAGGGGGCGGCCGATGGCGGCGTGCTCGGTCCGCTGCTGCTCGCCTGGACTGACGCGGCCTTCGCGGCTGGCTCGACTGTCCACCCGGCACCGGGAGTCGCCCCGCTCCTGCGCGACCAGGGGTGGGGTAACGCGGAATGGCCGATGGCGGATGTCACCAGCCGCGTAGGGAACCCCCGCTGATCGTCTGGAACGAGCGCCCTCGGTGCAAGCAACGGGCAGGGAGCGGCCCAGACCCTGCGCCTCCCGATCAGTCCAGCCGCTCCTGCAGCAGGGGGAGCAACCGCTCCAGGGCCACACCCCGGCTGGCCTTCAGCAGCAGCGCATCGCCGGGCCGCAGCCAGTCCAGCAGGGGCTCTAGGGCCTCCTCGGGCCGGGCCACGCGGACCAGCCGCTCCAGGCCTGCGGCCGCCTCCAGCATCGCCGACCCTTCGGCATCCCCATCCACGATCACCAGGCCATCCAGGCCCAGGCTTCGGGCCCGCTCGGCCACGCGGCGATGCAACGCGAGGCTGCTCTCCCCCAACTCAAGCATCGTGCCCAGCACCGCATAACGGGCCGCTCCCGCCGCCAGGGGCTGGGCCGCCAGCAGGTCGATGGAAGCCAGCATCGCTTCCGGCGAGGCGTTGTAGGTCTCATCCAGGACGGTCACGTCGCCCAGTTGCAGCCGACGGCTCCGGCCGCCCGGCACCTCCACCGCCAAATCGCTCAGGGCGGCGGCTTCCACCCCCAGCTCCTGCGCCACGGCCAAGGCCAGCAGCAGGTTGCGGGCGTTGTGGCGGCCCGCCAGGGGCAGGGTGATGGGAGGCAGACCATCAACCTCTAGGCGCTCTGCCGCTTCGTTGTCGCTGCTGGGATAGTCCGTGCTGCGATGGTCCACCAGGCGACCCACGAGGTCCGCTGCCGGCGTACCTGGCGCCAGCTCGTCGCCGGCGAGGGCAACCCGCCGCACCCGCCCGCTCCAGTTGGCGGCCAGAGCCGTCTCCAGCAGCGGATCACCGGCTGGGATCACCATCAGTCCATCAGGCCTCAGGGCCGCGCTGATCTCGCACTTCGCGGTGGCGATCGCCTCGCGGCTGCCAAGCCGGCCGATGTGGGCGGTGCCGATGTTGGTGATCACGGCCACGTCCGGCTCGGCGCAGCGGCTCAGCCGCTCGATCTCGCCGAGGCCCCGCATGCCCATCTCCACCACCAGGGCACGGCTGGTGGCATCAGCCTTGAGCAGGGTGAGCGGGGCCCCCACGTCGTTGTTCTCGTTGCCGCTGCTGGCCACCACCGGACCAAGGGAGGCCAGGGCGGCGCGGATCAGTTCGCGGGTGGTGGTCTTGCCAGCCGAACCCGTGACGGCCACGACGGGCGCCCCAAGGCTGCGGCGCCAGAGCTTGGCGAGCTCCTGGTAGGCCAGCAGGCTGTCCTCGACCAGCCACACGGGCTGGCCCTGGGCCGCCAGGGCCGCCAGCTGGTCAGGGCTCAAGCGGTCGCGCTGGGCCACGGCGGCGGCGGCCCCGCCGGCCAGGGCCGCCGCCAGGAAGCGGTGGCCATCGAACCGCTCCCCCACCAGGGGCACGAACAGGGCGCCGGCCAGGTCGGCGCGGCTGTCGGTGCTCACGGCCGCCAGGCGGGCGGGACGCCGGGCCAGATCACCGAGGGGCTCGCCCCAGAGCTCCAGCAGGGGTTCCAGGGGCAGGGTCATGGAGGGGTGGAGAGGGCATCGAGCAGGATCATGCCCGAGCCCACCCGGGCTGGCCTCCCCAGGAGGCGCCCGGCCTGGTCCACCAGTTCGAGGCGCTCGTAGCCCAGCTCGCGAGCGCTCACCAACCACCGCTCCGCCAGGCTGCTGCGCTCAGCGAGGGGGAGCGCGCCGTAGCCCCCTGCCAGCCGCAGCCGCAGCAGACCTTCGGCGGGGCGTTCCTCCAGATCCTGCACCCAGTCGGGGGGATCGACCCCCACCAGTTCAGCCAGGGGCAAGGGGGCGGGGACCGCAGCGTTGTCGACGGCGCTCTCGGCACCGGGTCCGTCCCCGGTACCCAGAGGGGAAGACTCACCACCGATGGTCCCGGATGGGGCTCCAGCCGCCTTGTCAGCCGCAGGGCCGGCCCCAGCCTTCCCGGGCTCAGGCGAGCCTGCCTGCCCCTGGGCCTGATCGCCGCCCGGGCCCTGCTGCCAGGGCCACAAGCTCCCAAGGTCAGCGCCGCGATCCGTGGAGCTCGGAGGCCCCAAGGCTCCCCTAGCCGAGCTGGTGTCCTCTGGCATGTCCTCGCTGGGGGGCCGCGGTCCTGCACCGGCATCGCCCGCCGCCCGGGGTGGATCGGCCTGGAGCGCCCCCGCGGATGGGCTGGCGCTGCCGGGTCCCGCGATCAAGCTTGCCGCCCCCGGCAGCCAAAGGCCCAATCCCACCAGGAGGGCCAGCCCAAGCGCCAGCAGCAAGGGCCAGAACAGCGATGCCATGCTGCGGGGCCAGACAGCCGGTGTGGCAAGGCTGCCCTCACCATTGAGCCGCCCGAGTTCACGGGCCTTCAGCCCCGCGGCGGCGACCACCGCGACAAGGTCGTTGGCCAGGCGGCGCCAGGGATCCTCATAAGGAGCTGGCAGGGGGGAGCGAGGGTCCTGGCCGGAAGATGGTGGGGATGCCATGGGGTCAGGCGCCGCTGAGGAAACGCCCGCCGCTCAGGTGCCGCTCAACCCTCGCTGCGGCGGCGCAGCAGGGAGAGGGGGTTGCGGGAACGGGTCGGTCCGTCGACGGGTGTCGTGCCGGTCTCCACGTCCAGATTGGCGGCACCCTGGCGCAGGCTCGGGTCGGCCCCCTGGCCTTGGGAGAAACGCTCCACCTCCTCGGCGTCGGGGCTGGGTTCCTTCACACCGCGCACCTCGCGGTACATCCGGTCGTATTCCCGAGCCGAGCGCTCCCAGCTGAAGTCCTGCTCCATGGCGCGGCGTTGCAGTTCGCGCCAGCTGTCGGCGTGGCGGTAGGCCTCCCAGGAGCGCACGATTGTCGTGTAGAAGTCCACCGGCTCGTAGCGGTCGAAGCAGAAGCCGGTGCCGGTGTGGGCCCGCGGATCGTGGGGGGGCACGGTGTCCACCAGACCGCCCACCTTGCGCACCACGGGAATCGAGCCGTAGCGCATCGCCAGCAGCTGGCTGATGCCGCAGGGCTCGAAGCGGCTGGGCATCAGGAAGGCATCCGAGCCGCCGTAGATCAGGCGGGACAGGGCGTCGTCGTAGGTGAGGAACACCGCGAAGCGACCGGGGTAGCGCGACGCCATCTGCCAGAGACCCGATTCATAGCCGCGATCGCCCGTGCCGAGCACCACGAACTGGCTGTCGGTGTAGGCCAACACCCGATCGGCCACCTGCAGCAGCAGGTCCACCCCCTTCTGGTCCACCAGGCGGCTCACCATGCCCATCAGGTAGGTGTCGGGATTCACGGTCAGGCCCATCCGCTCCTGCAGCAGGGCCTTGTTGGCGGCCCGGGGATCCAGGTTGCGGGAGCTGAAGGTGGAGGCCAGGGCCTTGTCAGTGGCCGGATCCCAGTCGGCCATGTCGATGCCGTTGAGGATGCCGCGCAGCTTGCCGCTGATGTAATTGAGCAGCCCCTCCAGCTTCTCGCCGTACTCGGAGGTGCGAATCTCCTGGGCGTAGGTGGGCGACACCGCATTCACCCGGTCGGCATAAAGCAGCGCGGCCGCCATGGTGTGGTCGCCCTGCATGTACCAGGGACACCAGGTCATGCGGTCAAGCTTCCAGCGCCAGGGTCCCTGGTAGCGGAGGTTGTGGATCGTGAAGACCGTGCTGATCTCCGGGTCCTGGTGCATCCACACCGGAATCATGCCGGTGTGCCAGTCGTGGCAGTGCAGCACCTCGGGCTTCCAGCCACCGTTCCAAGCAAATTCGGCGGTAGCGCTGGCGAAGAAGGTGAACCGCCAGTCCTCATCTTCTCCTCCGTAGATCCGCTCAGGATCGAACACGGGATGACCCACCAGGTAGATGGGCAGGCCATTGGTGGGATGGCGGGTCTCGAAAATGGAGAAATCCGTGCCCATGGTGTGGCCGCGCCAGATCGGCTCCGGGCTGATCTGCAACCGGCTCCACAACTTGCCGTAGCCCGGCATGATGATGCGCACGTCATGGCCGAGGGCCGCCAAGGCCGGCGGCAGGGAGCCCACCACGTCGCCCATTCCCCCCACCTTGACCATCGGGGCGCATTCGGCCGCGGCGAAGAGAACCCGCATCCTTCCAGGGCATGGTGGGCGCCACTGTACGGGCCTAATCCGCCGGCACCCCTGCCGGATTCGGTCCTCAGGGCAGCACGGTGACCGGCGTGCCGATCGAGACGAAATCGAACACCTGCCGCACGTGCTCCTCATACAGACGCACGCAGCCGTGGGAGAGGGCCTGGCCCACGGTCCAGCGGTGGGGGGTGCCGTGGAAGCCGGCGACCACGCAGCCCTTCACATCCAGCATGTGCTCGCCGTCCCAGCCGCGGCGTCCCAAGCAGTCCTGATGGAATCCGATCCAACGGCTGCCGAGCGGATTGGCAGGCCCGGCCGCGGTGTGGGTGCCCTTCTCCGGGTGCTCCCATACAGGATTTTCCGTCTTGTTGAGCACCTGGAAACGGCCCACCGGTGTTTCCCAGCCCGGCATGCCCACGGCCACGGGAAAACGACGAACCAACCGGCCGTTTTCCATCAGGCTGAGCAGGCGCCGTTGGCGGTCCAGGAC
>Ga0310330_100255_pt1 | contig 15593 bp, 17 predicted proteins | sample LakMicDCLTotalB5_FD_195544 | JGI IMG/M metagenome (GOLD analysis project Ga0310330, IMG submission 195544) | Enriched freshwater cyanobacterial communities from Lake Michigan, Michigan, United States - MI23.DCL.Total.B5 (v2) (version 2) | ecosystem: Environmental > Aquatic > Freshwater > Lake... | reverse complement strand
CGCTCCGGATCCATGGCCGACCCGTCCGCCCTGCCGACCGACGACGATCAGCAGCCAGGTCAAACGGGCGCGTCCCTGGAGTCGCCCATGGCCGAGAGCGAGGCCCCTGGCGAGCCGGTCGCCCCGGCAGACCGCGGGGCTCCTGACGTCCCCCCGGCTGATCAAGCCCCAGCCCCTGAGCTCGCTTCGCCAGCCCCGCCCGAGCCGCAGGCCAACCAGCCCGAGCCGAGCCCCGAGCCGAGCCCTGAGCCGACCGCCGAGCCGGTGCAGGCAGGACCTGCCGTCGAGTCCGAAGGGGCCGATACGGCCACCGCGATGGCCAGCCAACCTGTGCCAGCGGCGCCTGAACCGGCGCTCGTGCCCGAGCCAGTGGTGCTGCCCATCACCCCGCCAGCGGTGCCCACGGTGGCCACCACCATTGACCTCCCGGCCCGGGGGGACAGCACCGGCGCTGGCCCCACAGGCGAGGGTGGTGAATGGGCCCTGTTGCTGAGCAAGCTGCAGGCCTGGCTGGGGAGTGGCCAACTGCAGGCCCAGCTGCAAGCCGCCCGCACGCCCTTCACCCTGGTGGCAGGCCTGATCGCCCTGCTGGTGGTGCTGCAGATCTATGGCGCCCTGCTCGCCGTGATCAACAGCTTCCCCCTCGCCCCCGGCCTGCTGGAACTGGTGGGGGTGATCGCCGTGGTCCGTTTTGGCCTGGTCAAGTTGGTGCGTAGCCAGGAGCGCCGGGCCCTGATCGAGGGCCTGCAACAGCGCTGGAAAGCCTTCCAGGGCAAGGCCTGAGCCAGGTCCGCTGGTCCAGATCAGCGGGCCCCTTGGAACCGGGCTCCGAAGCCCGGTTGATAGCTTGGCCCGACTGCATCAGCCTTCCGGTGGACATTCAGCTCGGCCGTTCCCGCACCGTTCGTCGTGCCTACGGCATTGACGAAATTGCCTTGGTGCCCGGTGGCCGCACCGTCGACCCCGACGTGACCGATAGCAGCTGGAGCCTGGGCGGCATCAACCGCGAGATTCCGATCATCGCCAGCGCCATGGATGGTGTGGTTGATGTGGGCATGGCCGTGGAACTCTCCCGTCTGGGCGCCATGGGGGTCTTGAACCTGGAGGGGGTTCAGTGCCGCTACGACGATCCCAATCCGGTGCTGGATCGGATCGCGGCGGTGGGCAAGGACGCGTTCGTGCCCCTGATGCAGGAGCTCTACAGCGCCCCCGTGCGCGAAGACCTGATCCGCAGCCGCATCGCCGAAATCAAGGCCCAGGGCGGCATCGCCGCCGTGAGCGCCACCCCGGTGGCGGCCCTGCGCTTCGGCAAGGCGATCGCCGAAGCCGGCGCCGACCTGTTCTTTGTGCAGGCCACGGTGGTGTCTACCGAGCATGTGGGCCCGGAAGGTCGCCAATCGCTCGATCTGGCCGCCCTCTGCCGCGATATGGGCGTGCCCGTGGTGATTGGCAACACGGTCACCTATGAGGTGGCCCTGGAGCTGATGCGGGCCGGAGCGGCCGGCGTGATGGTGGGCATCGGACCGGGGGCCGCTTGTACGTCCCGGGGCGTGCTCGGGGTCGGCATCCCCCAGGCCACCTCCGTGGCCGATTGCGCCGCCGCCCGCGACGACTACTTCCAAGAAAGCGGCCGCTACGTGCCGATCGTGGCCGATGGCGGCATCGTCACCGGTGGCGACATTTGCAAATGCCTGGCCTGCGGCGCCGACGCCGTGATGATCGGCTCGCCGATTGCCCGGGCGGCCGAAGCCCCTGGCCGCGGCTTCCATTGGGGCATGGCCACCCCCAGTCCGGTGCTGCCCCGTGGCACCCGCATCAAGGTGGGCACCACCGGAAGCCTGGAGAAAATCCTGCGGGGCCCCGCCAGCCTCGATGACGGCACCCAGAACCTGCTGGGCTGCATCCGCACCTCCATGGGCACCCTGGGAGCCCGCACCTTGAAGGACATGCAACAGGTGGAAGTGGTGGTTGCCCCCTCCCTGCTCACCGAAGGCAAGGTGTACCAAAAGGCCCAGCAGCTCGGCATGGGCAAATAACCGCCTCTGGCGGTAAGCCCGGTGCAGCGGGCCCCAAGGGGGGCGTTAGTCTCAAGTTGTGGGGGCTTCGGCTCGCACACTCCTCACACCCCCCGGCCCGGCGCGTCCGGGCTTTTTGTCTTTGCCACGGCTTGCCCAGGCCGCAGCCGTAACGACTTTCTAGGAGCTTGCGGCAGGGCCCAAATGGCTTGCTAGATTCCTGAAAATCGTGCTCCCTTCTAGAATGTCCAGCGCAACCGCCGTCAGCGACGCCTCCTTTGAGCAGGACGTTCTTAAGAGCGATGTGCCCGTGCTGGTCGACTTCTGGGCCCCTTGGTGCGGCCCCTGCCGCATGGTGGCCCCGATCGTGGACGAGATTGCCAAGGAATTTGACGGCAAGATCAAGGTTTTCAAACTCAATACGGATGAAAACCCCAATGTGGCCAGTCAGTTTGGTATTCGCAGTATCCCCACATTGATGGTGTTCAAGGACGGCCAAAAGGTGGACACTGTGGTTGGTGCGGTGCCCAAAACCACCCTCTCCTCCACGATCAGCAAGTACCTCTGAGCGGCCTTTTTGGCGGGCGACTCCTCAGGGAGCCCCGGTCTCAGTAGGGGTGAACGGCTCTAGGTGAGTGTCGTCTGCTCGTCTGGGGGCGATGGGATGTTTCTGTCGCTTCGATCAGGTTGATTTCGCCCCACTGGGGTCCATGGGATCCAGCCAGCTGGCGAAGGGCCAGCTTGAATCCGTTGGCTGGAGAGTGGTCTGTCTGAGACTGGCGCTCCTGGTCTAGATCCAGGCCCTCTCTCCATCAGATTTTGAGCCTCCCTTGACGCACGCCATCGGCCTGATCGACTACGGCATGGGCAACCTGCACTCGGTGCAGCGGGCCTTTGAACGGTTGGGCGTGACGGTTCTGGCGGTCGGCGACGAGGCCGCCATGGACCGCTGTGATGCCCTGGTGCTGCCGGGGGTGGGCTCCTTTGATCCGGCCATGGAGCGGCTCCACGGCTCCGGCCTGGTGGCGCCGATTCAGCGGTGGTGCGCCGCGGGCCAGCCCCTGCTGGGCATCTGCCTGGGCTTGCAACTGCTGTTTGAGGGCAGCGATGAGGGCCAGACCCCTGGGCTGGGCCTGCTCCAGGGCCGGGTCAAGGCCCTGCCGGTGAGGCCCGGCCATCCGGTGCCCCACATGGGCTGGGCGCCGCTTGTGGGCGCCCAGCCCAGCCCCCTCTGGCCCGCCCAGGCCCCCGCTAGTAGCCCTGCGGGCCTTACCAATGGCCTCATCCAGGGCGTCCCAGCCGGGGCGGATGCCTGGATGTATTTCGTCCATTCCTACGCCGCGGTGCCGAGCGACCCCCGCTGCATTACCGCCCAGGTGGCCTTCGCCGGCACCAGCCTCACCGCCGCCGTCTGGCAGGGCGCCCCGCTGCCTGCCAGTTTCACCCCGAGAAATCGGGCCTAGCCGGCCAGCACCTGTTGCAACGCTGGCTCGCCTGGGTGGCTACTCGGCCATGAGCCTGCGGCTCAGCGGCGGGCGCAAGCTGGCTAGTCCTGACGGCCAGGTGGCCCGGCCGACGCCGGCCCGGTTGCGCCTGGCGGTGATGAACATCCTGGCGGGCCGCCTGCCCGGCAGCGCCTGGCTGGATCTGTTCTGCGGCAGTGGCGTGATGGCCTGCGAAGCCCTGCAACGGGGGGCTGCCCAGGTGGTGGCCGTGGATCAGGACCGGCGCATGGTGGCCACGGCCCGCCGCAACCTGGAGGCCGTGGCCCAGGGGCTGGCCCCTGGGCTGGAGCCGATGGTCGTGCAACGGGAGGTGCTGGCCTGGCTGGCCAGTGGACCCCAGCCTCCCCACGCCAGCGGCTTCGACCTGATCTATGCCGACCCGCCCTATGCGGCTGGCCTCTACGGCGAAGTGGCCGCTGCCGTGGCGGCTGGCGGCTGGCTCAGGCCCGAGGGGCTGATGCTCTGGGAATGCTCCAGCCTGGCCATCCCCCTGGTCCCGGCGGGCTGGGAGTTGAAGGACCAGCGGCGCTACGGCAGCAGCACCCTGATCCAACTGCGCCAAGCGGGTCCCTGAAGCGAAGCTGCCCAGCCCAACCACGACCCTGGCCAGAGCTGGCGCCACCACAAAAAGATCAGCTGGTGCAACCAACCTTTGGCAAGCTCCGCGATCAGCTAGGGCTGGCGATGGAGCCCCAGCTCGGTCTGCAATCAACCCAAGCCTTGGGCGCTGGTTTCAGCCGCCGAAAGCGCTACCGCGGCGGTATTGGTTCCAGGCGGCTACAAAGAGTCCCACCAGGGTGACGGGGATCAGACCGAGCACGATGCCGCAGAGCAGGGGTTCGATCATGGCTGGGGGGTCGACTGGAGTTGCAGAATCTTCCCATGGCCCCGGCGGCCGCTTACCAGTTTGGCAAGAACCTTGATCGCCCCGCCCTCCGCCCCGGCCCCAGCCCCCGATCCAGCCAGTGCGTCGGTCCTCTCCACGGAAAGCTCCCTTGAACCCGGACCCCGCCAGCGCAGCCTGGTGACGGGGATGGTGTTGGTGGCCGCGGTGGCCACGGCCCTGATCCTGCTGCTGGTGGCCCTGCCGGCGGCCCGCAGCGACCCCTACAGCCGCAGCACCCTGCAACTGGCCGGCTCGGCCGAGAACGGCGGCCAGCTGTTTTTGATCAATTGCGCCGGCTGCCATGGCATCAGCGCCCAGGGTCTAGTGGGGCCCAACCTCCATGGGGTCAAGGCCCGCAAGAACGACCGCCAACTGATCCAGCAGGTGGTCAGCGGCCAGACCCCGCCGATGCCCCGCTTCCAGCCCGAACCCCAGGCCATGGCCGACCTCCTGGCCTACCTGCACACGCTCTCGTGAGCGCCAGTCCCCAGCCCGCGTCGCCAGCTCCCGAGATCGTGGTGGTGCTGGTGGAGCCGGCCGGGCCCTTGAACGTGGGCAGCGTGGCCCGCCTCTGCGCCAATTTCGCCATGGCCCAGCTGCGCCTGGTGGCCCCCCGCTGCAATCCCTTAGGGGAGGAAGCCCGGCGGATGGCGGTCCATGGCCAGGCCCAGCTGGAGCAGGCGGCCACGTACCCCGACCTGGCCTCAGCGATCGCCGACTGCCGCCGGGTGGTCGCCACCAGTGGCCGGCTCGAACGGGAGGAACTGCCCCTGGAGGGCCCCGGTTCGGCCTTGAGTTGGTTGATCGAGCCGGAAGCGGATCCTGGCGTTCCCATCGGCCCTGGCGGAATTAGCGGCCCTGGCGGAATCAACGCCCCTGGCGGAATTAACGCGCCGGGCAGATCCAACGCGCCGGTGGCCCTGGTGTTCGGCCGGGAGGATCGGGGCCTCAGTAACGATGAACTGCTGCAGGCGGGCAAGATCCTGCGCCTTGAAAGCAGTGCCGACTACGCCTCCTTGAACCTCTCCCATGCGGTGGCGATCTGCCTGCATGAGTTGCGCCGCATCCCGGCGTCAACGGCGCCCCCCGGAATCGGCTCCGGGGTCCAGGGCCCAGATCAAGCCCCTCTCCTGGCCCAAGCCGGCGCCCTGCCTTGTGGGGTCCCTGACGGGGGGGCTGGGCCAGCAGCTGCAGCCAGCCTGGCGGCCAGTTCTGGTGCCGGTGCCACCAGCCTGCGGGGCGCCCTGGAGGCCACGCTCGCCGATGGGCAAGACCTGTTGCTGGAGGTGGGATTTCTCCATCCCCACACCGCCCATGCCCGCATGGCCAAGCTGCGGGGCCTGCTGCAGCGGGCCCAAATCCGCGAGGGCGAAGTGGCCTTAATTCGCGGCATGGTGCGACAGCTGCGCTGGGCAATCACCCGCCAGACCCCTTAGGGTCGGCCCAACTAATGGTTCGCCAGGCGATTCGTGAGTTCCAGTCGCCCTGAGCGCTCCGCATCCGGCAGCTGGGGCCAGCCCCTGAGGCTGGTGTTGCGGTTGTTGGTCATGGGCATTGGCCTCGGCGTGATCGCTGGCACGGCCCTCAAGCTCCTGGCCCCGCGCCTGGCCAGTGGCGCCATCAATGCTCCCAGGGCCCTGCCCGCAACGGCTTCCCCCCTGCAATCCCTGCCCCAGGGCCTGCCCCTGGGGCGCTTTGAGCCCCATCTGGAGCTCACCGGTCTGAGCCAGGCCTGGGCCCGGCTGGCGGCGGTGCACAAGGACCTCAAGGCTTCGGGTTTTGTCCTGGTGCTCGATGACGGGCGCTTTGCCCAGCTGCGCAGCACCGACCCCATGCCCGCCGCCAGCTCGATCAAAACGCCGGTGCTGCTGGCCGCCATGGAGGACCTCGACCATGGCCTGCTGCGCTGGAATGAACCCCTCACCATGACCAAGGAGGTGGTTGGCGGGGGCGCGGGCTGGATGGGCGGAAGCCCCCTGGGCACCCGCTTCCCCGTCTACGAGGCTGCCGCCGAGATGATCCGGGTGAGCGACAACACCGCCACCAACCTGCTGATCAAACGGCTGGGCGGCAAGGCCAAGGTGGATGCCCGCTTCCGCAGCCTCGGACTCACCGCCACCAAGGTCAACAACTGGCTGCCGGATCTCAGCGGCACCAACACCACCAGCAGCCGCGACCTGGCACGCACGATCGCCTTGGTCGAAACGGGCGAGCGGCTCAGCCCCCGGGCCCGGGACCTGTTCCGCGAGGTGATGGGCCGCACCGTGACCCGCACCCTGATCCCGGCTGGTGTCCTGCGCGGCGTCACCGGCAGCAGCACCTACCCGCCCGATGGGGAGCTCCGAGCCAAGGGCATCACCGTGCTCAACAAAACCGGTGATATCGGCATCGCCTACGCCGATGGGGCCCTGATCGAACTGCCCAATGGCCAGCGGGCCGTGGCCGCCTTCATGGTGAAGGGCCCGTTCAATGACCCCCGCTCCACCGAACTGATCCGCTCCATGGCTGCGGAAGCATCCCGGGTGCTGATCAAGGAGCCGGCGGCCGCCGCTAAGGCAGCTGCAGCTAAGCCCCCGGTTTCCAGACCTCCTGCTGGCGCTGCCGCCTCGACCCGCCCATGATCCCGCTCCTGCTTGCCCAAGCTCCGCCGGCGCCCCTGGTGAGCCCAGCCCCTGCGGCAAGCCAGTCCCCTGCCGCAACGCTGCTGAGGCCCCAACAGGTTGCCCCCCTGCCTGGGGGGCTGGATCCGGTGTTGATGGTCAATGACAACAACCCGGAGCTGATCCTCGAGCCCGGGATCCTGCTGTCCACCTTCGAGGGCAAGGGCCGGCCCTTCCCTGATGCCCACCTCAACCTGCCCCTGAACGGTCGCTTCGACCTGTTCAGCCACCACGTGTACGCCGGCACGCCCCAGACCCTGGAGTCCACCCTCTGGCTGGCGGTGGTGGCGATGCCGCGCCAGGCGGCGCCAGTGCAACTGCGGCTGCTGTCGGGATCCACTTCCCTGTCCCAGGCCACGTCCCCAGGCCAGGCCTCAGCCCCGTTTTTGCCCCTACCCCCCCTGCTGCCCCAGGACGGCAGTACCTACGCCGGCCCGGGTGATCGGGTCACAACCGAACTGCTCAGCCAGCAGACCAGTCCCCAGCTGCCCCAGCGCTGGAGCCTGCCGGCCGGCCAGCTCACCCCCTTGCTGGTGCTGCCGATTCCGGTGAAGGGCCTCAGCCCCCTGCTCAATGGCATCAACCTGCAACTGCGGCTCGAAAGCAGTGGCCCCCTCAGCCTGGCCACCCTGGCCAGCGTCGGCGGCGACCAGCCGCCGGCCCCAGAGGTGTGGCAGTCCCTGCTCAATGGGCCCCTCAGCCCCAAGGAGCTCACCGCTACGCCCCGGGGCGCTTCGGGCCCCTTCGCCTATTCCCGCGTCAGTGGGGTCCAGATCGGCAGCCTCTGGCGGGGCCAGGTCACCGATCCAGGCAAGCCCTTTTTGTCGGTGAGCCGGGCGCCGATCTCCTGGCCGATTAGCTCCCTGGTGCGCGGCAGCCATGGCACCGGCCAGGTGCAAACGGCGGAGCTCAAGGCCTTCTATCCGGGCACGGCCTGGGCCGCCCACGGCAACTACGGCGTCGAATACGACCTGCGCCTGCCCCTGCGCAACGACACGGGCCGGCCCGTGAGCCTGCAACTGGCCCTGGAATCGCCCCTCAAGGGCGACAAACCCCAAGACGGCCTCAAGTTCCGCCAGGGGGCCGGCGGCTCGGTCTGGTTCCGCGGCAGCGTGGAGGTGGCCGGCCTCGATGGCCCCGAGGGCAAACCAATGGGCCGGGAGGGCTTCCACCTGGTGCTGCGCTCCGGCCAGGCCGGCCCCAGCCTGGGCACGGTGACCCTGGCCCCTGGCGGCCAACGGCAGCTGCGGCTGCGGCTGATCTATCCGGCCGACGCCACCCCGCCCCAGGTGCTCAGCCTGCTGCCCCTGGCTCCGCAAGCCAGCTCCACCGGAAGCGCAGCGGCCAGTGGCCCGGCCGCGGCTTCGGGATCGGCCAGGCTCCAGGCGCCCGGGCCGATCCAGCCATAGCCACCTCCAGCGGCGCCAGGGCCAAGGGCCAGCCCGGCCCAACCAGCTGTGAAACAATCCCCAGACCACCTAGCCAGCCCACCGTGACACCAGCCCGCAAGCGCCGGGTCTTCCCCTTCACCGCCATCGTTGGCCAGGAAGAGATGAAGCTCGCCCTGCTGCTCAACGTGATCGACCCGCGCATCGGCGGCGTGATGATCATGGGCGACCGGGGCACGGGCAAATCAACCACGATCCGGGCGCTGGCGGATTTGTTGCCCGAGATCCCTGTGGTGGCGGGCGATCCCTACAACAGCTCCCCCGACGATCCCGACCTTCAAAGCGCCGAGGTGCGCCAGCGGGCTGAAGCGGGCGAAACCCTGCCGGTGGAACCGCGCCAGGTGCCGATGGTGGACCTGCCCCTCGGCGCCACCGAAGACCGGCTCTGCGGCACGATCGACATTGAAAAGGCCCTCAGCGAGGGGGTGCGCGCCTTCGAGCCGGGCCTGCTGGCCAAGGCCAACCGGGGCCTGCTTTACGTCGATGAGGTGAACCTGCTCGACGACCACCTGGTGGATGTGCTGCTGGATTCGGCCGCCTCGGGCTGGAACACGGTGGAGCGCGAAGGGGTGTCGGTGCGTCACCCGGCCCGGTTTGTGCTGATCGGCTCCGGCAACCCTGAAGAGGGAGAGCTGCGCCCCCAGCTGCTTGATCGCTTTGGCATGAGCGTGGAAGTGCGCACCGTGCGCGAGCCGGAATTGCGCGTGCAGGTGGTGGACCAGCGCACCAGCTTCGACCAGGACCCCGACCGCTTCAATGACGGGGTGCAGACCACCCAGGATGCCCTCCAGGCCCGGGTGGTGGCGGCCCAGCAACTCCTGCCCCAGGTGGCCATCGACGACGACCTGCGCCTGCGCATCTCGGCCATCTGCGGCGAGCTGGATGTGGATGGCCTGCGCGGCGACATCGTGACCAACCGGGCGGCCCGGGCCCTGGCCGCCTTTGAGGGCCGCGCCGAGGTGGGCGAAGAGGACGTGGCCCGCGTGGTGGCCTGCTGCCTGCGCCACAGGCTGCGCAAGGATCCGCTCGAGCAGATCGACTCCGGCGATCGGGTCGTCAAGGTGTTCTGCAAGGTGTTTGAGCGGGCGGTGAGCGCCGATCGGCGCGAGTTTGAGCTGGCGCTTGCGGCCTGATCGCCCCATGGGGCGGTGGTGGTGCCGCTGGGCCGCGCCCTTCCAGTCCAAGGCGCCTGGGCCGTTGCCCGCAGCCAGCCGATCTTCGCCATGAGGATCCTTGGCATCGATCCCGGCCTGGCCCGGGTGGGCTACGGCGTGATCGATTTTGAGGCCGGCCAGCAGCGCATGCTCGATTGCGGCATGATCCGCACCGATCCGGGCCGCTCCGAAGGGGATCGGATGGTGGAAATTGCCTCCGACCTGCGCCAGCTGTTGCGCCGCTGGCAACCTGATCTGGCGGCCGTGGAGAAGTTTTTCTTCTACCGCTCCAGCACCACGATTTCGGTGGTTCAGGCCCGCGGCGTGCTGATCATGACCCTGGCCCGCTTCAAGGTGCCGGTGGTGGAGTTCCCGCCCATGCAAATCAAGTTGGCCTTGGCCGGCCATGGCCACGCCGATAAGGGCGACGTGCTGGCGGCGGTGATGCGGGAGCTCAACCTCAGCGATCCCCCCCGCCCCGACGATGCCGCCGATGCCCTGGCCGTGGCCCTCACCGGCTGGTTCCAACGCTGACCATGGAGCAGGCCAAGGACCAGGCCAAGGAGCAGGCCAAGAATCAGGCCATGACCCGTGCCTTGAACCGAACCATGGAAGGGGCCAAGGATTCCGCCAGCGCCAAGGTCCTATGGCGCCAGCGGTTGCGCCCGTTGCGGCTGGAGCGGGCCCGCCCTTGCCAGGGCGCGATCCTTGCCGTGGCCCGTCGCGAGCTGCTGGCGCTTCTGCCCCCAGGCACAAGGCTGGGCCTCTATTGGCCTCTGGCTGGGGAAAGCGACCTAAGGGGCCTTGCGGAGCTGTCGGGTCAAGGACCTGGCACCGCTTTGGCCGGCCGGCTGGCCTTGCCGGCGGTGGCTGGCCTCCCCGGCCAGGGGCACCTCGAGTACCGGGCCTGGCAGACGGGCGACCTCCTCGCGCCAGACCTCTGCCGCATCCCAGCTCCCCAGGGGCCCGCCCTGGCCCCCGAGCAGTTGGGGCTGTTACTCGTGCCCGCCCTTGGCTTCGATCGCCAGGGCATCCGGCTCGGCTCCGGTGGGGGGTGGTACGACCGCCTGCGGGCCGATCCGGCCTGGCGGGCCGTGCCTGCCCTGGCGGTGCTGCCGGCCGCCTGCCTGGTGGAGCAGCTGCCCCGGGACCCCTGGGATGTGCCCTTCGATGGCTGGCTGGATGAGAGGGGGGTTCACCCTTTGCCCTCTGGCCGGTCCCAGGCCTAGGCCGCCGCTTGCCGCCCTTGACGCCTCATTAACGATTTCCCCGGGGGCCAGCGGTTCAGACCTTCCTTTGCCAAGATCCATGGGTTGCCCGTTGAGCTGCCTTGGATTCCCTGGCCCCCCACCAGCTGCGTTCCCCCGCCAGCCGCCGTTCCAGCGCTGGTTCCTCCAGCGCGGCCGAGCGGGTTCTGCATTCCGAACTCAAGGGCCGCAACCAGGACAACGATGCCCTGTCGATGATGGTGAGCTCGATGGTGCGCATGGTGCAGGCCGGTAAGGGCAGCGATAGCCGCTGGTCTGCGTCCTGAGCAGGTCCTGCCCCTCACCCGAGCTTGGTCCAGCCCTCCTCCTGCCAAGGTCACGAAGTCCTTGGCAAGCGTCCTTCAGGCCCCATGGATGGCCTGCTGCACCGATTGAGGGGTCTGGTTTCGCTGCCGGATCTCCTCCCCAGGGTTGCCCCCTGATCCGATCCCTCGGCAACCGTCGCTGGAGCCGGTAGCGTCTTAATTGCCCCTTACGCCTTCGCCATGACCCGCTTTGCAGCTCGGCTTGCTGCTGGCCAGTTCCCGGGCATTCGCCGCCCCTCTGGCGCCGCCAGGCTGCAGGGCGGGGCCGCTGTTCTTGCTGCCCTGGTCAGCAGCGCAGCCCTGCTGGCCAGTGCGCCCAGGGTGGAGGCCCATGCCATCGAAAGCAGCCTCACCAGGGCGACCAGCCTCACCGAAGGCCTGCTGTTGAGCAGCCAGTTCGGCAGCGGTCAACCGACGGTGGATGCCAAGGTGAGCCTGATTGGACCGGGTGGCCAAGCGGTTGCGCTCGGTCGCACCGACGCCCAGGGCCAACTCAGCTTTTCCCTGCCTAAGGGTGCCAGTGGTGATTGGGATCTGCAGGTGGATGGGGGCCCTGGCCACCGCGACTACCTGACCGTGCCGGTGCAGGCCGGCAAGGCCCAGCTCGATCGTCTCAGTGGGCGGGAGCTGCCCAGCCTGGGTGGGTCCCTGGCCACCCTGCTCCATCCTGGCGTGCTGGCCCTGGGGGGGCTGTGCGGGGTGGCTGGCGTACTGATTGGCATGGATCGTCGCCGCCGGCGCGGTTGATGGCCACGGGGAGCCCGGCCCTGGATCGCATCGTGGAGCGGCTCAAGACCAGCTCCGATCCGAAGCGCCGTTATGAATACGTGCTCTGGCTCGCCAAGAAGCTGGAGCCCCTGCCGGACGAATTCCGCCAGGACGCCTTCAAGGTGAAGGGATGCGTCTCCCAGGTGTATGTGGTGGCCGCGCTGCAGGACGGTCGGCTCCATTGGCAGGGAGATTCCGATGCGGCGATCACCAAGGGGCTTCTGGCCCTGCTGATCGAGGGCCTCGAGGGGCTCGAACCCGCCCAGGCGGCCAGCCTGGATCCGGCCTTCCTGGCCGAAACGGGCCTGCAGGCCAGCCTCACGCCATCGCGGGCCAATGGCTTTCTCAACATCCTGGCGATGATGAAGGCCCAGGCCCGGGCCCTGCAGGCTGGCGTCGCTGGGGCTGAATCCTCTCTCTAGGCACGTCCGGCCCCGATCCGATTCCCCTTGCAAGTGCTCGCGACGAACCGTGAGTGGCTCGGTGATTTCTAGGATCCCGTCTTTGACGGCAACGCGGGCATGACCATCGGCATCGGCTTGTTGGGTCTGGGCACGGTGGGGGCCGGCGTTGCCGCCATCCTGGCCACCCCCCAGGGGCGCCATCCCCTGGTGGCCGACCTGGAACTCAAACGGGTGGCCGTGCGTGACCTCTCCCGGCCCCGGCCCGTGGCCATCGCCAACGAGTTGCTCTGCACCGATCCCGAAGCCGTGGTCGATGACCCGGCGGTGGAGATTGTGGTGGAGGTGATGGGCGGCCTGGAGCCGGCCCGCTCCTTGATCCTGCGGGCGATCGCTGCGGGCAAACCGGTGGTCACCGCCAACAAGGCCGTGATCGCCCGCTATGGCGATGAGATTGCCGCCGCCGCCAAGGCCCGGGGGGTGTATGTGTTGATCGAGGCGGCCGTGGGTGGCGGCATCCCGATCATTGAACCGCTGAAGCAATCCCTGGGCGGCAACCGCATCCAGCGGGTGAGCGGCATCATCAACGGCACCACCAACTACATCCTCAGCCGCATGGCCGATGAGGGCGCCGATTACGGCGCCGTGTTGGCCGACGCCCAGCAGCTGGGCTACGCCGAGGCCGATCCGGCCGCCGATGTGCAGGGCGGCGATGCGGCCGACAAGATTGCGATCCTGGCGGGCCTGGCCTACGGCGGCCCGGTGGATCGGGCCGGGATTGCCACCGAAGGCATCGACCGGTTGGAAGCCCGCGATGTGGATTACGCCGCCCGCCTCGGCTTTGTGGTGAAGCTCCTGGCTGTGGCGGAGCATGTCGGCCAAGCCGACGACGGCGTGCAGCAGCTCGATGTGCGGGTCCATCCCACCCTGCTGCCCAAGCACCACCCCCTGGCCGGCGTCCATGGGGTCAACAACGCGATCCTGGTGGAGGGCGATCCGGTGGGCCAGGTGATGTTCTTCGGCCCCGGCGCCGGGGCGGGCCCCACGGCCTCGGCCGTGGTGGCCGACATCCTCAACATCGCCGGCATCCGCCAGGTGGGGGGCGCCGCCGCTGGCCTCGATCCCCTGCTGGCCGCCAGCAGCTGGAACCGCTGCCGCCTGGTGGATGGCTTAGAGAGCCACCACCGCAACTACTTGCGCCTACTCACCCGCGATGAGGCCGGCGTGATTGGCCAGATCGGCAGCTGCTTCGGCGCCGCTGGCGTGTCGATCCAATCGATCGTGCAATACGAAACCGACGCCCCTGGCGCCGAGATCGTGGTGATCACCCACCAGGTGCAGGAGGCCCGTTTCCGCGGCGCCCTGGCGGCGATCACGGCCCTTGATGCGGTGGAAACGGTGGCGGCCTGCCTGCGCACGTTGTAGGCCGTCCCGGCGAGGGGCCCCAGGTTGTATCGGGCCAACTTGGTCCTGGCCAGGCCGGCCTTGATCGTCCACCGCTGGCAGCAAAAAGCCCCACCGATTGGTGGGGCTCAAAGGTCAGGTCAGTTGGCCTGGGCGGTTGGGGATTGCTCCCCGGAAGGAGCAGCCTCTGCTTAAGCCTCTCCCTTGGCTACAGGGTTCATCCGGCTGCGCAATTTGCGGCTCCAGCTGAAAGCTGCCGCAGCGCCCAGCAGGGGCAGCGGGCCCGGTACCTCTGACGCTTGGGTGAAGGTGTCTTTGACGTTGGTCAACACATCCCCCTGGGCCACGCTCCAGGTGTCGCGCACCGACAGGGAGGTAACCCCTGCCAGGGGAATCGGACCCACCTGGGCGCCATTGATCGAATTGAGAAGGGGGCCACTGCGAATCTCCTTGATCACCGAGGTGTCACCAGGGGAGCGCGGGTTGACAGCCACCGCGCTATCTAATTGAACCGTGTTAAAGACCCAGCCAGGTTGGGTGATCTCGACGGTGTAATCAAAGAAGCCCGTTTGGGGACCCACGATAGAGGGGGAGAAGTTGATGTCGGTGCTGAACAGGTCATCGACATAGCCTGGGGCCGGATCAACCGGCACCCATTCGAAGTTGATGTTGCCAGTGTTGCCGCCAAAGTCAAAGCTATTCACCGTGAATGTCTTATCGGCGCAGGTCACCGTGTCGCCGATGCCAATGGCGCTGAAGGCGAGATTGACAAAGCCACCTGGTCCGGCAGCCGCTCGGGGCGCACAGCTGTAATTGTTGGCGGCTTGGGCCCCGCCGGCGGAGACAAGGGAGCCGGCGCTAGATAGCACCATGGCGGCGCCGAGGAGGGCCTTGGTAAGGGCAGATGCCGGGCGGCCCGCTGTCCGTCCCCGCCCATGGGGCTGGGGGGACTGGCCCCTGCCGGAACGGGGGTCGCCTAGGGGAAGCGTCATCACAGAAAAATTATTTAACCGATTTAACTGTAATCAGGTATGGGTGGCTTATTGCCCGGGGCAAGCTTGTTGATTTGCCGTAGTAATGACGCATCCCTGCGATGGAATTGCAGGGAATGGGCTTCAGCCATTGCATGGGCACTGGCTCCCGGCTGGACTTTCCGAGCGAGGCTGACCCCCCGCTTGGCAGGTGGCTGCGGTGCTTTCATGCCCTATTCAAAACCCCGTCATCAGGCAGGGTCTGGGGTTTCTAAGTTGTGGCTTGTTTGCCAGGGACGACTCAAGTGTGCCTTGAACAATCAAATGCTCGAGGCCAGATCTTCTCCCCTGGTTGTTCAACGCAGCAATCAAGCCAAGCCAGCGGCCCTCACCCGGCTGCGCAGTTTGCGGCTCCAGCCGAAGGCTAGGCCGGCGCCCAGCAGGGGCAGGGGAGCTGGCACTTCCTCTTGGGTATAGGTGTCCTTGATGTTGGTTAGTACATCGCGGGCGCTCACATTCCAGGTGTCGCGCACCGTAATTGGCGAGGGGGTCTGGAAGGGGATCGGCCCCACCTGGGCGCCATCGAGGGACACCAGGGTGGGGCCACCTGTGATCGCTTTGATCACGGATGTGGCGCCGGGTGAGGTGGCATTGATCGCAACCGTGCTATCCAGCTGCACCGAATCAAAGCGATACTTGGGGTCGAGAATTTTCAGGCTGTAGTCAAGGAAGCCCGCCTTGGCGCCCACAATTGATGGGGTGAAGTTGATATTGGCGCTAAAGAGATCATCGGCAAAGCCAGGCAATG
>Ga0310330_100254_pt1 | contig 15663 bp, 17 predicted proteins | sample LakMicDCLTotalB5_FD_195544 | JGI IMG/M metagenome (GOLD analysis project Ga0310330, IMG submission 195544) | Enriched freshwater cyanobacterial communities from Lake Michigan, Michigan, United States - MI23.DCL.Total.B5 (v2) (version 2) | ecosystem: Environmental > Aquatic > Freshwater > Lake... | reverse complement strand
CACCAGTACCCAGCATGAACTCGACCATCAGTACGCCCGCTACAGCAAGTTCAGGCCAGACCTAGCCACGGTCATTTCCCCCGGCGTGGATTCAGCCCTGTTTCATCCCGTTGCTGCGTCAACAGAAAGCCTCAACCACCCCCTGGTAGCTCCGTTCTTGCGCTACCCCCAGCGACCGCCCCTGTTGGCGATTTGCCGCGCCGACCACCGGAAGAACATTCCAGCCTTGCTTGAGGTGTTTGCTCGATCGGAATTGCTGCGTGAGAACCACAACCTGGTTTTGGTTCTTGGTTGCCGCCAAGACTTACGCCAACTGGATAAGCCACCGCGGGAGGTTCTCCTCCAGCTTTTCGAGTTAATCGATCGCTACGACCTTTACGGCCTTGTCGGCTACCCCAAGCACCACACCCGGGAGCAAATCCCCGAGCTGTATCGATGGGCTGCCCGGTTGGGGGGTGTGTTTGTCAATCCTGCCCTCACCGAACCCTTCGGGCTCACCCTGCTGGAATCCGCGGCCTGTGGGTTGCCAGTGGTGGCGACCGACGATGGCGGCCCCAAAGACATCCTCGAGCGTTGCAACAATGGTGTTCTTGCCGACGTGTCGGACCTTGGAGCCCTGCAGGCGGCCATTGAGTTAAGCGTGAGCAACGCCACCCGTTGGCGCGGTTGGCGCGACAACGGGCTTAAGGCGGTTAGGGCCAACTACAGCTGGACAGCCCACGTGAATCGCTATTTAGCGATGGCCAGTGGTGCCTTATCCCCTACGGAGCAGGTGCCCGACCATCAACCCCCGTGTAGTGCGTATTGGCATCAGGCATCCAGTAGCTGAGATCGTTTTGCCAGAAGATGCGACCGGCGAGTTGGCCGGTGGCGAGTTTGGTGCCCGCCATGGCGGTGACCAATTGGCCCATTTCCAGAGCAGATAAATCGGTTTTGATATCCGTGCCTGCCACCTTCAGCAACCCCGGTAACTGGGCCAGGGTGGTGGGTTGGCCCAGCTTTTTGAAGACTTCGCTTAGCACCAGTTTCTGGCGCTCCATGCGGCCGATATCACCCATTTCGTCGTGCCGGAAGCGGAGGAAGCCTTCGAGTTGATCCCCCTTGAGCCGTTGGGGGCCGGGGTAGAGGTCGATGTAAAGCCCCTGGCTGTTATCGGTGTAGACCATCCGCTTGGGCACATCCACATCCACGCCCCCGATGGCATCGCCCAGGCGTTTCACGGCCTGGAGGTCGATGCGCACATAGCGATCAACGGGTGCATGCAGCAGGTTGCTGAGCTCCTGTTTCACCGCGTCGATGCCGCCGTAGTTGTAGAGGGCATTGGCCTTCAACACTCCGTACTGCTGCGATTCCACGAAGGTGTCCCGTGGCACCTGGGTGAGCAGGGTTTTGCCGTCCTTGATCTGGACGGTGAACATCACATCTGTGTTGCCAGCCACCTTGTCGGTGCCCATCACCAGGATGCGCCGATCTCCCAGGCCAAAGGGATTCACCAGGGCCCCAATCCCTTGGGGCCCCTTGAGCAGGGCAGTGATTGCTGCTCCGGCCAGGTGGGGAAGGGGGCCGGCCATGCCCCAGCCCAGGGCTATTCCCAGGGCAAAGGGCACCAGGGGTCCGCGCTTCTGCTTGGAGGGCCTGGTGGTGGGAGGACGACCACCTCCCTTGGGTTTGCGCCGCTCCCGGCTTGCGTCCCGCTCCCTTTCCGGTGGGCGCCGATCCTGGCGGGGCTTGTTCTCGCGTCTTTGGCGGCGTGGCTCCAGATCGCCGATGAGGCCACTGGGGATCACAGCTCGAATGGCCTGGGCACCGCGGCGGCTGTCGCTTCGTCTACGACGCGGAACGGGTTGGGCCTGGCTCATGGCGCTGCTTGCTGGGCGCACCATAAGGGGCAGATCCTTGGTGCACCAGGGGGTTGGCAGCTTTTGTTGGCTTTGATCCGGGAATCAGGGTTGGGCTTTGACCTGGATCTGGGCGGCGGCGGCATCGGCCTTGCGGCGGGCCTCTGCCTCCGTGGCCCCCTGGGCCAGGGCGACGCCCATGCGGCGATGGGGTCGGGCATCGGGTTTGCCAAACAGCAGCACCTCGGTATCCGGCTCCCCCAGGGCTGCAGCAACCCCCTCAAAGCCCACGGTTTCCGCGGACTCCGAGGCCAGAATCACCCGGCTGGCGGCGGGACCCAAGGAGCGGATCGCCGGAATGGGTAACCCCAGCACTGCCCTGAGGTGCAGGTCAAATTCACTGAGGTTTTGGCCCATCAGGGTCACCAGGCCGGTGTCGTGGGGGCGCGGCGAAAGCTCGGAGAACACCACCTCAAGATCGTCGGGATGGCCCCCTGGGGCACCACAAAGGAAAAATTCCACCCCAAACAGCCCGGCTCCGCCGAGGTTGGTGGTCACGGCTTTGGCCATGGCCTGGGCGGTTGCCAGCTGCCGGGCCCCCACCGCAGCCGGTTGCCAGCTGCATTGGTAGTCGCCCCGTTCTTGGATGTGGCCAATGGGCGGGCAAAAGAGCGTGTCCCCCTCCCATTGCCTCACGGTGAGCAGGGTGATTTCCAGCTCAAAGCGCAGGAATTCCTCCACGATCACCCGGGTGCCTTCGCCCCGGGCCCCGGCCATGGCGGCGTCCCAGGCGGCTGCGATGCCTTCAGGCCCTTTCACCACACTTTGGCCCTTGCCTGAGGAGCTCATCACCGGTTTCACCACCACCGGCCAGCCGAGGGGCGCTGCGGCGGCGGCGAGTTCGGCCCCACTTTCTGCATAGGCAAAGCGCGCCGTGCGAATCCCCAGCTCCTGGGCGGCGAGATCCCGGATCCGATCCCGGTTCATCGTGACCGCGGTGGCCCGGGCCGTCGGAATCACGGTGATGCCTTCGGATTCCAGCTCGCCCAGGGCATCGACGGCTAGCGCCTCAATCTCTGGGATCACCACATCCGGCCGGTGCTGACGCACCACGGCCTTGAGGGCTTCCGGGTTGCCCATGGCCACCACTTCGGCCACGTCGGCGACCTGCATGGCCGGAGCTCCCGCGTAGCGATCCACGGCGATCACGCGGCAGCCGAGTCGCTGGGCCGCAATCGCCACCTCCTTGCCCAGCTCGCCGCTGCCCAGCAGCATCACCGTGGCCGGAAACGATCTAGCTTGGCGATTGGACATGGATGGAAGGGCAGCGGTGGTGGGTTTTGCTTTTCAGGCCCTCTTGGGCATCAGCCCCGTGTTGGGCTTTAGCACCGCAGGAGATGCGGCCAATGGGCTGCTGTTTGGTTGGGATATTGCCGACATGCAGAAGTGGGCCCTGATTTATTTAGGCCTGTCTTCGATGGCGTTTGTGGTGGTCTGGGTGGTGGGTTATTTCCGCCGGGCCAGCTGACTAGGCCTCTTTGAGCAGGGTCAGCTGGCACACCGGGGATTCTTCGCTGACAAACCCGTAGGCCTCAAAGACATCGGGATCGGGATGGATGATGTGCTGGCCGTCGCTCTGGCGCTCGAGGCTGAAGCCCTCGCTGGCCATGCGCCGCATCAAACCAGCGGCTTCCTCAAAGCGTGCGGCCATCGCCTCCAGGCTGGCGCAATCGGAGGTGAGACCGGTTTCTTTCCAGGTGAAGTAGGCCATGCCTAGGGAAGCAGCAGTAATCCCACGCCTACCAGTATCAGGCTGGCGGTCCAAAAGTTGATCACCACCTGCTGTTCGGCCATGCCGCCCAGCTCAAAATGGTGGTGGAGGGGCGCCATACGAAACACCCGTTTGCCCACCCCATCAGGGCCTTTGGTGGCCTTGAACACCCACACCTGCACGATCACCGACAGGGATTCGACCAGAAACACCCCGCCCATCACCAACAGGGGCCACAGGCTGTTGGAGAGCAGGGCAACGCCGCTGAGGGCTGCGCCCATGGCGAGGGAGCCGGTGTCACCCATGAACAACCGGGCCGGGTTCCGGTTGTGGGCCAAAAAGCCCAACCAGCAGCCCGCCATCGCCAGGCAGAAGGCCGCCAAGGCAGGGTCGCCCTGGTTGCCCCGCAGCATCAGTTGCAGGCCCAGGCCCGTGAAGACCACCGAGCCACAGCCCGCGGCCAGGCCATCGAGCCCATCGGTGAGGTTGGTGGCGTTGCTTTCGGCCAGAAACACAAACAAACCCAGCGGCCAGATCAACAGCCCCAGGGGCAGCACCCAGCCCAGGGCCAGGGCCACATCGCCAGCTTCTGTGGCCCCCATCCAGCCGCCGGTTGCGGCCCAGATCAAAAACAGCAGGGCCGCCCCCGCTTGCAGGGCCAATTTTCCCTTTGGGGTGAGGCCGGTATTGGTCTGTTTGGTGAGGCTGCGCCAATCGTCCACGGCGCCAATGGCCATGTAGGCGAGGGTGATCGCCGCCACCGCCAGCAACCGCGGATCGGAGGGGGTGATCAGGCCACCGATCAACACCCCCACCGGCACCACCAGGAGGCCCCCCATGGTGGGGGTGCCGGCTTTGCTCTGATGGGCTTTGGGCCCTTCCTCGCGGATCACTTGGCCCAGCTTGAGCGCCCGTAATTTCGGCACCCCCCAGGCTGTGACGCCCCAGCTGATCAGGGCCGACACCACCAGGGGCAGGGTGAGCATGGAGTTGGCCACAAGGCCATCGCTCAGCACGCAGGCGCCGAGCAACAAAAAGCCCAGCAATGCTGAGCTTTGACGGCTAGAGAGCGTCAGTCTTCCCAGTTGTCTTCCTGTTGCTCGTCGTCTTTGTTGTAGTCCTCTTTCTCGCCCATCAATGCCGAGAGCTCTTCTTCTTCAACCGTGCTCACGTCGGTGCTGGCGGTTTCCTCGTCGGCCACCAGGCGCCCGCTGCTCTCCAGCCAGCTGAGCAGGTCAGGTTCATCCCGCAGGGGCAGCACGGGGGCGGGCTCACTCCGGCGATACCGGGTGAGGGAGGGGTTGATGGTGTCGAGGCGACTACTGCCGCTGGTTGCGAGCTTGCTCATGCGGTCAAAATCGCTCAGGCTAAGCCTGGTAAACCAATCCACCACCATACCCAATGGCCGCAGCTACCCCAACAGGTTTTTTGCGATCCGTGCTGCCCCTCTGGCTCTTGGCCCTGGCCGTGAGTGCGGCCCTGGTGGCCAGTGGCGAGCATTGGCCCCAGACCCTGGTGGTCAAGCCCGCCCTGGTTTGGGGGCTGGTGTTGGTGCCGCCGGGATTGATGGCCCTTTGGCTGGTTGCCCAATGGCGGACCCCCGGCGAGGGAGAATCGCTCCATTGAGTGCTGGAGTCACGGTGATGGGTCGGGCGAAGAAGGCGGTATTGGCCTATTCAGGCGGGGTCGACACCAGCGTCTGCATTCCCTATCTGATGCAGGAATGGGGCGTGGAGGAGGTGATTACCTTCGCTGCCGATCTGGGCCAGGGCGATGAGCTCGAGCCGATTCGTCAGAAGGCCCTCGACTCCGGCGCCAGCCAGTCGATCGTGGGTGATCTGATTGAACCCTTCATCACCGAATTCGCCTTCCCAGCCATTCGGGCCAATGCCCTCTACGAGGGGCGCTACCCCCTCTCCACGGCCCTGGCCCGCCCCCTGATTGCACGCCGTCTGGTGGAGATTGCCCGGGAGGTGGGTGCCGATGCGGTGGCCCATGGTTGTACGGGCAAGGGCAACGACCAGGTGCGCTTTGACGTGGCCATTGGCGCGTTGGCCCCGGATCTCAAGGTGCTCACCCCAGCCCGCGAGTGGGGCATGAGCCGGGAGGAAACCATTGCCTACGGCGAGCGCTGTGGCATCCCCTCACCGGTGAGTAAAAAGTCGCCCTATTCCATCGATCTCAACCTGCTGGGCCGCTCGATTGAGGCTGGCCCCCTGGAGGATCCCAACGTGGAGCCCCCCGAGGAGATCTATGCCATGACCTGCTCGGTGGAGGCCGCTCCGGATGCTCCCCAGACCGTTGAGATCGGCTTTGAGCAGGGCAACCCCGTGAGCATTGATGGGGTGCGGCTCGATCCCGTGGGCCTGATTCGCCAAGCCAACGCCCTGGCCGGTGGCCATGGGTTTGGCCGGCTCGACATGGTGGAAAACCGGGTGGTGGGCATCAAGAGCCGGGAGATTTACGAAACCCCTGGCCTGCTGTTGTTGATTAAGGCTCACCAGGAGCTCGAAAGCCTCACCCTGGCGGCGGATGTGCAGCGCTACAAGCGCCAGATCGAGATGAGCTGGGCCGACTTGGTGTACCAGGGCCTCTGGTACGGCCCCCTCAAGGAAGCCCTCGATGGCTTCATCGATCGCACCCAGCAGACCGTCAATGGCACGGTGCGCTTGAAGCTGCACAAAGGCAACGCCACGGTGGTGGGTCGCAGCAGCAGCACCCACAGCCTTTACGTGCCCGATATGGCCACCTACGGTTCCGACGACCAGTTCGACCACAGGGCGGCCGAGGGTTTCATCTATGTGTGGGGCCTGCCCACCCGCCTCTGGGCCGCCGCTAGACGCCGCCCCTAGTAGGTTCCGCCCCTAGGCGGCATTCTTGAGTCCAAAGGCGTGGCGGATCACCTGGCCGAATCGGGGCCGTTGCCCGCGGCCTGGCTGGACTGATGGCAGCAGCTCAGCTGCCCTGAAGTCGGTGGGGCTGCTTTGCAGTTGCAGCACCTGATGGCGCAGGGCTTGGTTTTCAGCTAGCAGGGGCTGGAGCCGCTGCTGAAATTTGCGCTCAAAGATCTCTGGAATGTCTTCGAGCAGTTCGTTCAGGCTGGTGATCTCGGCAAGGGCCGTGGCCAGCTCCCGTTCAACGGCCCTGAGTTCGCGAAAGTTTGGGGCTTCAGGGGCTGGGCTGAGCTGATCTTTCGCCCAAACAAAAACCGAAGCAGCCGCAGAGGGCCACTTCGGTTCGGGGACTGGGTGTTGCTCCGGCTCCATGGCCGGACCATACAGATCGGGATAGGCCGTGACAAGCCCAGATCAAACCCCAGCTTGCTGAAACAGCAGCTGGCTCAATCCGCAGCCGTGACCTCTTCGGTGCTAGCGGCTGGGGCCATGGGGGCGGCTTCGCTGGGGGTGCCAGGGATGGCCCGGGGGGCGGGCATGGGGCCGTCCTGCTTGATGGTGAGGTAGCGGATCACGTCCTCGGAGAGGCGCATGGCCCGCTCCATGGGGGCGACTTGCTGGCCATCACCATCGTGGTTGAGCTGCACGTAGATGCCTTCGCGGTGCTTCGCGATCGAATAGGCCAGACGGCGCTTGCCGCGCATTTGGCAATCCAACACCACACCACCGGACTCGGTCACGAGATCGCGGTACTTGGTGACATGGGTTTCCACCTCTTCCTCCGGGATGTCCGGACGAAGGATGTACATGGTTTCGTAATAAGACTGCGTCATGGTCGCCTGTCGGGGAAGCCTTTAGGGGGCAGGGGCCAGCAAGCGCAAGGCTCGCCAGCGACGAATCAACAAACCTATCGCAGCAGGTGCTGGCTAGTTCAGCTGCATCCGCACCGCTTCGGACAGCGTGGGGATATCGGCTTCCTTGCCCCGCAGGCTTTCGACCACCCCAAAGCCCACCAACACCAAAATCCCGAGGAACACCGTGTTGCTGAGGGTTCTGCCCGCAAAGTTGCCGCCGTTGAGTCGCAGCACCCCAAAGGCGAGGTTGATCAGCACGAGCACGATGTCCACCAAAATCGCCTGCAGCACGCTGTAGCGGATGAAGTAGGGCACCCGGGTGTTGCGGACCACCGCCAGGAAGAGCACCAGGAAGAGCACCAGGCTGCCAAAGGGCACCACCTGCTGCACCAGCACCACGGGTAGGGCGGGCAGCTGCAGCCAGGTCAGGATTGGGAACAGGCCAAAGAGCCCTTGGCCGAAGGGAATGCCATCGCTCCAGGGGAGCAGATAGGCCGCTGCCGCCAACAGCCGTTGCCAGATCGGAGGGCCTTGCATCGCGCCGCTGCTGCTCATGGATGGCTCAGGCTAGGGCTGCCTTCACGGCAGTCCGCATGGCGTCGGTGGGCACGCTCTCCAGGCCGCTCCATAGCCGCAGGGCCGCAGCCCCCTGCTGCACCAGCATCTCCAGGCCGTCTTGGGTGGGGCAGCCCCGTTGGGCGGCCTGCCGCAGCAGCTGGGTGGGTCTGGGCGTGTAAATCAGGTCGTACACCGTGCTCCCTGGCCGCAGCTGGTCGAGCTGGGCCGGATTGAGGGGGCAGGCCTTGAGCGCTCCGGGATCCGTGGCCCCTGTCGGGTCTTTGGCGCTGGCCATGCCAATCGGGGTGGTGTTCACCACCAAATCGGCCTGGGCCAAGGCGGTATGCCCCAAGACTTGATCGGTGGCGCTGCCCAGGTCGCTCCAGGCCAGGGGGGTCAATTGGGGTGCCCAGGGGCCGCAGGCCTGGGAGAAGGCTGCCAGGGCTTCGGGGCGCCGGGCGGCCACGGTGATCGCCCCAAAGCCCAGCTCCACCAGCCCTGCCACCACGGCCCGGGCACTGCCGCCGCAGCCCAGCACCAGGGCCCGCTTGCCCTGCCAAGGTCCATGGCGCAGGGGGGCCATGAAGCCTTCCACATCGGTGTTGGTGCCCATCCAGCCACCCCCGTCCAGGGGCACCAGGGTGTTGACGGCGCCCACCCGTTGGGCCAGGGGACTGCGCTCCCGGCAGAGCTCTGCCACGGCCTGCTTGTGGGGGATGGTCACGCTGAGGCCCCGGCAGCCCATGGCCTCCAAAGCCCGCACCACCGTGCCGAGATCAGCGGCTGGGGTTGGTAGGGCCAGGTAGGCCCACTCCAAACCCAGCTCGGCCAAAGCGGCGTTGTGCATGGCCGGCGAGAGGGAGTGGCGCACGGGATCGCCCAGAACCCCCAGGAGGGCAGTGCGGCCAGATATCGGAAGGGGCATTGCTGGTCTGGCTGGGGGTGGACCGTCAGGTCCTGTTCGGGAACCACACCTCGCCTGGGCAGGGCCCAGCTGCTGAAGATGCAGTCATTCCGATTCGTTCACCGTAAGGAGGTGGGAACCCATGGGCAAGGTCGTCGGTATTGACCTCGGCACAACCAACAGCTGCGTTGCAGTGATGGAAGGTGGTAAACCCACCGTGATTGCCAACGCTGAAGGGTTTCGCACGACCCCTTCGGTGGTGGCGTACACCAAAAATCAAGACCAACTCGTCGGTCAGATCGCCAAGCGTCAGGCGGTCATGAACACCGAGAACACCTTCTATTCGGTGAAGCGGTTCATCGGCCGTCGGGTCGATGAGGTCACTGAAGAGTCGAAGGAAGTCAGCTACGGCGTTGAGAAATCCGGCGCCAATGTGAAGGTGAAATGCCCGGTGCTGGGCAAGCAATTTGCGCCTGAGGAAGTGAGTGCCCAGGTGCTCCGCAAGCTGGCCGAAGACGCTGGCAAGTACCTCGGCGAAGCGGTCACCCAGGCGGTGATCACGGTTCCCGCCTACTTCAACGACTCCCAGCGCCAAGCCACCAAGGACGCCGGCAAAATCGCAGGCCTTGAGGTGCTGCGGATCATCAACGAGCCCACGGCGGCTGCGTTGGCCTACGGCCTCGACAAGAAGAGCAATGAGCGCATCCTGGTCTTCGACCTGGGCGGCGGCACCTTCGACGTCTCGGTGCTCGAGGTGGGTGATGGGGTCTTTGAGGTGCTCTCCACCTCCGGTGATACCCACCTGGGGGGCGACGATTTTGACAAGGTGATCGTCGACTACCTCGCCGACAGCTTCAAGGCCAACGAAGGCATTGATCTGCGCCAGGACAAGCAGGCCCTGCAGCGCCTCACTGAGGCTGCGGAAAAAGCCAAGATCGAGCTCTCCAGCGCTACCCAAAGCGAGATCAATCTGCCGTTCATCACGGCGACGCCTGAAGGGCCCAAGCACCTCGACCTCACCCTCACCCGGGCCAAGTTTGAGGAGCTGGCCTCCAAGCTCATCGATCGCTGCCGCGTGCCGGTGGAGCAGGCCCTCAAGGACGCCAAGCTCTCCTCCAGCGAGCTCGACGAGATCGTGATGGTGGGTGGTTCCACCCGCATCCCGGCCGTGCTCGAGCTGGTGAAGCGCACCACCGGTAAGGAACCCAACCAAACGGTGAACCCCGACGAGGTGGTGGCCGTGGGTGCGGCTATCCAGGGCGGCGTGCTCGCCGGTGAGGTGAAGGACATCCTGCTGCTGGACGTCACACCCCTTTCCCTGGGTGTGGAGACCCTCGGTGGCGTGATGACCAAGATGATCACCCGCAACACCACCATTCCCACCAAGAAAGGTGAGGTGTATTCCACGGCGGTGGATGGCCAGACCAACGTGGAAATCCACGTGCTCCAGGGTGAGCGCGAGATGGCCAGCGACAACAAGTCGCTTGGTACCTTCCGCCTCGATGGCATTCCCCCCTCGCCCCGGGGCGTGCCCCAGATCGAGGTGACCTTCGACATCGACGCCAACGGCATCCTCAGCGTGACCGCTAAGGACAAGGGCAGCGGCAAGGAGCAAAGCATCTCCATCACCGGTGCCTCCACCTTGAGCGACAACGAGGTGGACAAGATGGTGAAGGACGCCGAGGCGAATGCCGCGGTCGACAAGGAAAAGCGGGAGCGCATCGACCTGAAGAACCAGGCCGAAACGCTCGTCTACCAGGCCGACAAGCAACTCGGCGAGCTGGGCGACAAGGTGGGCGCTGAAGACAAGGCCAAGGTCGAGTCTTCCTCCACCAAGCTCAAGGAAGCCATTGAGAAAGACGATTTCGACACCATGAAATCGGAGCTGGAAATCCTGCAGCAAGCGCTCTATGCCGCTGGCGCAGCGGTGTATCAGCAGGCCGCAGGCGCAGAAGGTGCTTCAGCCCCCGGGGGCAATGGCGCCAGCGCGGATGCCGGCAACAGCTCGAGCGACGACGTCATTGACGCCGAGTTCACCGAGAGCAAGTAGAAGCGCTCAAGTAAGACGCGATCGATCCCACCAAGCTCCCCACGCGGGGGGCTTGGTGGGATCACAACTGGGGTGTGGCAAAGGGCGAACTGTTTAAGCGCAATGTCGTCCTAAGCGTGATCGCTATGGACGTCTTGTTCGCTGATCACTTGGGCAACCCATTCCGCGCTGGCTGGTGCCAATAACACCCCATTGCGGTAGTGCCCGCTGGCCATGATTAATCCGGGTTCCAGCTGCTCGAGTAGGGGCGCTGGTCGCTGGGTTGGCCGGGGTCGATGGCCCTGCCACTGGCGTACCACCGTGGCGCCTTGGAGCCAGTCGAGGTCTGCGTTGCCCCAACCCCGTAGGGCTGCCAGGGCTTCGGGGCAGGCGTTGGTTCCCGGCTCCAGGGTGGCCCCGAGCCAGAGGCGCTTGCCGCCCTGCAGATCGGGCCTTGGCACCAGGTTGATCCCGCGCCACACAACGACGCCCGGCCACTGCCAATCGGGCCCTTGCCAATTGGGTTGATCAGCAAGCTCCAGTTCCAGGGCTTGGCCCAGCACCGGCTCCATCGGCAGGGCATGGCCCAGGGGTTCGATCAGCTCTGCGCTGCGCACCCCGGCGCTCAGCACAACCCAAGGACTTTCGAGCGATTCACCACCACGGCATTGCACCCGCCATCGGCCGTTGTGCCGTTCCACGGCCACGGCTGCCTCGGCATGGCCGACTAGCCCATGCTGTTCGGCATCGGCGTGCAGGGCTGCCATGGCCATGGCGGGGTCGAGCTGGCCATCGGCAGGGGAATAGAGGCCGCCGAGGTCAGCCTTGGGCACCTGGGGCTGCAGGCGCTGGAGTTGGGCGGGCTCCCAGAGTTCCAGGGGGAAGCCCTTGGCTTGGCGTTCCTGGTTGAGCCGCCCTTGCCGCTCCAGCTCCGGGCCATCGCTGGCGAGGAGCAGCAGGCCCTGGCGGTAGGGAATGGAGTGCCCTTGGGCCTCAAGCGTCTCGATCCATTCCCGCCACAGTTCCAGGCTGCGCTGGCGGAGCCGCCAGCCCCGTCCGCTGGAGCGGTGGAACACCTGGCCCATCAAGACTCCTAGAGCTGCCCAGCTGCCTGAATCGGCGGCAGGGGGGCCGTTGAGGCACGGATCGAGCAGCCGCACGACGTGGCCTTGGCGCTGCAACAGCCAGGCAATTGACAGGCCCACCATCCCAGCGCCCACCACAAGAACTTGCTGGGGATGGGCCACCCGTCGTTGGTGGGCCTGGATCAGGGATCAGGCCTGCTTGAGATCGGCTTGCACTTGGTCAGGCAACACCTGGGCATAGCGACCAAAGCCACTCGCCACTTGGATGTAGGCCTTGCGCAGCTTGTCGGCGTCCTGGAGCTTGGTGGCTTCGTCCAGTTGGGCCATGGCCGTTTTGAGGTTTTGGGCCAATTTGTTCGCTTCGGGGCGATCGGCCGGCAACAGGCGTTGGTTGATGTAGCTCATTTCCCGGCCCACTTCCTGCATGGGGCCGTGGATCAAGTTGGCGGTGAACACCCAGTTGCGCTCATTCACCAGCTCGGCCAGTTCAGGCAGCCGGTTTCGGGCGGCGAGGAAGCCTTCGGCCTGGCGCTCAATCAGGGCCATGTCCGCGTCGCTGATGGTGGATGGCTTGCGGGATTGGCCGCCATCACAGGCCGCGAGCCCGAAGCAGAGCAGGGTCGCTACGCCCAGCAGGGCCAGACGCCGCAGTTGCTGGCCAAGCCCAGAGATCAGCGCAGACACCATCGGAAGTACCAGAGACTCGATTCGTGGCGCGAGTTTATCTGCGCTGGAGCTGGAACTGCCCCTGCTGTAGTCGCTTGCAACTTGCCAGCCGAACGTGCCAGCTGAAGTTTCCAGCCGAACGTGGCGCGTGGGATCTGGTCGTTAGCTGCGATCGACCATGCTGCTGGTGAATTCTTTTTGTCGATGAGCTCCCCCACAGCGATCCTGCAGATGATCTGCCCAGATCAGCCTGGGCTGGTGAGGGAGCTCTCGGGTTGGGTGGCATCCAATGGCGGCAACATCGTCCACGCCGATCACCACAGTGACCAGGGCGCTGGGTTGTTCCTCAGCCGGATTGAGTGGGAGTTGGAGGGCTTTGGGTTGCCCCGGGAAGCGATTTGCCCCACGGCCCATGCCCTGGCCGAGCGCTTAAAGGGTCAATACAAGGTCAATTTCTCGGATTTCCGCCCGCCGGTGGCGATTTTTGTCAGCAAGCAAGACCACTGTCTCCTCGACCTGCTCTGGCGCACTCGCACCGGGGAGTTGCCGATGCAGGTGCCCTTGGTGATTGGAAATCACCAAGACCTCGCTTCGATGGCCGAAGAGTTTGGGGCCCACTTTGAGCATGTGCCGGTGGATCCTGCCCACAAAGAGCTGGCTGAGGCCCGCCATTTGGAGCTTTTGGCCTACCACGGGATTGAGCTGGTCGTGCTGGCCAAGTACATGCAAGTGCTGACGCCGTCGTTTTTGACGGCCTTTGATCCCCCCGATGCCTTCCATCGGGTGATCAACATCCACCACTCGTTTCTGCCAGCTTTCACCGGTGCCAAGCCCTACCACCGGGCCTGGGATCGGGGCGTGAAATTGATTGGGGCCACGGCCCACTACGTGAGTGAAGAACTCGATGGTGGACCGATCATTGCCCAGGAAACGGTGCCGGTTGGCCACCGCGATGAGGTGGCCGATTTAATTCGCAAGGGCCGCGACACCGAACGCCTGGCCCTGGCCCGGGCGGTGCGGTTGCACCTCAAGCGCCAGGTGATGGTCTACGGCAGTCGTACGGCTGTTTTTGATTAAGAAAGCTTTGGGTAACCAAGTATTGTCACTTTGTTTAGCATCCTTGGCAGTCCGTCTAGCAGGATCTCTGAGGACAAATCAGGGCAGAACTGTTTTGCCCACCTGTTTGGATGGTTACAGTGCAAGGCTTGTTGCATTGTTCATAGGAGGCTGGGAATTGGCCGCTCACGGGTTGCCGGGGGAAGAACCAGCGGCGATGTAATTGCAGCTTGAGCATCTCACCTGGGTGGAAACGAGTTGACGAGGATAAAAGAGGAATGCGCACTTGTAAGAGTTCTCCCTGTTTGATGGGTAAGTGCTGTTGGTGGCGTAGTACGGGAGCACAGGGTGCACTGCGCTCTGGATCAATTTCGCGCTGGCTTAAGCGCAATTGACCATGGGTGATGAAGTCTTGATCGAATCCAAACGAGCCCTCGTAGCCAACCCTTCTGCCGTTTCGCCACTTGCCGACTGCTACGAACAGATCGAGATCTTCGGCATCCACCTTGAGGTTCAACATCAGCTCCATCGGACCACTAAATGTCACGGTTTGAGCAAAGGAGATCGTCCAGCTGATGTTGGACTGTGCTTCAGGCCAGCTCAAGGTGGCTGAAGACCCAGGGGCTTGTTGACTCAGCTGACCCTGGGCTGTTAGCCAGTAGCTCGTGGGTTTGACATCGACGGGTGGGAAAGACTCCAGATGCTCGATCCGCTCTTGACCTGGCGCCTCCCCGTCAGCCGTGCAGAGCCGTACAGCCGGACGTGATGCCCAACCGTTATTCGCTCCCTTGAGGAAGTAATCAAAGAACGCGAGCTGATCGCTGAAGGCTTCGGCGCTGTAAAAACTCGACCACTTACCTCCCCGATGGGTCCACAGCCACTTTTGCGGACTGCCTACCCGCCGAAAGGCCTCCAGAGATCCCCGGCTATGCAGACAGTGATCGGAGAAGGAGCCGCAAACCAGCATCGGTGCCCTTATCTCCTCTAAAGCAGCTCTACGTATTTTGTAGGTCTCGTCATCTAGTTGGTGTGCACTGAATAGTGCGAAGAGATCTACCTCAGTGCGACTCATCTTTGCGTTGAGGGAGCTCCACAATTTGAGGAAACCGTTCTCCAGAATGCCTCCTGGCCTTGCAAAGTCGCGGTAGAGATCGCTGAAGCCTTCCCAAGGGCAGATAGCCTTTAGATGGGGTGGATTCAGGGCCGCAGCTTGGTATTGAGAAATGGCAAGGTAGGACACCCCCAGCATTCCTATATGGCCGTCGCACCAGGGCTGCTGGGCAATCCATTCAATGACGTCATAGACGTCTTCCCCTTCCTGAACTGTGAGTGGATTCCACAAACCATCGCTTTGTCCAGCGCCTCGCAGGTCCAGATTTACAACCACGTAACCGGCGTTCACCCAGCACACTGGATCAGGCGCTTCCCATCCAGTGAACGACGAGAAGTGGACTGGGGCAGGCATCCGGAACATTCGGTATTGCGAACAAATTTTCCAGATTCCTGCCTTGCGTTCCGGCAGATTGTCCTTTCCATATGGATGGGCACTGAGAATGACAGGGCGCGGTGAGGAGTCTCCCTTGGGCCGATAGGCATCAAGTCGAAGGATCGTGCCGTCACGGGTGGGGGCTTCAAGATTGCGGAAGCGCACCACGTTGGGTGATGCGGCTGTGACATGTACTTCAGGGTGAAGCAGTACATGCCTTAGGAAACCGGGTAGACGTTTCAGGAGGAGTGTTGCTTGCTGCAAGAAACTGTTTTTCATTTAAGGCTTGTCTCTGTCTTCATTATGTTGCAAAATTACTAAAAAGCACCTTTTCAAAATGGTTCTCGCAGTGTGATGCGAACGGTTCAGACTCCTCTGCTTGCCCATTAATCCGATTGCTCGGCTAATACTTCAGCCCAGGGCTTCGCTCTGGTGTTTGGCCAAGGTGCTTTTGGGCAGGGGCCCTTCCAGGTGTTCCCAGGGCAGCACGCGGCTGGTTTCCCAGCTGCCATGCACCACCTC
>Ga0310330_100250_pt1 | contig 15700 bp, 15 predicted proteins | sample LakMicDCLTotalB5_FD_195544 | JGI IMG/M metagenome (GOLD analysis project Ga0310330, IMG submission 195544) | Enriched freshwater cyanobacterial communities from Lake Michigan, Michigan, United States - MI23.DCL.Total.B5 (v2) (version 2) | ecosystem: Environmental > Aquatic > Freshwater > Lake... | reverse complement strand
CTGTCCCGCATTTTTCGCACAACTTGTCCGGCTTCCCCCCCCGCGCGCTCCCGGGGAGGCTGGGGCGGGCCGTCGGCGGCCCCCCCGCCGCGGCCGCCCCGGGCCACGTGCTAAACGGCCGTCCGCGCTCCCGGGCCCTGCCCCGGCGGGGTCTTGAGCGGCTCGATCTGATGCTTCTCTGCCTCGAAGCCCTCGACCTCAACGGTGGAGAGGCCTTGGTGTGGCTCAGTGAGAGCCTCGGTTTCGGGAGCCGCTTCCCGAACCGGGTCGAGCTGTGGAAACGCCGCTGCCACAACCCGATGCGCCGTGCCTGCCGCCGGGGGGACCTGGAGATCGACGATGCCGAAGCCCTGATGCGGATTCTCTGCGGCATGGCCGATCGCCTCTACCCGATGGTGCGTTCCCTGCTGTCGGCCTCCGAACCCGCCGAGCTGACAGCCCAGCGCTGGTCCCTCTTTGAGGGGCGGCTCACGGAACTGCTCAACGAGCGCATGAACCCGCGCCGGAGCTCGGTCCAGAAGCTGCTCGACCCGGTGGAGGGTGCCGGCGAGCGGCGCTACCTGGTGCAGTCCCTGGCCTTGGTGGCCGGCCCAGGCGGCTATGAACGGCTGCGGGCCAGCCTGCTCGATGCCGCCAGCTGAATCCGATGGTCTTTGCCTCTCCGATGAAAAAAGCCCTCGTCTACGACCAGCAGAGCTGTCAGCTACGGGTGGAAGGCCTACCGGATCTCTCCGCCGGCCAGGGCGGCGAAGAGCTGGGCATCCTCACTGGCTGGACCCTCCGCTGGGCCGGCCGGCCCGAACTGGAGGGCCAGCGCAGCCACCTCGAAGCCCTGATCACGGCGGTGCAGCCCTACGCCCGCCATCTGGTGAGCGGGCTACGGCGCGGATTCGGCGAGGAATCGGGCCCCATCTGGATCGGTCCCAGCCCCGCCGGGCCCGGCCACACCCTGCACCTGGTGAGCGGCCAGACCGGCAACCCCTCCCTCGAACTCGAGCTTGACGATGCCGAACTCGCTGATCTGGTGAGGGTGCTCGACCAGCTGCTCCTTGATACCCGCATCAAGCTGCCGCTGGCTGTTCCCTCCCCCCGTCCCCTGCGGGCCGGGGAGCTGATCCGCCGTATCCCGATCCAACGGCGCCTGGCGGCCCCGGTGGGAGGGGTGGCGGCGCTGGCCCTCGCCACCGCCCTGGCCGTGCTGCTTCCCCCACCAAGCAGGCAGCCGTCCCGGCCCCCGGCGGCGGCTGTGGCGACACCCTCAGCGCCCCCTATCCAGGGCCAGCCCTGAAAGCCTCCCCGATTCGCTTGACGGCGGCGGCCCCTCCATCACACTTGGCCTTGCTGGCCTGTGAGCTCAAGCCATGGCAATCACCTGGTCCGAACTCCGGCGCCGTGTGACCCGCCTGGGCGCAGCCCTGGATGTGGTGGTGCGAAGCGATCCGGAAGTCTGCGGACTAAGCGGCGAAAATTTTTTCCTCTCCCTCCACCATGGCGGCCAGGGGGACTGCAGCGTCCACGATCTCTCTCTGATCGATTGTCCGAATGAGCTGGTGCTGATCGAATTCGAGCGCTGGATGCGCGGTGCCGGCCACGTTCTCGATCTGTGAGGACCGACCCCATGGCCGATCGCCTTCCCCTTGATCTGCCCGGTCCCCCCCGGCGGAAACCCGGGGGTCACTCCAGCCCAAACCCGCGCCGCCGCCCTGGTCGCTGGCGGCAGCTCGGCATCGGACTGGGCCTCGGCGGGGCCGGAGGCGTGCTGCTCGCCTCCCTGATGCTGATTCCGGAGCGGTTCGACACCCTGCTGCTGGTGAGCACCGCCATCGCCAACGTGATCGGCGGGCTAAGCCGGCTTGGCTTGGGGCTGTTGCAGTTGACTGGCGTGCTGGTGGTGGCGCTGCTCGCCCTGCTGGCCTTGGTGCTGCTGCTGGGAGGGATGGTCCGGGTGGCCCGGTGCCTGGCGACCCCTGGCCTCAACCGTGGAATCTCTGAAACCAGAGGCCAGCCAGTTGCCAGGACGACCAGAGGAAGATGAGCAGGATCAACCACTGCAGCCAAGGCGGCCGGTTGGAATCCGGAGGAGCCATCGGACGCAGCCTCGAGTGATGGGCGAAGGTTACGAGGCAGGCCGCTCAAGCCTGCGGCCACGCTGAGGGCAACCACCATGAATCCCCTCGTGCGGGCCTTGCTCGATCCGGCCGCCTATGACCATCCGGTGGCGGCCGTCGAGCTGATCGAGACCCACATCTCCTGGATCTTTCTCACCGGCCGCTTTGCCTACAAGCTCAAAAAACCGGTGAATCTCGGTTTCGTGGATTTCAGCACCCCTGACCTGCGGCGCCGCTGCTGTGAGGAGGAGGTGCGCCTCAACCGGAGGCTCGCGGCGGATCTCTATCTCGGCCTGCGGGATCTGCACGGTCCGCCGGAGCGGGCGCACCTCGGAGGCCATGGCCCCGTGATCGAGACCATGGTGCAGATGCGCCAGTTCCAGCAGCGGGATCTCCTGCCCGAAGCCCTGCATCGGGGGGCGGTGGGGCCGAAGCAGATTGACGCGCTGGCGGATGATCTCGCCCACTTCCATGCCGATGCCGCCCAGGCCTCGCCGGCCGATCCCTGGGGCACCCCTGAGCGGGTGCTCGATCCTGCCCTGGCCAACCTGGAAACCCTGGCCCAACTGCAGCGATCCCCGCCCGATGGGGAGGCGATGGCCTGCTGGACCCGGGACGAACTCACACGCCTCCAGCCCCTGCTGCAAACGCGGCGCGAACGGGGCCGCATCCGCGAATGCCACGGTGATCTGCACCTGGGCAACATGGCCCTGCACGGGGAGCGCATCCGGGTCTTCGACTGCCTGGAATTCAGTCCTGCTCTGCGCTGGATCGACCCGATCAGCGATCTGGCCTTTCTGGTGATGGATCTGCAGGAGCGGAGCCACGGCGACCTGGCCCTGCAGCTGCTGAACCGCTGGCTGGACACCGGGGGCGACCATGGCGGCCTCCCCCTGCTTCCCTGGTACCTCGCCTACCGGGCCCTGGTGCGGGCCAAGGTCACGGCCCTGCGCCTGCAGCAAGCGAACCTGGCGCCAGCGGCGGTAGAAGCGCTGGAAGCGGAGCTGGGGAGCTACCTGAGCCGGGCACGCTTGGCCATGGCTCCGACCCGAAGCGCCCTGGTGATCACCCACGGCATCTCCGGGAGCGGCAAGAGCCATGCCGCCAGGCAGCTGCGGGGCTGGGGCTGGATCCAGCTGCGCTCCGATGTGGAGCGGCTGAGGCTGCATGGACGCTGGGGATGCGGGAGTGCGGAGGGCCCCGCTCAGAACGATCGCAGCCCCTATGACCCCGCCATGACCGAGCGGCTCTATGGGGTTGTGTTGCTCCAGGCAGCCGAAGCCGCGCTGGCTGGAGGCCTATCTGTGGTGGTGGATGCCACCTTTCTCAAACGGACCCAGCGGCAAGTCTTCATCGACCTGGCCTGTCGCCAAGGCGCCGGTTTCGGCATCCTCGACTGTTCTGTGCCGCTGAATCTCGCCCTGGAACGCCTGGAACAGCGGCGATCCCAGGAGAATGACGTCTCAGAGGCCAATGGCGAGGTGGTGATGGCCCAGATCGCTGCAGTGGAACCACTGGACGTTTGGGAGAAGAACTGGGTTCTGGGTGCCAACGACAGCCGGCTCAGACTCGAGCGTGGCGGTCTTCCCATTCCTGGATCAGCCCGGCCATGACGGCGTCGAGCGAGAAGCAGGGCCCCAGATGGATCAGAACCACTCCGGAACGGCGGCCTCGAGGCTGTTCACATTCGCCTCCGGGGTGGAGCGGCGGAACTCCAGGGTGATGTTGCGCTTCTGCACCCCATCGGCGGCCACCGCCTCGATCGGGTACAGCTGCTGGCCATCGCGGAAGGGCACCTGGATGCGGAAGGTGCCCTCCGGAGTGAGGGGCACCTCTTCGCCGCCGATCGTGAGCCGGGCCGCCGGGTCGGTGGCGCCATACACGATCAACTCGGCATCGGCCACCAGCCAGAAGGAGCGTTGGCGGGCCGCCAGACCGGCGCCGGATTCGTTACGGCCCGAGGCCCACAGGCCCACGCCCGAGGCGGAGAAGGCGGAATCGGAAAGCCCCGAATCATCCAGCTCATGGAAGGCCTCCGAACCCCGACCGAGGCGGCGCCAGCGGGCCGTGGCGGTCTGGTAGAGGCGCTCATGCAGGCCGGCATCGGCGGGCTCGATCGGCGGCGCCGGCAGGGCGGAGGGGGCGGCGTCGAGGGAGAAGGGGGTGAACTGATCGAGAATCTGCTCGGAGGGATGCAGGGACGGCACCCGCGCCACCGAGGAGAAGGCCAGGGAAATCCAGCCGCCGGCGGGACCGGATTTGCGGAAGCCGAGCTCCACGCGGTAGTCGCGATCGCAGAGGGGAACGGGCAGGTACCACTCGGTAGCCTGGGCATCCACCACCACCTCCTGGAGGGTATGGGGATGGGAGGAGCCACCGGCCAGGCCAGTCACATCGGCGACGCGCAGGCAGAGCTGGCCGGCGCCGGCAGCCTGGGCAGCCGTGCGGTCGGCCTCGGCGATATCCCAGAACACATAGGCCCACTGGGGATCGCGGGGCAGAAACACCACCCGCGTCTCGGCGGCGGGGCGGGGCGCCGGCGCCATCTCCGCCTCAATCGCGGCGAGGCTCAGCCCGGTTTCCTCCTGGAGGGTGTTGATCGCGTCCACCAGCTCCTCCTTCGACTTGCGGCTGTAGAGGGAGACACCGAGATCGCTGGCGATCTGACGCAGTTGCCGCAACGTCATCAAGGCCAAGGATGTCAGTGTCTTCTGGCTCACTGCGGAGAGTTCATAAGGACTCAGTCTGCCGACAATTCTTCCCCGGGGGGACCAACCCCATACGGGGGTCAGTGGATGCTGACCCCCGTATGGGGTTGGCGGCAGCCTTACGGTCCAAACAGGCACCTCGCCAATCGGTGGTCCGCCGAGGCTCCAAAAAAAAGGAGCCCCTCGGACTCCCTGGAAGGGCAGCTGGCTTCTCGCTCACCACCCCATGCTGTTGGACCGGCTAGCCGGCTCAGGGACTTCAGCGACCGATGCTGCGATAGGGGACCTTCGAGAGATAGTCGAAACTGGTGCTGCCTTGGGGGGCGCCAACGCCGCGCAGGGCAGGAAGGCTGCGCACCCAGGGGAGGTAGTCCTCGGGGAATCCACCGCGCCGTTGCTGGGCCCGGGCCGGGAAGGCCTTGGCTGTGCCGGTGTACACGATCTGGGGGAAGCCCAGGATGCCGCGGTAATAGGCGTCGTAGCGGGGGGAGGTGAGGTTGAAGGGAGTCTCACCGACCTCACGGGAACCCACCACCCGGTTGCGGTGGTAGGGAACGGTGTCGTAGCCAAAGTTCGCGAGGTATTCCTCAGAATCGAGGATCTGATCAACGGCACCCTTGATGCCCTTGGTCATGATCACGGCCGACCAGGCGATCTCCTCAGACTTGCCGTGGGTGGGGCGGCCCAGCAGCTTCTCGACCAGGTGGCGGACCACCTTGTAGTTGCTGTTGAGGTTGTAAAAGCTGCGGGTGAAGGTGTCCGAGAGACACAGGGAGCGGATGAAATCCCGCACGGTGATCTGGCCGTTGCGCACCTGGGACTCCAGGTTGCGCTCCCGGTCGACCTTGAAGGCGTAGAAGAAGATCTGGCGGTAAGCCGCCTCGATCACGAAGTCCTGGTCTTCGCGGTCCATGGCTTTGCCCATGGAGATGGCTTTGGGGTCCTCGTCGGAGCCAACCCGGAGGGGGTCCACCCGGGAGTTCTGGGTGGTGGGGGCGTACTTGAGGAGGGGAAGAGCCACGCGGGGTCCGGCATCCGTGGTGGGGACTGTAGAAGTGCGGCCTCGCCTGACTTCCGCCTGGCCCGCCATGACTTACAGACCGTAACGTTGGTGACGGATCCAGCCGTTCGACGAAACGCCTGTTCCGCCTGGCCCCGCAGCATGCCGGCATGCTTCCGTTGAGGGTGCGCCCGGCGCTGTGGAAGCCGCTCATCACTCCCTGGAACCATCGGCGAGCGCGTCATCGGCGCGAAGACAGCGGACGGGAAGCCGGGGACCGGGAGGGGCCCTCAGGGCACGTCTGGGCCGGGTCATGGCGCCATCACGAAGCGCGACGGGGGTTCACCAGCCCAGCAGCGACACGCTGTCCCTGTTTCGCGCGGGACCGCGACTGCCTGCCAGCATCGCCGAGACCTCCGGCACCGATTCGCCGTCGCTGCCGGAAGCAGCATCGATCCGCGTCTCGATGCAGAAGGAGGCGGTGTTGGAGAGCCCCTCCACCGTGCTCGTGCGCAACCGCATGTTGGGCCCGGCGAAGCTGAACCGCTCCAGGCTGTTCATCGTTTCGTAGCCGGTGGTGAGCAGCAGGGCGTCGCGTTCGTCCATCGCGAAACGTCCCGCCACAGGAGCCGTCTCGGCATAGCCGCGGTCGCGCAGCAGCAGGCCCTCGCGGCCGAAGGCATCGGTGGGGATCAGGCCGAACACACTCTCGCCCTCATGGGCTTCACCGGCCTTATCCCAGGCCATCGATCCGCTCCAGCGCACCCGGCAGCCGCCGACCAGAGCGGCTGGGTCCTCACCGTGGAGCTCGGCGATCGCCACCAGCTGGGGATCGCTGGCGTTGATTTCCACCACCTCGATATAAGAGCTGCCGGCCTCGGCCTGGCGGTGCAGCAGGTGGTGGCTGCTGCGCTGGGAGCGCCAACGGCCGCAGCTGAGCCGGAAGAAGCTGATCGCGTCGGCGATGGCCGGGGCCTGCCGGTCGCTGGCGGGGGTGTCGCTGGGGATGGAGATACTGCCGCTCACGCTGGCTCGCCGGGACTGGACACCCGGAGGGGGGAGGCACTGGCGATGATCGCAAGGCCGAGCACCGGTTGTCGCCCCTTCCCGCCATTCCCCTGCCCTCGTTCCCCCTGCCGGCCACGGCCGCCCTCCTGGCGGCCCTCTGCTGGACCCTCGCCAGCCTGCTCTGGCGGCGGCTGCCCACCTCCCTGTCGGCTGTGCAGCTCAACCTGCTCAAGAATCTGCTGGCGGTGGCGCTGCAGCTGCCCTTCGTCTTCGGCCAGGCCTGGCAGCTGCCCCCCCGGGGCCTGCTGCTGCTCGCCTTGAGCGGGGTTGTGGGGATCGCCCTGGGCGACAGCCTCTTCTTCGCCGCCCTGCGCCGGCTCGGCACCCGACGGGCGCTCACCATCGATGCCGGCGGGCCGGCGTTCACCACCCTGGCCGGCGTGGTGTTGCTGCGGGAGTGGCCCGGCCCGGCTCAGCTCGTAGGCATCGCCCTGATCAGCCTGGCGGTGGTGCTCGTGGCCCGGGGAGCGGCGCAGTCGCCGCCAGAATCCAGCAACGCCAACCCCGCGAGCGGCTCTGCTGAGTCGTCCCGATCCGTCCGCCCAGAGGGGCTGCCGTTGGGCGGGGTGCTGCTGGCCCTGGGGGCGCTGGTGTGCGGCAGTCTCGGTGCCCTGCTCTCCCGAGCGGCCCTACTCTCCGGACCGATCTCGCCCCTGCAGGCGGCCACCTTGCGGCTGGCCGCCGCCAGCATGGCCCTGCTGCCCCTGGCCGGGGGGATACCCCTGAGGGTGCCGCGGCCCAGGCCGGCTGGGCGCCGCTGGCCCTTGCTGCTGTTGGCCACCCTGCTCGGAACGAGTGCCGGAATCGCCCTGCAGCAGGCGGCCCTCGCCGGCCTCAGTGGCGGACTGGCGGTGGCCCTGATGTCCACGGCGCCGGTGATGGCCCTGCCCCTGGCCTGGTGGTTTGAAGGGGATCGCCCCGGCTGGCGTGGGCTGGCCGCCGCCGGGGCGGCCCTCGCCGGGGTCAGCCTGGTGGTGGCGCCGTCGGGTCTGCCCTGAGAGATGGGAGCTCCAGCCGCTCCTGGGCCTGATGTTCAGCCCAAGTGATCAGATCGGCCAATTCCAGGGCCAGCGGATCGCAGCCCCGCCCGTCCGCGATCAACTCCAGCTGATCCCCGAGGCCGGCCAGCTGTTGCAGGAAGGTGGCAGCGAAGCCGGGATCGCTGGCGAGCTGGGATTGCCCGGAGGCCCAGGCCGCCAGGGCATCGCAGGCCGGCAGGGGGCCCAGGCGGCGGCCCGCCACGGCCTGGAAGGTGCGAAGGCCATGGGCGAGCAACCGCAGGTGATGGCGCTCCAGGGCCGGCAGCAGGGTGGACTCCAGTTCCGCCAGCTCGCTCGCCTCGATCACGGCACGGCGATCGGGCTCAGCCGGAAACCGCAGGAATGCCCCTCCTCCAATCGCCAGTGCACCCGCTCGATCCGGCAATCGGGAAAGGTATGGCTGATCAGGGCGAGTTCCTGGTCGCAGACCACCGGGAACGCCTCGGCGATCCGCATCACGGAGCAGTGGAATTCACTGATCACCCAGGCCCCGCGCTGCTCCGGGTCGGGCTTGCATTCCGCCACGTAACCCTCCTGGCGCCGCAGGTCCACCAGGCGGTCCAGACGTTCAGCCAGGGAGCCGGTGCCGATGCGGCGGCGGTAGTCGCTGGCATTCTCGATCGCCTGCTGGTTAAGAAGGAGCCGGAGCGCATCGGGGGGCATTGCCCCAGCGAGGGATTGGAGCAGGCCCAGGGCGAAGTGTTCGCTGCCGTTGGGAAAGCGCTGATGTCCTGCGGTGGTGAGGCGCCAGCGGTTGCTGGGGCGGCCCGGACCCTCCGGAGTGGGACTGGCTTCCACCAGGCCCATCTCCTCGAGTCCGCGAAGGTGGCGCCGCATCACCTGCACCGAAACGGCGAGCCGGCCGGCCAGATCCGCCGCGGTTGCTTCGCCCTGGCGCAGCAGCAGGGCCAGCACGGCCTCGCGGGTCGGTGGGGCTTCAGCGGAGTCAAGGCCCGCCGAGCGTGGGGTCTTGCCCTCGCTGACCTGGGCATGGCCAGCGACAGAGTTCCCCCGGCGACGGCTGCCGTTGAGGGCTGGACTCGGTGGAAAGCCTGGGGGAGGGGAAGCTGACATGGTTCCACCGTTCCCGTTCACGATGCCACGGCCCAACCGCAATTGGGGCCCTCGTACTCGCGCTTCACCATGGCCTAAGTCCCAGGGCCAGGTTGCGGTGCCCTAGGGTTGATCCCTAACGAAACATGCTCGTTTCGTAATTGTTGGTTGGTGGTGGGCGCCCGGCCTGCAGCTTCGCGGCTGCTCCGGCTTTCCATTTCTACCGGCCGGGGCAGGCTCCGAGCCTCGCCCTTCCCTCCAGCACTGCCCTGTCCGCCGTGACCGTTCCCGACGCCGCCCCTCTCAACGCTTCCAACTCCGACGTTGAAGCCGCTGCCAAGCCGGTTTCCGACAGCCTGGAGGTGATCCGCAAGTTCGCCGAGACCTACGCCCAGCGCACCGGCACCTACTTCTGCAGCGATCCGGGCGTGACCGCGGTGGTGCTCGAGGGGCTGGCCCGCCACAAAGACGAGCTCGGCGGTGCCCTCTGCCCCTGCCGCCACTATGAGGACAAACAGGCCGAGGTGGCCCAAGCCTTCTGGAACTGCCCCTGCGTGCCGATGCGGGAGCGCAAGGAATGCCACTGCATGCTCTTCCTCACCGAGGACAACCCCTTCCGCGGCGAACAGCAGACCATCAGCCTGGAGGAGGTTCGGGCCCTCACCGCCGGTTGACCCTTCCCTCCGTTCCCTTCCTGCCATGAGCACCGCCGCCGTCGGAGATCTGGTCAGTCAGCCGTACAAGTACGGCTTCGTGACCGACATCGAAACCGAGAAGATCGCCAAGGGTCTGAGCGAGGATGTGGTGCGGCTGATCTCCAGCAAGAAAGACGAACCTGCCTTTCTGCTGGATTTCCGTTTGCGGGCCTACCGGCAGTGGTTATTGATGGAGGAGCCCGACTGGGCAGCCCTCGGGCATCCTCCGATCGACTATCAAAACATCATCTATTACGCCGCCCCGAAGCAGCAGGAGAAGAAGGGCAGTCTCGATGAAGTGGATCCCAAACTGCTGGAAACCTTCGACAAGCTCGGCATTCCGCTGAGTGAGCAGAAGCGCCTCTCCAATGTGGCGGTAGATGCGGTCTTCGACAGCGTTTCGATTGCCACCACCTATCGCGAGAAACTAGCCGAACACGGCGTAATCTTCTGCTCGATCAGTGAGGCCGTCAAGGACCACGCGGATCTGATCGAGCGTTATCTCGGCACGGTGGTGCCCAGTAACGACAATTACTTCGCGGCCCTCAATTCTGCTGTGTTCAGCGATGGTTCCTTCGTGTTCATTCCGAAGGGTGTGGAATGCCCGATGGAGCTGTCCACCTACTTCCGCATCAACTCCGGCGACACGGGTCAGTTCGAGCGAACCCTGATCGTGGCCGAGGAAGGGGCCTCCGTGAGCTATCTCGAAGGCTGCACCGCCCCGATGTTTGACACGAACCAGCTGCATGCGGCGGTCGTGGAACTCGTGGTTTTGGACGACGCCTCGATCAAATATTCCACCGTGCAAAATTGGTATGCCGGCGACGAGAATGGAATCGGTGGCATCTACAACTTCGTCACCAAGCGCGGCCAGTGCCGCGGTGATCGGAGCCACATCAGCTGGACCCAAGTGGAAACTGGTTCAGCGATCACTTGGAAGTACCCCAGTTGCGTGCTGCAGGGAGCTGATTCCGTGGGGGAATTTTATTCTGTGGCCCTCACCAACAACCGCCAGCAGGCCGATACCGGCACCAAGATGATTCACGTGGGGCCCCGCAGCCGCTCCACGATCGTGAGCAAGGGGATCAGCGCCGGCCACTCCTCCAACAGCTACCGGGGCTTGGTGCAGGTGGGTCCCAAGGCGGTGGGGGCTCGCAATTTCAGCCAATGCGATTCAATGTTGATCGGCGACCAAGCCGCTGCCAATACTTACCCCTACATCCGCTCCCAGCAGCCGGATGCGGCCATTGAGCACGAAGCCAGCACCTGCCGCATCTCGGAAGATCAGCTCTTTTATCTCCAAAGCCGCGGCATCGGCTTCGAGGAGGCAGTGTCGATGATGGTGAGCGGCTTCTGCCGCGATGTGTTCAACCAGCTGCCGATGGAATTCGCCGCCGAGGCCGACAAACTCCTCGCCCTCAAGCTGGAGGGTTCGGTGGGATAGGCGGGATTTTTGTCCCACCACCAGTTCTGCGATGGGCCGCCACTTCGCCGCCGCCGCCTAGCTCCAGGCCTGACATTCGGCCGCTACAGTTATTGCTTCCCTCAACTCCAAGCCCGCCCCACCCGCCACGCCGTGATCCGCCCCGAAGCCCCGGTTTTGCTTGAGATCCGTGATCTCTACGCCAGCGTGGCGGACCAACCGATCCTGCACGGAGTGAACCTCACCATCCGCGCCGGCGAGATCCATGCCGTGATGGGCCGCAATGGCAGCGGCAAGAGCACCCTGTCCAAGGTGCTGGCCGGCCATCCGGCTTACACGGTCACCGGCGGCGGCGTTTCCTATCGGGGCGAAGACCTGCTAGCCCTCGCTCCCGAGCTACGGGCCCGCCGCGGCGTGTTCCTCGGCTTCCAGTACCCGGTGGAGATTCCGGGGGTGAGCAACCTGGAGTTTCTGCGGGTGGCCACCAATGGTCGCCGCTTGGAGCAGGGAGCGGAGGAACTCGACACCTTCGCCTTCGAGGATCTGGTTCGCGAACGGCTGGCGGTGGTGCAGATGGATCCAGCCTTTCTGGAGCGTTCGGTGAACGAGGGGTTCAGCGGCGGCGAAAAGAAGCGAAACGAGATCCTGCAGATGGCGTTGCTGGATCCGTTGGTGGCGATCCTCGATGAAACCGATTCCGGCCTCGATATCGATGCCCTGCGCATCGTGGCCGGCGGGGTGAACCAGCTCGCCACCCCTGACAACGCCACCCTGCTGATCACCCACTACCAGCGGCTGCTGGATGTGATCACCCCCGATTACGTTCACGTGATGGCCGCGGGCCGCATCCTGCGCACCGGCGGCAAAGAGCTGGCCCTCGAGCTGGAGGATCGCGGCTACGACTGGGTGGATGCCGAGCTGGCAGCCCTGGCGCCCGTGGAGGTGGGGTGATGGGGAGCCTCTCCATGCCGACCGCCGAGGCCCCTGCCAGGACCTGGAGCACCGCACTCCTTGGGGAGATTGGTCCTGGCCTGGAGCCCACCCTTGAAGCGGCCAGGCAACGGGCCGCCCTGACCCTGGCCCGCCATCCGTTCCCCTCCCGCCGCGAGGAAGCCTGGCGTTTCACAGACATCGCACCCCTGCAGGCGATCACCCCGGCCCTCCTGGCCCCGGGAACCACGGACCCGGCCACGCTTCCAGCGGCGGCGGCTGGGGTGGTGCGGCTAGTGCTCGACGGCCACCGAGATCCGCTGGCGGGGGTGAGCCTGCCGGCTGGCATCGAGTCGATCCCCGCCGCTGAGCTGGGAACCCTGCTGCAGCAACCACCCAACGATCGGGGAGAGGAAGGCGCCTCCACCCACGCTGCGGCCTGGGCCGGCTCCGAAGCGCCCTGGAGCGGGCTGCTCGCCGCCGCCACCGCGGGCCAGATCCTGGCCCTACGGGTGAAGGGCGTCGTGGAGCCCACCCTGGAAGTGGTGAGCGATGCCGCCACCGCCGAGGGTGTGCTGCCCCTGCGCCTGCTGCTGATTCTCGAATCCGATGCCCAGCTGGAGCTCCTGCAGGTGCACCGCGCCGCCGCGGCCAGTCTCACCACCGTGCTCCTCGAGGCCCGCCTCGGGGCCGGCGCCCGCCTCAGCCATGGCCTCATTGGCCAGGGGGGCGATGCCGCCGTGCTCCTGGCCGAGCTCGCGATCGATCAGGAACCCGCCAGCCACTACGCCTTGACCAGTGCCGTGGCCGGTTGGGCCCTATCGCGGCTGGAGCCAAGGGTGCTCCAGAGCAGCGGCGCGGCCACCAGCCGCCTGCGCTCCCTGCAGCGGGTGGATGGGCGGCAGATCGCTGATCAGCACAGCCAGGTGCGCTTTGAAGGGCCGGAGGGCAAGCTCGATCAACTCCACAAGGTGATCGCCGATGGCGCCGGCCGCAGCGTGTTCAACGGCGCCGTGGCGGTGCCCCAGGCCGCCCAGCGCACTGACGCCGTGCAGCTCAGCCGCAGCCTGCTCCTCTCCGACCGTGCCCGGATCGACACCAAGCCCCAACTGGAGATCGTGGCCGACGATGTGAAGTGCGCCCATGGGGCCACAGTGAGTCGCCTGCAGCAGGAGGAACTGTTCTATCTCCGCAGCCGCGGCATCGATGCCGCCAAGGCCGCTGGTCTGCTGTTGCGCGGATTCTGCGGGGAGGTGCTGCGGGATCTGCCGGCGGCCGCCGCCATCTGGCAGCCTCTGGGCGCCATGCTGGGCGAAGAGGCCCCCCGGCCATGACCCTCACCCCAACGCCCATCGACACAGCCAGCGCGAGCAGCACCACCGGCCCTGACGCTGCGAGACCAGCCCCTGTGGGTCCTGCCCCTGTCGGCCTTGAGGCCCCGGACGCCGCAGTGATGAAGGCCCCGCCGGTGCCGCCCATCGCCAGCGTTGCCGCTTCCAGCGAGACCGTTCCATCCCCAGAGGACCTGGCCGCCCTCACCCGCCCCGATTTCCCCCTGCTCAGCCAGATCGCCTGCCTGGGCCAGCCGCTGATCTATCTCGACTACGCCGCCACCAGCCAGAAGCCCCGCCAGGTGCTCGAGGCCCTGCAGCACTACTACGGCCACGACAACGCCAACGTGCACCGCGGCGCCCACCAGCTCAGCGCCCGCGCTACCGAGGGCTTCGAGCACGCCCGGGAAAAGGTGGCGGCGTTTGTTGGGGCAGCCAGCGCCCGCGAGATCGTGTACACCCGCAATGCCAGCGAGGCGATCAACCTGGTGGCCCGCACCTGGGGGGAGGCCAACCTGCGCCCCGGCGACGAGGTGCTGCTCACGGTGATGGAGCACCACAGCAACCTGGTCCCCTGGCAGCTGCTAGCCGCCCGCACCGGTTGCGTACTCCGCCACGCCGGCCTCACTGAATCCGGCGAACTCGATCTCGACGATTTCCGCAGCAAGCTCACGGAGCGCACCCGGCTGGTGAGCCTGGTGCAGGTGAGCAACACCCTGGGTTGCCTCAACCCGATTGCCGAGCTGGCGCCCCTGGTGCACGCCGCCGGTGCCCTGCTGCTGGTGGATGCCTGCCAGAGCCTGCCCCACCAGCGCGTGAACGTGGCTGAACTGGGCTGCGATTTCCTGGTGGGCTCCTCCCACAAGTTCTGCGGCCCCACCGGCATGGGCTTCCTCTGGGCCCGCGAGGCCCTGTTGGAGGCCATGCCCCCCTTCTTGGGAGGCGGCGAGATGATTCAAGACGTGGAGCTCGACACCAGCACCTGGGCCGACCTTCCCCACAAGTTTGAGGCCGGGACCCCGGCGATCGGTGAGGCGATCGGCATGGGCGCGGCCATCGACTACCTGCAGGCGATCGGCATGGACCGCATCCACGCCTGGGAGCAGCAGCTCACCCGCCGGCTGTTCGCACGGCTCCAGTCGATCGAAGGCCTGAAGATCCTCGGCCCCACCCCCGAGCAGCAACCGGATCGCGCCGCCCTGGCCGCCTTCCACGTCGAGGGTCTGCACGCCAACGACATCGCCGCCCTGCTGGATTCCTCAGGCATCTGCATCCGCAGCGGCCATCACTGCACCCAGCCCCTGCACCGCCTCTACGGCCTCTCTGGCACCGCCCGCGCCAGCCTGGGCTTCACCACCACCGAGGCTGAGATCGACCGGTTTGCCGAGGAGCTGGAGGGCACGATCGGGTTTTTGCGGGAACACAGCTGAGGTCGCGCTGAGCCATTTCGCCGGGACTGTGGCTTAGCTGGCCGGCCGGCTGGCCAAGGTGCTGGCGGCTTCCCCGGTGATGCGTGGTGTTGTGTGGTGGGGCTCAGTCGCCGGCCAGGCCCCGGGCCTGGTAAGCGCAGATGGTCACGCTGGCGTCGTCGCGTTCAGAGAGCCGGGCAAAGCGATCGTGGCCCTCGCGGATCCCTTCGGCCGCCCCTGGGCTCTCTGCCTCCGCCAGCAGCGCCGGCAATTCGGGGCTGATGAATTGCAGCAGGTAGGTGCTGAAGCGTTCCAGCTCAGCCCGCTGACCAGGGCACCAGCGGTGAAGGCCCACGATCTGGTTGTCCACCGCCGTGAAGCCGGCCTGCTCCAGCAAGGGTCCCAGCCGCGGGCCGGCATGGGCATCGCCGTGGCGGTTGAAGTGGGACACAAAGGCCGCCAGGAAGGCCTCGATGGCGGGATCGGGCGGCGACACCCGCAGGCTGGCGTAGTCGGTTTCGGTGAGGTGGATGGTGCCGCCGGGGCGCAGCACCCGCCGGGCCTCGCGCAACACCGCCAGGGGATCGGCCAGGTGCTCCACCACCCACACCATGCGGATCCGATCGAAATGTCCCGCCGGCCACGGCAGCTTCGCGCCATCGCCCACCTGGAGCTCCGCGCCGCCCAGCCCCAAGTTCTCGAGGTGAAGGCGGGCTGCGGCGATCTGATCGGGGCTGATGTCGATGCCGCTGAACCGCGCTTCGGGATGGGCCGAAGCGATCTGGCCTAGCACTGCCCCCACGCCGCAGCCAATCTCCAGCAGGTGTTCGCCGGGATGGAGCTCCAGGTTGCCCGCCAGGAGATCCCGCAGCAGGCCGGCCTGCTCCACGAGCCGGCGCTGTTCCCGCTCGCTCGTGCCGTGGATGTAGCGGGGC
>Ga0310330_100242_pt1 | contig 15945 bp, 13 predicted proteins | sample LakMicDCLTotalB5_FD_195544 | JGI IMG/M metagenome (GOLD analysis project Ga0310330, IMG submission 195544) | Enriched freshwater cyanobacterial communities from Lake Michigan, Michigan, United States - MI23.DCL.Total.B5 (v2) (version 2) | ecosystem: Environmental > Aquatic > Freshwater > Lake... | reverse complement strand
GGTCAGAGCCCCCCCGGCGCCGCCAGGTTGCGGAAACGGGTGAACTGGGGTTCGAACAGCAGCTTCACGGTGCCCACCGGCCCGTTGCGGTGCTTGGTCACGATCACTTCGGTGATGCCGCGGTCGGGGGTGTCGGGGTTGTAATACTCGTCGCGGTAGATCATCAGCACCAGGTCGGCGTCCTGCTCGATCGAGCCGGATTCGCGCAGGTCCGAGAGCATGGGGCGCTTGTTGGTGCGCGCTTCGACGCCGCGGCTGAGCTGGGAGAGGGCCACCACCGGAACGTTCAGTTCGCGGGCCATCTGCTTGAGGCCGCGGGTGATGCGCGAGAGCTCCTGTACGCGGTTGTCGGAGCCGCCGCCCTCCATCAGCTGCAGGTAGTCGATCACCACCAGGCCCAGCTCCTTGCCCGATTCGGCCATCAGCCGGCGACAGAGTGAGCGCATCTCGAGCACGCCGGCGTTGGGTTTGTCGTCGATGTAGATCGGCATCTGGCCGAGGGTGCTGATGCCCTGCCCCAGCAGCGGCCATTCCTCGGGATTGAGGCGCCCGGTGCGCAGGCGACCGCTCTCGATGCCCACCTCCATCGCCAGCAGGCGGTAGGTGAGCTGCTGCTTGCTCATCTCCAGGGAGAACACGCACACCGGCAGCTGGTGCAGCTGGGCCACGTTCTTGGCCAGGTTGAGGGTGATCGCCGTTTTGCCCATGGCCGGCCGGCCGGCGATGATGATCAGATCGCTGCGCTGCAGCCCCTGGGTCATGGCGTCCAGGTCGTAGAAGTTCACCGGGATACCGGCTACGGCGGTGCCAAGGGAGCGGCTCTCGATCTCGTTGAAGGTGGCGGTGAGGATCTCGGCCGTGGGGGTGAGGCCGATGCTCGGTTTCTCCTGGCTGATGGCAAAGATCTTCTGCTCGGCCTCATCAAGCACCTGCTCCATCGGCTTGCTCTGATCGAAGCCGAGGGCGATCACCTCGTTGCCGGAGCGGATCAGCTGGCGGCGGAGGTACTTGTCCATCACCAGGCGGGCCACCTGGTCGATCGCGGCGGTGGAGAGGGTCCGCTCCACCAGCTCCACCAGCCGGCCGCTGCCGCCCACCTTCTCCAGATTGCCGGGGTCCGCCAGCCAGGCGGTCATGGCGGTGAGGGCGGTGGGCTTGCCCTGGCTGTGCAGCATCAGGGCGGTGCGATAGATCTCGCGGTGGGCCGTGAGATAGAAGGCCTCGGGCTGCAGCACGTCGGCCACGCGGCCGATGGCGTCCGGGTCCAGCAGGATGCCGCCCAGCACCGCCTCTTCGGCCTCAAGGTTCTGGGGTGGCACGCCGTCGGGCATGGCCTCGAAGTCGGCCTCCTGGCGCTGGCGGCCACGGCGCAACAGCCGAGAGCCTGCCTCCTCCTCGGGGCCGGGGTTGCTCAGGGGAACGCTCACCATCGCCGGGGGTGCTGGGTGGACTGCTGTCGGAGTTGCTGAAGCTTGTCGCTGCTGGGTGGCGGTGGCGGCAGGGCCGACCATGCAAAAGCCGCCAGTCCCGAACGGGCCTGGCGGCGTTGGGGGTCTCATTGTGCCGGAGCCTGTGGGGTCGTGCCGCGGCTGGCTGCAGACGTGGCGCCGAAAGAGGCGGCGCCTGCGCAATGGCTCAGTGGCTGACCACTTCCAGGTTGATCTCGGCGGTCACCTCGGGATGCAGTTTCACCTGCACCTTGAAGGTGCCGGTGCGGTGGATCTCGGGCACCAGGATGTCGCGGCGGTCCACTTCTTTCTTGGTGGCGGCTTCGATCGCTTCGGCCACATCACCGTTGGTCACCGTGCCGAACAGCACGTCGTCGCCACCGGTCTGCTTCTTGACGGTGAAGCGGCCGATGGTGTCGAGCGCGGTGCGGAAGGCCACGGCCTCAGCCTTGAGGGCGGCCTGGCGCTCGGCTTCCTTGGCGCGGCGGTGCTCAACCTGGCGCAGCACAGCGGGGGTCACCGGCACCGCCTTGCCCTGGGGCAGCAGGAAGTTACGGGCGTAGCCGGGGGCCACATCCACCAGATCACCGTTCTTGCCCAGGCTGAGAACGTCCTCGCTGAGGACCACGGAAACGCGCTTGGCCATGGGAATTACGAACGAACGGTCGACACTGGGGCGATCGGTCAGCCTACGCCACGGGTCGCGAACCGTTCGGTGAGTTGCCGCGGCAGGCGCACCCGGCTGGCCAGGCCCAGCTGCTGCAGCAGGCGGATGTGCAGCCAGGTGAGATCTGGCTCGCGGCGGCCCCAGCCGTGGCGGGCCGCGTGCGGGTAGGCGTGGTGGGTGTTGTGCCAGCCCTCACCGAAGGTGACTGCCGCCACCCAGGGGTTGTTGCGGGAGCCGTCGCCGCTGTCGTGCAGCACGTAGCCCCAGCGGTGGGTGGCGGAGTTCACGAGCCAGGTGGCGTGATACACCAGAACCAGGCGCAGCGGAATGCCCCAGAGCACGAGCGCCCAGCCGGCGGCGGCGCTGCCCCCTGCGGTGCTGGAGCCGATCCAGAACAGCAGGGCGGCCAGGGGCAGCTGCAGGGCCAGGAACCAGCGGTTCAGCCAGCGGTAGTAGGGATCAGCCTCCAGGTCGCCGGTGAGCCGGGGCACGGCACCCATGGCGGGGATGGGTCGGAACATCCAGCCGATGTGGCTCCACCAGAAGCCGCGATGGCTGTTGTGGTGATCCGCATCCGTATCGGAAAATTTGTGGTGGTGGCGGTGCAGGCCCACCCAGTCGATCGGGCCGTGTTGGCAGCTCAGGGCGCCGCAGGTGGCGAAGAACCGCTCCAGCCAGCGGGGCACCTGGAAAGCGCGGTGACTGAGCAGGCGGTAAAAGCCGACGGTCACCCCCAGGCAGGCGGTGACCCAGTAGAGAATCAGCAGGCTGGCCACGGCGGGCAGGCTCCAGAAGCGCGGCAGCAGCGCAACGGCGGCTAGCACATGGATGGCGATCATGAACAGCAGCACCGGCCAGTTGCGCTGTGGGGAGGGGGTGGCAGCAGGGTCTGCCGGGAGCGGCGCTGGCACCTGCGGCGCGCCGGCTGAGAGCTGGCCCCGGCGTGGCCGGTGCAGGTGCCGCACGCGGCTGGGGGCGGTGATCGAGGCCGTCATGGGCCCGCTCCGTGAGAGTCCGATAAAATGGTAGCAGTACGGATCCGTATTGCTTGAATTATCGGGATGAACTCGAAGCGGGTCGCGATGCGTTCGGGCATCTGATCAAGGTCTGGCATGAGCGCAACGGCTGGAGCCAGCGGGTGCTGCCGGCCCTGGCGGAGCGGCTGGAGCTGGGCCGGGTGCACAACTCGCAGCTCTCCAACCTGCGCAACCGCAAGCTGGCCTCGCCGGGGCCGGAGCTGTTCGTGGCCCTGGGGCGGCTCAACCAGCTGCTGGCCCGACAGGCGGGAGTGGAGGGCCTGGATCCTGAGCTCACAGAGCGGCTTGCCGATCAGCCGGAGCTGCTCACAGCGCTGCAGGCCTCGGCCCTGCCGCTGCTGGCGGAGGGCGGTGAGCCCCTCGGGCCGGCACAGCTGTTCGAGATCTTCGTGGGCCTGCGTCAGCCCCCCAGCGCCTTCGATCTGCGCATCGCGGCTTCGGAGGCGGCGGCCCTGAGTGCCGCTCTGGCGGAACTGTTCACGGCCGGGCGGCCCTGGCGGCAGTGCCGCGAGCAGGTGCTGGCGGCCTACCCGGCCGACAAGCGTCTGCGCCGCGACCGCTTTGCTGAGGTCATGGCTGGACAGCGTGATTACAGCGCCGAGGAGCTCGACGGCGAGCTGGCCGACCTGCGCCAGACCCTGGCCCGGTTGGGGGCGGCCGACGACCAGGAGCTCAGTGCCGATCAGTTCCTTGAGCTGCTGCGGCAGCGGGCCCGGCAGCTGGCTCAGGCGGATGCCGGCGACGGGGGCGCGGACCTGGCGGCGGCGATCCGTCTGCGGTTGTCGCGGCAATGACAGGACAGTCGGCCGGGGGTCACGGACCTGGGTTGCTGTCCGGTAGGAGCGGGCGTGGTGGCGCAATGATCCCCAGCAGCACAAGGCTGATGGCGGCGCGGGTGCGGGTGTGGACGTTGAGCTTGTGATACACCTGCTTGAGGTGGTATTTCACGGTGTCGGTGGCGATGTGCAGCCGTTCACCGATCTCGCGGTCGTTGTGGCCGTTGGCCACCTCCTGCATCACCTCCAGTTCGCGTGGCGAGAGACCGGGATTGCGCCCCTGGGTGCTGCCGTGCAGTTCCCGGGCGATCTTGGGTTCGAGGTAGAGCCCGCCTTTGCTGACGGTCCGCAGGGCTGCCATCACATGGCCTGACCCCATTTCCGACTCCAGCACGATGCCGTCGCTGTGGGTTTTGACCGCCTCCTCGAGCAGTGCCCGATGGTCGTACTGGAGAAAGAGGATGGTGCGCAGCTCCGGCAGGATGCGCTTGGCCTCGACGATCAATTCGAGCCCTGAGCCCTCCTCCAGCAGCTGGGTGGTGATCAGCAGGCTGGGATCACGATCACGGCAGGCTTTCAGTCCCTCGTGGAGGGTTGTGCAGGACCCCACCAACCGCTCGGGCATCAGGCTCTGGCCGGCGTAGCGACCCCGCTCCGAGCGCACCCAGAGCGTTGCCATCAGGCGGCTCTGGCAGCAGAACAGGATGCGCTCGGCCTGCAGCAACCGGTCCAGCACGCCGCGTGGAGCGGCGTGGGACACGTAAGTGGTGATGGCGTCCAGAACGTCAGCGAAGACGCTGGTTTCAATCTAGGGACCGCTGCCGATCCGGTCAGCCGGTGTAACGCGCCTCGCGGATGCGCTTGGCCCAGCCCATGGCACGCAGCAGTTTGATGTGCTGCCAGGTGATGTCGAACTCGAACCAGCGCAGCCCATGGCGGGCGCTGGCCGGATGGGCGTGATGGTTGTTGTGCCAGCCCTCGCCGAAGCTGAGAATCGCCACCCACCAGCAGTTGCGGGAGAGATCGGGGCAGTCGAAGTTGCGGTAGCCAAAGGCGTGCGTGGCGGAGTTCACCAGCCAGGTCACGTGATAAACGAGCACCAGCCGCAGCGGGATCGCCCAGAGCACCAGGCCAAGGCCACCGCCATGCACCTGGGCGACGTTGCCGTACCAGTAGAGGGCTGCACCCAGGGGCACCTGCAGCAGCAGGAACCAGCGGTCGAGCCAGCGGTAGAAGGGGTCCTGGATCATGTCACCGGTGAACCGGTGCATCTCCTTCAAGGCGGGGATGTCGTGCAGCATCCATTCGCTGTGGGCCCACCACAGGCCCCTGGCTGCGTCGTGGTGGTCGTTCGGCTGGTCGGAGAACTTGTGGTGGTGACGGTGCAGACCCACCCATTCGATCGGACCGCTCTGGCAGGCCAGCGCGCCCATCAGCACCAGCACGCGCTCGACCCATTTCGGAGCCACGAAGCTGCGGTGGGCCACCAGCCGGTGCAGGCCGAGGGTCACGCCCAGCACGGTGATCCAGTAGAGAACGCCCAGGATGACCAGGGCCTGCCAGCTCCAGAACTGCGGCAGCAGGGCAAAGACCGAGCCCACGTGCATCACCAGCATGAAACCGGTGGTGCCGAGCTTGTACTTGCGCTGGCTTGGGGGCAGTGGTGCCCGCGGCACCACCAAGGCGGCACGCATGCGAGCCTCCTGGGCAGCCGTCAGTCCGGCAGATCCGCCGGGAACCTCAACGCGGGCCGTTTCGCCCGGTTGGAGGGGGCGGGCCGCCGCCGCGGCATCAGGGGCTAGGACCAAAGTGAACTCCTTGAGGATGCGCAGGCTCCGGTTCGCGGGACAGCCCCTGACGGGCCTGGCGCACCACTGGCCTGGGATGCCGACTGTCGCCAGGGCATCAGTCAGAGGAATCTAGTCATCGGCAGGTCCCATCCCGCGAGGCAGCATGAAGCCGTTCTCCCGTCTGTCATGACCGCGTTCCGACGCCCCGCTGCGGCTGACACCTGGGCTGCCGATCAGCTGGCTGCGGCCCTGGAGCGCAGCGCCCCCCTTGCGGCTGAGCGCCGCGCCGGCGTGAAGCCACGGCTGGAGCGGGTGCTGGCGGCCTTTGCGGCCGAGCGTCTCGGGGTGCATCACTTCGCCTCGGTGAGTGGCTACGGCCATGGCGACCTGGGCCGTGAGGTGCTCGATCGGGTGTTCGCCCGGGTGCTGCAGGCCGAGGCCGCGGCCGTTCGCCTCCAGTTTGTGAGCGGCACCCATGCCATCGCCGCGGCGCTCTACGGCGTGCTGCGTCCGGGCGATCGCCTGCTGGCTCTCACCGGTCGCCCCTACGACACCCTTGAAGAGGTGATCGGCATCCGCGGCAGTGGCCAGGGCTCCCTGGCGGAGTTCGGCATCGTCTACGACGAACTCGATCTGCTCGCCGATGGCGGCGTGGATGAGGCCGGCATTGCCGAGGCCCTGGCCCTGCCGACGCGGATGGTGCTGATTCAGCGCAGCTGCGGCTACAGCTGGCGGCCGTCGCTTTCCGTGGCGCAGATCGGTGGGCTGGTGGAGCGGGTCAAGGCGATTCAGCCCGACTGTGTGGTGTTCGTGGACAACTGCTATGGCGAGCTGGTGGAGCTGCAGGAGCCCACCGCCGTGGGGGCCGACCTGATGGCCGGCTCGCTGATCAAGAACCTGGGCGGCACGATCGCGCCCACCGGCGGCTATGTGGCCGGCCGGGCCGAGCTTGTGGAGCAGGCCTGTTGCCGGCTCACGGCGCCTGGCATCGGCAGTGAGGGGGGCACCGGTTTCGATCTGCACCGCCTGCTGTTCCAGGGCTTGTTCCTGGCGCCACAGATGGTGAGTGAGGCCCTGCTCTGCAGCGACCTGGTGGCGGCCGTGTTCGCTGGGCTGGGCTATGCGGTCAAGCCCGGCCTGGGACAGCTGCGCAGCGATGTGATCCAGGCGGTGCGTTTCGAGGATCCGGAGCCGCTCAAAGCGGTGTGCCGTGCGTTCCAGGCCTGTTCGCCGGTCGGCAGCTATCTCGATCCGGTGCCGGCACCGATGCCCGGCTATGCCAGTGAGCTGGTGATGGCTGGCGGCACCTTCATCGATGGCAGCACCAGCGAGTTCTCGGCTGACGGCCCCCTGCGCGAGCCGTACGTGCTCTACGCCCAGGGCGGCACCCACCGCGCCCACGCTGAACTAGCCCTGGAGCGGGCTCTGGTGGCTCTGGCCCAGGCGGGCTGGGTGGGGCCTGGTGTCAGGAGCTGAGCGCTTGCGGTTGCGGTTGCTGTTGCTGTTGCGGCGGTGCTGGTTGTCGCGGGGCGGCCTGCGCCGCGCTGGCGCTGTCTGGATGTGGGACCACATCGTCTGCTGATGTGGTCTCACCCTTGCAGGCCGGGCGGATGCCTGCAGGCCGCGCGGATGCCGTTGGCCCGTGCGCTGCCGGGCCCGTTTTCCGACAGACTGCACGCGCCTCAACGCCCTCCCGGCTGCGCCGATGGCCCTCAGCTACCCCGAAGACTGCCGTTACGCCGACAGCCATGAATACGTGCGGGCCGAGGGGGAGCTGGCTCGCGTCGGCATCAGCGCCTTTGCCGTCGACCAGCTGGGCGACATTGTTTTCGTGGAGCTGCCGGAGGTGGGTGCCAGCCTGCAGCAGGGCAACAGCTTTGGCTCCGTTGAATCGGTGAAGGCGGTGGAGGACGTGATCGCCCCGATCAGCGGCACGGTGGAGGCCCGCAATGAGGCGGTGCTGGCCAGCCCGGAGGAACTGCAGAACGACCCTTACGGCGAGGGCTGGCTGCTGCTGGTGCGGCCCAGCGATCCGGCGCAGATCGAGGGCCTGATGGACGCCTCCCTCTACGCCTCCAAGGTGGATGGCCACTGAACCGATGAGCAGCCTGTCCGCGCCCGTGCCCGCTCTGGATGGAGTGCCAGCCCTGAGTCCGTTCGTGGGCCGCCACATCGGCCCCAGCCAGGCCGAGCAGGAACGCATGCTCGCTGATCTGGGCCTCGAAGATCTCGAGGCGCTGGCCGCGGATGTGGTGCCGGCGGAGATCCTGCTCAATCCGGCCGATGGAATCGCGGGGCTGCCCGAGGGCTGCGATGAAGCCCGTGCCCTGGCGGAGCTGCGCGGCATCGCGGCCGCCAACCAGGTGCGCCGCAGCCTGATCGGCCTCGGCTATCACAACTGCATCACGCCGGCGCTGATTCAGCGCCACGTGCTTGAGAACCCCGCCTGGTACACGGCTTACACCCCCTATCAGGCTGAGATCAGCCAGGGGCGTCTGGAGGCCCTGCTCAATTACCAGACCCTGATCAGTGAGCTCACTGGCCTGCCGATCGCCAACGCCTCGTTGCTGGATGAGGCCACGGCAGCCGCCGAGGCGATGGCGCTGAGCTTCAACGCCCGCCGCGATGCCACGGCCCGCTGCTTCCTCGTGGATGCCGAGGTTTTCCCTCAGACCTGGGCTGTGCTGCAGACCCGGGCGGAACCACTGGGCATCGAGCTGCGCCGCCTGGATTGGCAGGGCCTCGATCAGGGCGGTGACGCGGATGCGGAGGTCTGGTCGGCCCCCCTGGCCGGCGCCTTCGGCCTGCTGTTGCAACTGCCTGGCAGCGGTGGCCGTCTCGCCAATCCGGCTGGGTTGATCGTCGCCGCCCGGGCGGCAGGCCTGATCGTGACCGCTGCTGTGGATCCGCTGGCCCAGGTGCTGTTGGCACCGGTGGCGGAGCTGGGGGTTGAGATCGCCGTGGGCAGCAGTCAGCGCTTCGGCGTTCCTCTCGGTTTCGGTGGTCCCCATGCCGCCTTCTTTGCCACCACCGAGGCACATCAGCGCCGCATCCCCGGCCGGCTGGTGGGCCAGTCCCGCGATGCGGAGGGGCGACCCGCCCTGCGGCTTGCCCTGCAGACCCGCGAGCAGCACATCCGCCGCGACAAGGCCACCAGCAACATCTGCACCGCCCAGGTGCTGTTGGCCGTGATGGCTGGCTTCTACGCGGTGCACCACGGTCCGGACGGCCTGGCTGCCATCGCACGGCGGCTTCTGGTGCTGCGTGAACTGTTGCAGCGCAGCCTGCAGGAGCTCGGCCTGGTCTGCGAATCGGGCCCCGGGTTCGACACCCTGCGGATCCGGAGCGCTGAGGCTCCGCAGCTCCTCCAGCGCGCTGAGGCCGCCGGATTCAATCTCCGCCCTGAGGCGGCCGAGGGCCCCTGTCAGTCCGGTGCCGTTGCCACCGGCCTCGCCCTCACGCTCGACGAACTGAGCAACCTCGAGGAGCTGGCCAGTTTGCTGGCGGCCCTGCAGCCCGGCGCCGGCGATGCGGCCGCCATGGCCACGCGCCTGGCCACCCATGAGGCCCGGCTTCAGGCCGAGCTGAAGGCCGCCGGCCTGGAGGAGGAGCCCGAACTGCTGCTCTGGGGGGCGCGCGTGCCGGCCCGCCGTGCTGCCTGGCTGCGCCAGACGGTGTTTCACCGCCACCGCAGCGAGACCGAACTGCTGCGCTACATCCAGCGTCTGGTGGCCCGCGACTTCTCGCTGGTGCACGGGATGATCCCGCTGGGCAGCTGCACCATGAAGCTGAATGCGGCCGCCGAGCTGCAGCCGGTGAGCTGGCCGGCCTTCGCCGGCCTGCACCCCTTTGCCCCTGAGGCCCAGACCGGCGGCTACCGCCGCCTCACCGCCGATCTTGAGCGCTGGCTGGCGGAGATCACCGGCTTCGCCGCGGTGTCGCTGCAGCCCAATGCCGGTTCCCAGGGGGAGTACGCCGGCCTGCTGGTGATCCGCGCCTGGCACCACAGCCGCGGCGATGGGCACCGCCACGTCTGCCTGATTCCCACCAGCGCCCACGGCACCAACCCCGCCAGCGCCGTGATGGCCGGGTTCACCGTGGTGCCGGTGGCCTGCGACGACGACGGCAATATCGATCGCCAGGATCTCGCGGCCAAGGCCGAAGCCCATGCGGCTGAGCTGGCGGCGTTGATGGTCACCTACCCCTCCACCCACGGGGTGTTTGAGCCCGGCATCGCCGCCATCTGCGATCTGGTGCACCGCTGCGGCGGCCAGGTGTATCTCGACGGAGCCAACCTCACCGCCCAGGTGGGCCTCGCCAAGCCAGGCCTCTACGGCGCCGACGTCTGCCATCTCAACCTGCACAAGACCTTCTGCATCCCCCATGGCGGCGGCGGCCCCGGGGTCGGGCCGATCGCTGTGGCGGAGCATCTGGCTCCCTTCCTGCCGGGCCATCCGCTGGTGCCCGGTGTCGGCGGTGCCGAGGCCATCGGACCGGTGAGTGCCGCCCCCTGGGGGAGTGCCGGCATCCTGCCGATCAGCTGGATGTACATCCGGATGATGGGTGGCGCCGGCCTGCGGCGGGCCAGCGCTGTGGCACTGCTGTCGGCCAACTGGCTGGCTGAGCAGCTTGAACCCCACTATCCGGTGCTCTTCCGCGGCGCCACGGGTCGCGTTGCCCACGAGTGCATCCTTGATCTACGGCCGCTGAAGCGGGCCTGTGGGCTGGAGGTGGATGATCTGGCCAAGCGCCTGATGGATTACGGCTTCCATGCCCCCACCGTGAGCTGGCCGGTGGCCGGCACGGTGATGGTGGAGCCCACCGAGAGTGAGGGCCTGGAGGAGTTGCAGCGCTTCTGCCGCGCCATGGCGGCGATCCGTGCCGAGGCCGAAGCGATCGAGCAGGGCCGCTGCGATCCCAGCAACAACCCGCTCAAGCGTGCCCCCCACACCCTGGCCGCCGTGACGGACGACGCCTGGGATCGGCCTTACAGCCGCCGCAGCGCAGCCTTTCCGGCTGGGGAGGGTCAGCAGGCTGACAAGTTCTGGCCGGCGGTGGCCCGCATCGACAACGCCTATGGCGATCGCAACCTGGTGTGCACCTGCCCTTCGGTGGAGGATCTGGCCACTGTCACGCCGGCCCTTGCGGTTGCCTGAATCACGTTTACTATTCCATCGCCAAAAGGGAAATTGCGGAATTTCTTTTCGCCCTCTCCCTTGCCCATCCAGCAACATCTGCTGCAACTGCAGGCAATGCTGCGGAGCCCTGATCGATGAGCCTCGACGATCCGAACGCCACCCCCAAGGCCACCCCCAAGGCCACTCCAAGGGTCACTGGTGAGGTCAATGTTCAGGCCACCGGCCACGCCACGGCTCAGCTGCCTCCGATCGCTGGCTCCCTGCCCCATGTGACAGCCCGGGGCGAGACCCTGCGGGTCGAAGGCACCAATGTGGTCCGGGTTCCGTTTGGTGTGCGCCGTCCGCGACGCACCCGGCCGGCCCGTCCGGAGCGCTGGGCCACCGTTGTGCTTCCTTTCCAGCCCGGCGGTTCCACGCCGCCACCACCACAGGCGGCCTGAGCGGCGGCGGCTTGCGTCAGCCGTTGTGGTTGAGTCGCCAGTCGACCAGGGCCTTCACATCGGCAACCGAACTGGCCGGGGCGCGAAACGGCAGCAGCTGCATCGGGCTGCGTTCAGGCCGCACCAGCCAGGTGAGATCACTCTGCGGGATCAGCACGAAGCCCCTGTAGCGCACCACCCAGCGATCGGTCTGCAGGTCGAGGCTCGTGGCGATGGCCATGGGGCTGGTTGGCTGTTCCTGATGCATTGGAGCTGCGAATCCGCCGGGATCAGCCGATTTCGGTTTTTCTTCGCCTGAATGTGAACGTTGCTTGAGCGTGAAGGGATCGCTTGGCCTTGACCCCTTGCGGGGCCTTGTGTCTTGGCCTGTGTCGCGATCGTGGCGGCTGTGCAATCCGAGAAGATGTTCACCTTGAACAGCGCGGATTGCCGCCGTTCCACGACATCCTCTGCTGTTCCTGCTGCCCGGTTCGGGCGCATTTGTTCAGCGCTGCCGCCCTGGCCCAGTGGTGCGTGCTCAGTAGTGGGCGCCGCTGCGGCGCTGGTGCACCGCCGTGCTGGCGGTCGCATCCAGAAGGGCGCCGGCCTGCACCTCGGCGTAAAGCAGCCAGTGGTCACCGCACTCCATCCGCTGACGCACGCAGCACTCCAGCCAGGCCAGGCCGTCCGGCAGCAGCGGCTGGCCGGCGGGACTCTCCGCCAGCTCAAGGCCGGCGAAACGATCGGCGCCGGGGGCGAACGGCTGCAGGAACTGCTTCATGGGGCCCGTTTCCCGGCCGGCTGCCAGCACGTTGAGTGCGAAGACATCGCCCACATGCAGCAGGGCCTCCACGGCCCGGTCGCGGGCCACGGCCACCGTGAGGCCCGGTGGGCTGAAGCTGGCCTGGCTGACCCAGCTGGCCAGCATGGCGCCGCTGAGGCTCTGTTCGCCACTGCCCTTGCGGGTGGTGAGCACGCACAGGGACCCCACCACGCGGCCGAGGGCCTGGACGGCGGGATTGCTGCGGCTCTCGCTCAGGCCACCGCTGGGTATGCCGCTGCGTTTCTGGCTGCGACGCTGTTCGCTCAGCAGCTGCCGGCCGAGGGCGGTGCCTGTTTCCTCGCAGGCCTTGAGGGTGGCGGGATCGGGGCTGAATTTCACCTTGATCGGCTCGAAGGCGAAGCGGAAGCCGCCGTCGCGCAGCTTGCTCTCGAGCAGATCCAGTGCTTCGCCGCTCCAGCCGAAGCTGCCGAACACCCCCACGGGTTTGCTGCGATCCCCTTCCGCCAGCAGCGTGCCCAGGGCCGAGACGATCGGCGTGGGTGCATGGCCGCCCAGGGTGGGCGAGCCGATCAGCATGGCGTCGCAGCCGCGGATCGCTTCCAGCAGCTTGTCGGCCGGGGTGAATTCGCAGTTGATGCTCTCCACCCGAACGCCGGTGCGGGCTACCCCCTGGGCGATGGCATCGGCGATGGCAGCGGTGTTGCCGTAGGCGCTGGCAAACAGCAGCGCCACCGACAGCCTGGCCTTCTCCAGGCTTTCGCCCCAGCGGCGGTAGTCCATCAGCAGGCTGCGCCAGCTCTCGGCGACGGCAGGCCCATGGCCCGGGGCAATGGTGCGGATCGGCAGGCCCTCAAGCCGTTCCACCACCGCCTCCACCTGCCGCGCCATCGAGGCCATCAGGCAGTCGTAGAAGTAGCGGCGATCTTCCTCGGTACTGCTGCGGCTGGTTTCTGCCCAGGCGTCGCTGCAGAGGTGGGCGGCGAAGAACTTGCCGCTCATCAGCAGGCCGGTGCGCTCCTCGAAGGCCATCAGGCCATCGGGCCAGCGGGGGGTGGGGGCGGCCAGCAGGGTGATGCGGTAGCCATCGGGGCGTTCGATGTTGTCCTCGCCGCGCACCACCGTGATCGGTGGCAGGGGGGGCAGCGGTTCAGCCTCCTCGGCCGGCGTGCTGCCCGGGGCGGTCGGCTTGCGCTGATCCCACAGCTCGCGCAGCAGCTTGGCCGCCGGGTTGGAGGCGATCAGGCGCAGCTTGCTCCAGCCCAGGGCCAGCTCATGCAGCAGGGCCACGCGGTTGGGGTTGACGTGCCCCACCACTACCTGGAGTTCGCGGTTGGCCGGCACCAGCTGCGCCAGTGTCTGCAGATAGGGCGCGGCGAACGAGGCACCGGGGGGATGCACCAGCAGTGCGGCCACGGTGCCGATGCGTTCGTCGTCCGCGCTGATGGCCTCATTGCTGGCGTGATCGCTGTCGCCGCCGCTGCCGTCGCCGAGGAACAGAAAGCTGTTGGCGCTCGTGCCTCGCTCCAGGCCGTATTCCAGTTCGAAGCGCAGGCGCCGTGGGCTCAGACCCCGCAGGCAGACCAGTCCCGGTTCGATCGGCAGCTGAATCACACGGCGTTCTGTGTCGCTGCTGGGTGTAGCGGCCGCCGCCGGTGAGGGCGCTATGGGGTTGACCATCAGTAGTGGTTCCCCACTTTGCGGTGGTGCACGGCCGTTGTGGCCTCCGTGTCGGAGACGTTGCCCTGCTCCACCTCGGCGTAGATGATCCAGTGGTCGGGGCCCTCGAGCCGCTGCAGCACGCGGCAGCCCAGGAAGGCGAGGGCATCACCGAGCACCGGGCCACCGGCGGCCGCGCCCTCCAGGGTGGCGATGCCGGCGAAGCGGTCTGCACCCGGTGGGAAGCGCTTGAGGAAATGGCGCAGCAGCTGCTGGTGGTTGTCCTCGCGCAGGATGTTGAGCACGAAGCGATCGCCAACCTGCATCAGCGACTCGATGGCGCGATCCTTGGCAACGGCCACCGTGATCCCCGGCGGATCGAAGCTGGCCTGGCTCACCCAGCTGGCCACCATGGCGCTGCTGCGTGCGCCATCGGCCGTCTGCTGGCGGGCTGTCACCACATAAAGGCCTCCGGAGAGGCGGCCCAGGGCCTTGTCGAGTTCGCCGTCGATGGCCTTCATGGCGGCGATGGTTCGGGCCTTGGTGAGCAGCTGGCCCAGGTCGGTGCCGGCCTCCTCGCAGCGCTGGTAGTCGTCGGCCTGGGGCACCTGGCGGATGCGCAAGGGTTCGAAGGCCTCCTTCTGGCCGAGGCTGCGCAGCTGGGAGGCCACGGTGTCGATCGGCTCGTCGTTGCCGCCATAGGCGTCGTAGATGGCGATCCACTGCTTGGGCTGCAGGGCCGCCAGCAGCGTGCCGATCGAGGCCTGCAGGTCGGCATCGGGGTTGGCGGGCCAGGTGGGCACCACCACGGCGCTGGCCTCGCCCACCAGGGCGGTGAGTTCCTGCGGGTCAGTGGCGCGCAGGTCCACCAGTTGCACCTGGGCCTCGGCCTTGCCGATGCCGCGGGCAATGGCCTGGCTGAGGCGATCGCAGAAGCCGTACTGGCTCACATAGCAGACGGCGGCATAGGCCTCGCCCTTGCTGCGGTTCTCGCTCCACTCGCGGTAATCGGAGAGCCAGAGGCTGAGGTGCTCCCGCAGCAGCGGGCCGTGGCCCACGGCAATGGTTTGGATCGCCGGCAGGGCATCCATGCGCTTCATCGCCTGCAGCACGCTGCGGGCATTGGGGCCCATCAGGCAGTCGTAGTAGAAGCGGAAGTCCGGCGCGATGGCGCCGGGGTCGACATCGAAGACGTCGTTTGAGCAGTAGTGCAGGCCGAAGGCATCACAGGTGTAGAGGATGCCGGTGCCGTGGTCGAAGGAGAAGATCGTGTCCGGCCAGTGCAGATTCGGCGCGCTGAGGAACTCGAAGCGGTGCTGCACGCCGCTCTCGGGGTTGGTGCCCAGATCCAGCTCTTCGCCGCTCTTCACCGCGCGGCTCTTGAAGGGCCGGTGCACCTGGTTCTCCAGGAACTGGATCGCCACCTTCGAGGCCACGATCTCGATCTCGGGATTGAGGTCGATCAGGTGGCCGATCAGCCCGGAGTGATCCGGTTCGGTGTGGGACACGATCAGGTGATCGATGGCCTTCGGATCGATCTGCTCCTGCAGCAGCGGCAGCCAGGTGCTCTCGAACTTGAGGTGGCTGCTGTCGATCAGGGCGGTGCGCTCACCCCGCACCAGAAAGCTGTTGTAGGTGGTGCCGTTGCGCAGGCCGAATTCGATGTCGCAGCGGGAGCGGTCCCAGTCGAGCGAGCGGATCGTGGTGGTGTCCGGCCCGATCGGCTCGCACTGCAGCGACAGGCGCGGCGCGCTGGGGGTGCCTGCGGTGCTGCCGGAGCTTGTGGCGACGGGACTGGCGGCCATGGGCGTTGAAGCGGCTCCGCGGGCGACTCTAGAGAGGGCTTCTGGCGGCCTGGTCTCAGGCTGGGATCACAGCCACCACCAGTCGCTGAAGGCGGCGGCCTGGCCGCAGGGGTTGCCGCTGGAGTCCCACAGGGTCCAGAGCCGGGCATTGCGGATCTGGAAGCGGCGGCCGCGGCTGTCGATGCGGATCCCGCTGTAGCCGCGGATGGCGTGCTGCTCCCTGGCGCTGGCCAGCATGCGGGCCCGGCCGGGACGCTCCTGCGCTTCGGCGGTGAGCCGCGAGGGCAGGCCCACCTGCTGGCGCCAGGTGCGATGCCAGAGGCGCAGGGCAGCGGCGTTGGCGTAGGTCAGCCGCGGGCCGGGATCGCCATCGGGATCGGCGCCGTCGTGGGCGAGCACCACCGTGGCGAGCGCAAACAGCTCCT